>FTJO01002329.1_pt2 | contig 18552 bp, 14 predicted proteins | sample 1658761 | NCBI WGS metagenome assembly FTJO01 (sample SAMEA3914852, study PRJEB12502) | metagenome | biome: forest; material: soil | place: USA | collected 2011-06-22 | depth 0.3 m | reverse complement strand
GGGGAAAATCCTGCGAGGAAGGTGTTGGTACGCTTGCCGTCTTTCTTGATGGCATCGACGCTGACAACGGTCGTGGCCACGATCCAGGGCTTGCCGTCGGTCCTCCGGACACCCGGTGTGTTCTCTATGACGGCCAGATCTTCACGCTTGACGACGCTCTGGAGCGCGTTGGCGGTGCCCCGGCTCAGCACCACCGCAGTGTTCTTGCTATTGGCGGAGTTCTGACCGGTGAAGATCTCGGAGCCTTTGCCGACGGCGAGCAGCGAAACCAGCACACCGACTGCCGTAGTCACCCCGACTACCGTGACGAGCGAGGACCCACGCCTTTGCTGGATGCTCGCCAGCCCCGCAGCGGTGAGCGCGATCGTCTGCCGAAAGAATGCCACGTTATCTACCCCTTACCGATCGGCAAGCGCTTCGGCCACTTGCAGCTTGAGACCACGCCAGGCCGGCACGGCGCTGCCGACAAGCGCCAGCAACACGGCGAAACCGGCGCCCGTCACGAGGACGGAGACCGACATCGATATGCTGCCGATCAACGCGCGCGCCTGGGGGAGCAGGAGCGAGGCAAACCCCAGCCCGATGCCGGCGGAGAACAGGCAGAATACGATCGCTTCCGTCAGGATGAGCGTCATGACCACACCGTCGGGGAAGCCGACCGTCTTGAGCACGGCCAGTTCCCCCATGCGCTCGCGAATCGATTGCATCATCAGCGCACTGATCGCAAACAGCAGCCCGAAGAAGACCGCGCCAATGATGCCGCGCACGATGAAGTCGAGGTCAGCGACGCGTTGCAGCTGAGAGGCCAGCAAGTCCCCTTCCGACTGCGTACGCGTCTCGTGCGATGAGTTCGCAAATGCATTGTCGATCGCGAGGCTTATCTCACCCGCACGCGCGACGCTGTCCGCGAGCACCATGTAGACGATCGCCGTATCGCGCCCCGCGAATCTGGCCTCATTGACGTAGTCATAGTTCACGAAGAGCCGGACCGGGTCGTCGCCGGGTACGCTGAAAATGCCTACGATGTCGAAGGTCCAGGCGTTGGATCCGTCCTTGCGCGGCGGCCCCGTCAGCGTGAGGCGGTCCCCGACCTTCAGGCCGTAGAGCTTGGCAGCCCCGGAACCGAGCATGGCGCCTGAGCGGTCGGCCTTCAGCGCCGCGATCTGCGCAGGGTCGACGACATACTCGGAGAGGATCTTGAAGATGGATCCGGCATCGACCGCGGAGATCACGATGTTCTGTCCGGGGCGCTGATACTGTCCGCCGAACTGCGTCAGCGGGGTCACCTCCTTGACACCCGGAATCTGCCTCACCCGCGGCAGCAGGCTGATCGGCAGCGGGTCCCCGACCGAGACGCTGCTGGCCACGTACAGCCGGTCGGCGTGTGCCTTGGCGATGGCCTGTTTGACTCCGGAATTCAGGCCCTGCAGGAGCCCGAACAGGAGGAACGCGCTCGCGATCTGCAGAAGCATCAGGATCGTGCGGCTCTTCTTGCGCACCAATCCAGCCCATATGAGGGGCAGATACTTCATGCCTCGCCTCCTGTCCGCGGCGCCGCCGCACGAAGGTGCCGTGCAAGCGCTGTTATGGAGGTAGCGCGGCGTACGGGACCGGGGGGATTATACGCACGCTCGGAAACGGTCGGCCATTGATGCGCCACATGCGGACGCGCAGGCCTAACATCCCGGCGCAATGGGTTCGGGCGTGAATCCGGCCCTGACCAGGTTGGCGTCAGGGTCCTGGTTGGTCAGCCAGATCTGGGTTCCCGCGGGCACGGGCGAGAATCTCCCGGCTACGGTCTCCCCCACATTGAGATCGAGGAGGGTCTGTCCCGCCTGGACGCCTGGCACGGTCGAACTGGTTCGTGCGGAGACCTGCGTCGTCCTGGTTCCTGGCGTGGCCCTCTGCATGGCGCAGCCCAGAAACGCGACCACCGCATGGTCGTGATCGGGAAAGCCGAAGATCAGTGGCAACGGAGCGGGATCGGTGGGAATGACGATCACGTTGGATCCGTCCGATCGATATTCCACGTGGTTGAGGACTTCCTCGTGCCCGTCCGGTGCCACCCAATTGTATGTGCTGGGTCCGAACGCGATCATGCCCTTGCCAAATATCGACTGACAACCACCCCCGAATGCTCCGTTGACCATCTCTGACGCGCCGGGCATTTGATTGAGGATGCCGAGATCCGCCCGCTTGCCGACGGTCTGCTGCCAACGGCCGATGAGCGGGTTTTTATCTGCCGGCAGAAGCGGTTTGGACTTCAAAGGCGGCAGCGCACCGCCGCGTCCGCCGGCAGCTCCATTGGGCGTGTAGTATTTGTACGTTTCATCCAGCCGTTGCTGCATCTGCTGGTTTTGCTGTTCCATCTGCTGGGTGCTTTGCGCGTCACGCTGCTGCTGCTCCATGCTGCCCTTGTAGGTGCTCACGTCGGGCAGCTGGCCCGGAATGCATTGCGCCGCTGCATCGGAGAGGGCGGCCGCGATCGCCATTGCTATCAGACAGGCCGATGTTACTGGCAGTCTTGATACCGACTGACTCACCACTGCCACCCTCCCACCAGCCCGGATGAAATCAGTGACCGAAGCTGCTGGTGCACTGCGCCGTGCCTCTACCGATGCAATAGCCGCATTGCACCCACCGCGACGAACCCTCGGCCGTCTGCGGCATCTCCCAATGACCCCTTTGGCCAAGGCAGGAGGGGCATGTCATCTGCCCACTGCCCCCGCACTGGTTGCAGCGGGGGCTGTCCGTCGCGGCCCCCTGGTAGGGACCCGCGTTGCCTCGAGGTCCATTTCCCGCCTGTCCCGCGGGTAACACTTTGACGAGCCGCAGCGCCGTCCATGCGACGGGATTGCGCCCAAGAGCATTTGCCAGGGCCAGGAACCAGCCGACGACCGTCCAGCCCAACAGCAGGTTGAATGTGAACAGCTGGCCCATCGAAGTGACCACTGCCTTCCCCTGCCGTACCCGGAACCACGCGATGAACGTGGGCACGAAGTAGCACGCCCAGAAAATCAAGCCTCGCATGCGACTCTCCTGTTCAACCCCTGTCAGGAGAGATGCGCGCCGCCGCCGAATGTCAGGCAAATTCCTTGCGGCGTGCGTGTGGGCTGTGCGGTGGCCAGGACCTCGTGATTCTGGAGGTGGGCCGCGGTTCCGATCTGGCCGCCCTATCTGGCGAGGTCCACCGCGCCGGCGCCCTTGAGCAACAGCCAAAGGCACATTCCCAGCTCGCCGATGATCGATACGATGCCGGTGGCCGTGCTCGCAATCCGGTAGATCATCATCTGATCGAGGCCCGGCTCGAAGGCGGTCGCGAAGTACGACAAGTAGGAGAAGCCGCCAACGATGAGACAAAAGCCCAGTAGACGCGGCGCCAGGCGCGAGCGGAGAACGAGCCAGCCGAAAGGGAACAGCCAAAGGGCCGAGAAGACTTGCGCAAGCTGCAGCAGGCGCCGGTAGCTATGCACAATCGGTGTGAGCGTACTCGCATCCATGCCGGGACTTGCCGAGCGAAACAACGGAAGAAGCATCGACAGGGCGATCAAGTTCATCGCCACTCCGGCCACAACGAGGATCAGCATGAGAATCCCGGCGATCCGGCCGGCCGAGCTCATCAGCCTGTAGAGCAGAATACCGAGAACGACCCACGCGGCAAAGCCGATCACGCTTGCCAAGAAGGCCAGCGTGAACAGAATCCGGTTCGCGGCCAGACGTGCGAGCACCCTGTGAGAATCACCGTCCAGCGACCTCGTCAACATCGCGTACCCAGCGATGGAAAACAAGATAATGACGAGATAGGCGAGCCCGGCGAGGCGGCCCGTCGCCTTGGTGTTGGAACTGTCGATCATGTGTGCGTTCGGTGCGTCGCAGCCATGCTGGGAATGCAGGCTCTTTATGCGCCTCCGCCTCTGGGCTTTCCAGTCCGCCGCAGCGGCGTGGACAACAACATCCGGCCGCGTGCCGCCGGGGCGACTTCGGTTGTTTCAATAGAATCATAGACTTACAGGGCTCACGATTCTCAAGGCAGCGCGCCCTTGCACATCTCCAAGGTTTCGGCGGTTCGCTGCGTCTAATGTCCGGGAGCCCAACGAAGAACATCGCATGGACGATCGACATCTGACAGGTCTCGTAAAGCGCGCGCAGAGCGGGGACATTGCCTCCTTCGGCGAGTTGCTGGACCTGCACTACGCGACGATCTATCGAATCGCTTTCAAGTGGTGCGGTCATCGCGCGAATGCCGAAGACATCGCGCAGCAGTCCTGCATCAAGCTGGCAGGGAGCCTCGCGCAGTTTCGTTTCCAGGCGGCGTTCACCAGCTGGCTCTACCAACTGGTGATCAGCTGCGCCCGGGACTGGCAGCGAACGCAGCAGCGTCACGAGCACGATGCGCTGCCGGAGATCGAGCCGCCCGCCGAGGCGGCGCGACCGGAGGACTATATCTACCTCGCTCAGCTACTCGAGCAACTCGATGAGCTCGGCGAGGGGATGAAGGAAACCGCCTTGCTCGTGCACGGTGAAGGTCTCAGTCACGCTGAGGCGGCCACGATACTCGGCGTCTCGGAATCAACCATATCCTGGAGGGTTCACGTCATGCGCAAGCACATGACGCGGCGTGAAGCCCTGATCAGCGGTGGCACATGAAAACACGTTCTTTCGAGGATCAATTGCGGTACACGACGCCTCCGCCGCCGGATCCGCAAGCGCGGCGCCGGGCCAGACGCGCCGCGCTTGCGGAGTTTGAGCGGATTCACGCTGACGCCGGCGATGCCCGCGTACCGGCCGAGGCGAGTAGCGGCTTCTTACCCAGGTTGGCTCGCTTCTTCCGCATGCGTGAAGAGCCAGCTTCTACGAGCCGGGCTGCGTCGAGGAATCTAGTGTGGGGCGGCATCGCAACCGCCTGCGTTGTAGTGGTCGCGGTGTCATCGGTGTGGCTCATGCCGCCTGAACAACGGCGGCTTATCCAAGAACAGCCGCTCATCGTAGGCGTGGTCACTTCGATCTCGCAGCATCGACAAGAGGCCGATGTCAGATCGAACACGACGTCAGCTGCTGCCCCGCTGGCGCAAGTTCAGGGAAAGACCGAGGGCTCCAGTCCCCCTGCAACGACCCGAGCTGCAGATGCAGGCAATCAGCGTGGGAAGACCTCACGGCGTGTGCCGCACCCAGCGCAGTCTCCGGCACCGACACCGGCGCAAGGGACGCTTGCATCCGGAGCCGATTCGCCGGCGGCAGTGGCGCCGTTGGAGGAGGTCGCCGTGCAGGCCGACCGAATCCGAAGCTCTCAAAACGGCACGATTTCGTCAGCGCCAATCTCGGTGATTTCTGGCGAGGCTACCGGCGGCCTTCCCGCCGCGACAGTTGCCCCTTCTGCTCCCACCGGCAAGCACGCCGCGCCGCCCGCAAACGGGGAGCTCGAAGAGATCGTAGTGACCAGGGCAGGGCCACGCTCGTGGATCGGGAGACTGTTCTCGCACAATAGCTCAGCCGCTGAAGCGCCTGCTTCTCCGCTCCCGGCTCCTTCGGAGAGCGGCGATAAATTCGAGCACTTTGAAGTCAACCCGGTGAAGCGCGTGGCCGACGAGCCCGTGTCGACGTTCTCAGTCGATGTCGATACGGCATCGTACAGCTTCGTCCGGCGGCGTCTGAACGAGGGGGCGCTGCCCCAGGTGGATGCGGTGCGTGTCGAGGAGATGATCAACTACTTCGAGTACGCATGGCCGACATCGGAATCCGCTGACCAGCCGTTCAAGGCCACCGTGACGGTGAGTGATTCGCCTTGGGGCGAGGGGAAGAAGCTGCTCCATATCGGGATCAAGGGCTACGAGCTGCGCAATCGGGAGCGGCCGGATGTCAATCTGGTACTGCTCCTCGATGTCAGCGGCTCGATGGATGAGCCGGACAAACTTCCGCTGGCGCAGCAGTCCATGGCGCTGTTGCTCGACACCCTCAAGCCCACCGACACCGTCGGAATCGTGGTGTACGCCGGCGCCGCTGGCCTGGTGCTTCCACCTACGCCGGTGAAGGACAAGGAAACGATCCTGGAGGCGCTCAATTCACTTCGACCCGGCGGCTCCACAGCCGGTGCGGAGGGCATCCGGTTGGCCTACGAGCTGGCAGAGAAGAATTTCCGCAACAACGGCGTGAACCGCATCCTCCTCGCCACGGATGGCGACTTCAACGTCGGCATCACGAATCGCAATCAGCTCAAGGGCTTCGTGGAGCGGGAGCGCGAGAAAGGCGTCTATCTGTCCGTGCTGGGGTTCGGTGAGGACAACTATCGCGATGATATGGCTCAGACGCTTGCGCAGAATGGCAATGGTGTAGCGGCTTACATCGACACGCTGAACGAGGCCCGCAAGGTGTTGGTCCAGGAATCCTCGGCCTCGCTGTTTACGATTGCCAAGGACGTCAAGCTGCAAGTGGAGTTCAATCCGGCCACGGTGGCGGAGTACCGGCTCGTCGGGTACGAGACGCGCGCTCTGAATCGCGAAGATTTCAACAACGACAAGGTTGACGCAGGTGATGTGGGCTCCGGCCACTCGGTCACCGCGATCTACGAGATCACCCCCGTGGGCTCGAAGGCGAAGCTCATCGACGAGCGCCGTTATGGCGCAGCCGATCATGCCGTGGCGGATCCGAATGGCAAGGCGGGTGAGTATGGCTTCCTGAGGATCCGCTACAAACTACCCAACAGCTCGCGATCGCGGCTGACCGAGCAGCCGATCCGCATCGGCGCGGGCGTGCCGGCGGGGCTCCGGCAGGACGTCGAGTTCTCTACCGCGGTGGCAGGATTCGGTCAGCTTCTGCGCGGCAGCCAGTACACCGGGTCTGTCAACTTCGGCGACGTGATGCAGGAGGCGCGCGGAGCGATCGGCGAGGATCCTTACGGTTACCGCGCTGAGTTCCTGCAACTGGTGCGCAAAGCGCAGGAAGCCCGGGGCATGTGAAATGTTCTGATCGGCCTTGCCTCCGGCGCAAGGCCGAGGCCCTCGTGGTGAGCCGAGGTCTCGAAGTAACTTACCGCGAGAGCGAGCCGCTCGCGAACCGCCGCCGGCGGTACGCGAACACGACTCCAGCGAGCACGAAGGCCCACATCAGCGGGGCCGAGGGCTCGGGGACAGTGGTCCCACCACCGCCGCCGCCACCACCAGTGGTACCGCAGGTCGCGCAGACGCCATCGGCGAAGGACCAGCTGTAGTTGACGTCAGAGGCGAAGGGGCCAAGCGTCGGTCCCAGTATATTGCTCCCCATGGCAATGACCTGTTGCCCCGTATCGGGCGCACCGTCGATGCCGAACAGGTCGCTGCCGTACATGAAATCCACATCGAAATTTCCGGCTCCGTGATCGATCAGCATCAGCTCGAAGATCACCTGAAGATGCGCGGCCTCTTCGCCGGCCCAGATGAAGCGGATCGCCGGTGTGGTGGCGTTCGCCATGTCGTAGGGGTCCGAGCTGCTTCCGGAGTCGATGTCGTCGATGAAGCCGCTGGTTATCGTCGGACTATCGGAGAGCAGATCCACCGCGAAGGGCGCGATGTAGTTGCTGCCGGGAGCCGGCACGGGTCCCGCAGCGCAGGCACTGCCCGAGCTCACGAATTGCACGAAGCCGCCCGTGCTGCTGTAGCAATAGTCGTAGTTGTTCGTGCCCTGCCCGAAATTCAACTGGAAGGGGACAGAGCCGGTGGTCAACAGCGGTTGGGTGAACAGCTGGCCGTCAGCGGCGAAGCTCACGGGATCGCCGAAGTCGACGGCCACGAAGCGCGCCTGCGCCGCCGGCATCGCCAGAACCAACAGGCCCGTCGTGAGAAGTGCGCTCTTGAGGCGCTTCAGTTGCGTGATCATCGGCTTGCTCCCCGGCGTTCTTCGAACTGTTCTTGGTGACTGGCCTGAAGCCATCGTCGCGGTCGTCGTTTGTAACACGGGAACGCGAGGCACGCTACCTTAGTCGAGAGATGCGCAGACCGAGCGTGCAGACCCCGAGTGTCGGATGCCGCGCGCGAGCGCACCGTCGTGGGGCTGCACGCGGCCGAACCGCACAATCAATGGGTTGAACCCACCACTTAAGGTTCGAACGCGCGTCATTCCCGGGTGCCGAGGTCCGCCAAGCGTCTCGTATAGATAGCTGCATCAGCGTCTCGGCCCCACATTATGTACAACCGCTCGAGCCGCGCATTGGTCTGCCGGGCATACAGCCCGGAATCGCCGAACCGTTGCGTCAGTGCGGGCAGGGCGGCCAGCAAGCCGTGCTCCGCAGCGCCGAAGTCGCGCCGCGCCGTGTCAAAGCTGCCCACGATGCTCTCGAGAATTGCGACGCGCCACGCTTCGGCACCTTGCAGTGCCTTGCCGTACCGCGTCTGCAGCGTTTGCCTGGCCTCGCTGAGTGCGCTGGCCGCCTCGGCCAGGCGGTTGGTTCGTACGTACAAGTCACCATAGTTGGTGAGCAGTTGGTCCAACATCCAATGGTGCCGGGTCCGGGCGATGTCCAGTGCTTCGTGCAGGCAACTCTCCGCCGTTGCGAGGTCACCCTGCTCGATGGCGATCATCGCCAGGCTGTTCAGCTCGACCACCGCGTCGTCATGGCCGGGAGCGTGATTCTTGCGGCCGATGTCGAGCGCCTCGGACAGGTGAGTCTTGGCATCGGCGAGCTTGTCCCTGAGCAGCTCGACCCGCCCCAGGTTGTTCAATGTGAGTGCCGTGTTGGGGTGCGCGTCGCCGAAGACCACGCGCTCGACCTCCAGGGCTTGTGCCCAGCTCTGATCGGCCAGATCGAACTTCCCTTCCTGATAGAACAGAGAGCCCAGGTTGTTGAGGCTCTCGGCGGTTTTCGCGTGGCGCTGGCCCAGCACACTCGACCGAACCGCCAGCGCACGCTGCCAGATTGGCTCCGCCTCCCGGTAACGCGTCTCGGAATACAGGAAGAATCCCAGCGCATCCAGCGAGCGGGCTGTGTCGGCGTGATTTTCGCCGTGCAGCTTCAGGTCGATTTCGAGCGCCTGACGATAGAATCGTTCGGATTCCGCCGTCTTGTCCTGCGCATAGAGACTCTGCGCCAGCCCCGAGGTAGCCTCGCTGAGTGTCGGGTCCATTTGTCCATGCAGCGCCCGGGCGAGCGACAGTGACTGCCTGTACAGACCCTCGGCCTCCGCGTAAGCGGCGTCGGCATACCGATTCGCAGCCAGGGCGAGGTCTGCCTCGAGAAGGTTGGCTTTGTCGCCGCTTTTGTTGGCGGCGTTAGCGGCCTCCCGGAGTAACTCGTGTGCCTTCGGATACAACCCGAGCCCGTTATAGGCCTGACCCATCGCCCGCAGCAGATTGCCTCGCACGGCCTGCTCATCTGACAGGCTGCTGCGCATCTCGGTGACACCCCGATCGAGTATCTCGCGCACGGTGACTTTCTCGCCGCGGTTCTCCTCGGGGTCCGCCGTGGCAAACATATTCACCATGAAATCCGTAGTGCGCTGCGCGGTCGCGGCCTGAGTGCGTGCGATATTCGACTGGTGATTCGCGAGATACGCCGCGACGCTGGCCAGCACCGCAAGGATGGCCAACGACACGATCGCACCGGCTCGCAATCGCGCAAATCGCCGCGCGCGTTGCATAGATGCCCCGACCAAGTCCGTCTCGCCAGTGGAAAGCCGCACGCCATCGGCAATGAGCGCGCGCGCCTCGGCGATGGGTTTGCCGCGCGCCAGCAGAAAATCCGGGCTGCGCTGTTGCTTTTCCCAAACGGCGACGGCTGCGCTCAGTCGCGCGCGGATATGGAGGTTTTCCCGGTTCTTCTCGCGCCAGTCCGCCAGACGTGGCCAGAACTGCAGCAACGCTTCGTGTGCGAGTGAGATGACGGGCTCGCCGCGCGCATCGGAGCCACTGATCAGAAGACGGGCTTCGACCAGCGCCTCGACGAGCTCGTCGGCCGCCGGACTGGCTGCAAAGGCGCGCCGCGGGGGAGTTCGGCGCAGGACCTTCGAGTCATCATCGATACCCAGCGCCACCAACTCGCGAAACACGGCAGGCGCGGCCGCCTGCGCGGCGGCGCTCACCCCCTCGAATACCTGCTCCGCGCGCCGTGCGAGCGCCCCTTCGACGCCACCCAATTCCTCGTAGGCGCGGAAGGTCAGCACGTCTTCCGAGCCACGCAGCTTGTAGAGCTCTTCCAGCAGAAACTCCAGCAGGGGCAGGGCGCCGGGATTGGACGCCGCGGCATCCCGAATCGTCTCGTCGAGCCGGTCGGCGGTCTGTTCGCGGACCTCGAAGCGCAGGCCAGCCGCTGCCGCCGGAGAGCGGATGATCTGGCCGATCTCGCGCAGCGCGGGCGGCAACAGATCGAACTGCCCGTCACTCTCCTTCAAGTCGATGAGCTGCGGCAGCTCCCCTAGTCGCGGATAGACGTCGCTGCGCATGGTCGCCAGTACGAAGACACATCCGGAGCGCGCCAGTGCGGCCAGCAACGCGACGAATTGCTCGCGTCCGCGGGCAGTGACGCGCTCATCGGAGAACATCTCTTCGAGCTGGTCCACCAGCAGCGCCAGATGGCATTCGCCCCCCGAGTCTCCCGACTCAGTGGCGCTGACGTGCGCGAGTGCCATGCGGACACGTTCGACCAGAGTTGCCGGGTCCCCTTCGTGGAGGGAAGGCAACGCCGTCGGTAACTGGAGCGCGCGCATCAGGGCGAGGGTCAGATCCCCCTGACCCTCGGAGGGGAGCATGATTGCGTGGCGCCACTGGCTCGCGCGGCCGACGACGCCCGGCTGCAGCAGCAGCGGCAGTACCCCGGCGCGCAGCAGGGATGACTTGCCCGCGCCGCTCGCACTGACCGTGAGCACGAAGGCCTTGCCGCGATCCGCCTGGCGCCGCAATTTCAACAGAATGCTGGCAACGGCCGCGGTGCGGCCGAAGAAAACCGGCGCGTGCTCCGCCTCGAACGGCTGCAGACCTCGGAAAGGTGAGCCGTGCCGCCACGTCGGCGCCGAGGCGCGCGCACGCACGCCCGGAGGAAGATGTTGTTCCAACAGGCGCAGCAGATGCGCTTCGAGCAACTCCTCGAAATCGGCGGGCGAGTCGAACGGGTGGAAGGCTGCCTTCAGACTGCCATCGGCGAGGTTCGCGAACCATTTGCCGAGAAAACGCTCGAGTCCCTGCTGCTGCTCGAGCTGGCTTGCCGCGACGGTGGCATCGCCGGACCAAACCGGCTGCGCGGTCTTGCGATACACGAGGATCTGCGGCTTGCCGGTGCGCCGATATCCCTCCATCGCATCCTCGAACTCGAACTCGGTTCCGGAGGCGAAGGTGGTGCCGTCGGGGCGCCGGATGTGGCCGGGCAGCACCGTCCCGAGTCGGCTCCACACAATCGAGAGCACGATATCCGTCTCGGATGGATTCGGTAGCTGCTCCTGAAACGAGCTGCTGGCCAGCAGCGGATGGTGTTCCCAGAACACCGCCTCCAGGTGCAACATATCGCCCATCTGCGAATCCAGGCGACCGATCACCCGGCGCGCGATCAGCCGTTCCTCGGCGACATCGCCCGGAGAAGAGATGAATATGCGTAGGGTCTTGAGCGCCACGGCGAGGGGGACCTCTGACCACTCCAGCTACGCTTCTTGGGTAGCGCTTGCGCCGGGGTGTTCATCGGGAACGGGAACGCTCCCAATATAGGGCGCTTGCCGGGGCCATACAATGGATTATCGAGTCACGTGCACCGTCCCTGGCTGAACTCGGGCCCGACCCTTCCAATAATATCAATCACTTGGGAGCGAGAGTCATCGGCCGCCCGTCCAGGACATGCGACACTCATGAGAGCCGATGAACAGTCCGGATACCGTGATCGTTCGGCGCCGCTGGAATGAGCCGGCCACGGCCGAAATTACGGTGGCGTCACTGTGGGAGTTTCACTTTCGCAATGATGCCGGGGGAGTCTGTGGCGCGTTGCCCAGATCTTTCCTGTGCGCGCATCTTTGGTGCGATCACCTTCCAAGCGGCGCGTCGCTGGGCCACGTTTGCCGCGAGCCCTCCGCACCGCATGAGTTGGTGGTGTGCATTCTTCCTCACGACAATCCGCAACTGTTGTATGAGCAGCTGCATGCCCGTGCGCGAGCGCGAAGTTAGATAGGTGCGCCCGGGCCGTGCCGGGGGCCGCCGTCGACGGGCTAAGCCGCTCCGCGCCTGGCGCTCGCAATCATCCCAGCCTGCGCCGCAGCGAGCGCGGTCATGTTCAACACGCGGCGGAATGTGGAGGAGGGTGTCAGCACGTGGGCGGGCCTGTCGACTCCCATCAGAATCGGACCGACCGTCGTGCCCTCGCCGTCGACGATCTTCAGCACATTGAACAGGATATTCGCGGCGTCGATGTTCGGACAGATCAGGATGTTGGCCTCACCGGTGAGGCGGCCGTCCATCAGCATGCCGCGGCGGATGACTTCGGAGAGCGCGGCGTCGCCGTGCATTTCACCGTCACACTCGATGTCGGGATGCTGCTTCACGAAAATCTCGAAGGCGTTGCGCACGCGTTTCGCGGATTCGCGGCGCGAGGAGCCGTAGTTGGAGTGAGACAAGAAGGCGACCTTCGGCGTCATGCCGAACAGCCGAACCTCGCGCACGGCCTGACCCGCGATGCACGCGAGCAGCTCGGCCGCAGGAACTTCATTCACGTAGGTGTCTGCGATGAACAAGGTCCGCTTGGCAAGGGTGATGCCTGACAGTGTCGCCAGGGCCGTTTCGCCTTCGCGCAGGCCGATCACGTCCCGAATGTTCTCCAGGTGCGCGTCGTAACGGCCGTGCAGGCCGCAGAGCATGCCGTCGGCGTCGCCGAGAAGCACCATTAGCGAGGCGACCGTAGTGGTGGAACGCAGCACTGCGGCCTTCGCAGCGTCAGGGCTCACGCCGCGACGGCCCATGATTCGATGGTAGGCCTGCCAGTACTGTTTGAAGCGCGGGTCATCGTCCTGGTTGATTACCGTAACGTCCACGCCCGCCTTCATGCGCAAGCCGGCCTTCTTGATGCGCGCTTCGATGACGGCCGGGCGTCCGATGAGGATGGGTGAGGCGAGGCCTTCATCGATCGCCACCTGGGCTGCGCGCAGCACACGATCGTCCTCTCCCTCCGCGTAGGCGATGCGCTTGGAGGTCGACGCGCGCGCCGTCCCGAACACCGGACGAGTCAACAGACCTCCCGAAGAGAACTGGCGCAACAACTGTTGGCGATAGGCTTCGAGGTCCTCGATGGGACGAGTTGCGACGCCGGATGCCGCGGCGGCGGCGGCAACCGCTGGGGCAATGCGCAGGATCAGCCGAGAGTCGAACGGCTTCGGGATGATGTAATCGGTGCCGAAGGCGAGATCCTGACCGGCGTAGGCGCTCGCGACTTCTTCGCTGATCTCGGCCTTGGCCAGATCGGCGATTTCCTTCACGCACGCGAGCTTCATCTGTGAGGTGATCTTCGTCGCGCCCGAGTCCAGCGCGCCCCGAAAGATGTAGGGAAAGCACAGGACGTTGTTCACCTGGTTGGGATAGTCCGAGCGACCGGTCGCCACGATGCAGTCCGGGCGTGCGGCCTGGGCGAGCTCGGGGCGTATTTCCGGCTCCGGGTTGGCGAGCGCGAGAATGATCGGTTTCCCGGCCATGCCTTTGACCATGTCCTGAGTCAGAACGCCGCCTGTCGAGCACCCGAGGAAGACGTCTGCGCCCGGCATCACGTCCGCGAGCGTGCGCAGGTGCGTCTTCTGAGCATAGCGTGCCTTTTCGGGATTGAACTCGCCGCGACCCACGTAGATGAGCCCCTTGGAGTCGCAAGCGAATACATTGGCTCGGTTGAGGCCCAGTCCCACCAGCAGGTCGAGAACGGCGATCGCCGCGGCGCCCGCGCCGGAGACGACCAGCTTCACTTTGCCGATGTTCTTGCCCACGAGCTCCAGGCCGTTATGGATCGCCGCCGCGGCGATGATGGCGGTGCCGTGCTGGTCATCGTGGAACACCGGGATGTTCAGGCGCTCGGTCAACTTACGCTCGATGTAGAAACATTCCGGGGCCTTGATGTCCTCGAGGTTGATGCCGCCGAGGGTGGGCTCGAGTGCGGCGATGATGTCGATCAGTTTGTCCGGGTCGCGCTCGGCCAGCTCGATGTCGAACACATCGATGCCGGCGAACTTCTTGAACAGGCAGCCCTTACCTTCCATCACCGGCTTTGCGGCCAGCGGACCGATATCGCCGAGGCCCAATACGGCCGTGCCGTTCGTCACTACGCCCACGAGGTTGCTGCGCGAGGTGTAATCGGCCGCCGCTCCGGCGTCCGCTGCGATATCGAGGCAGGGGTAGGCCACTCCAGGCGAGTAGGCCAGCGAAAGGTCGCGCTGGTTGGTCAGCGGCTTGGTGGCTGAGACGGCGACCTTGCCCGGCGTCGGCAGGCGGTGGTAGTCGCGGGCGGCATCGCGCAGCGCTGCTTCGGCGGGCGTCAGTTTGTTGGACATGTCTGGATCAGTGCGACAATAGGAGGGCGGATTCTCGTCCCGTGGCTTGCGGAACGCCACACGGGTCGGTGGCGCCACCACACTGAGGTCGGAGGGAGTAAGGATCCTGCGCGCCGGATGGGTTGCCGCCTCGTGCAGGCCTGTCAGTTCGCCTTCGTCAGCGTGAAATCAATCGGCGGGATTCCACCACCCATGTCCGAGTGGAGCTTCAGTTCCTTGCCCGAGAGCGTCCCGGTGTAGGCGAACGTCATCGGTTGGCCGAAGTTGAAGGTAAGAGAGAACGAGACCTTGGCGCCCTCGATCTTGCCGTGCTCGAGCGGAGTCGCGTTGCCGTCAGGGCCCGCCGCGGTTCCTGTGAGTTCGGTCCCCTTGGCGGCGAGCACGTACGTCAGCTGCACGGCACCACCGGGTCCATCGATCGACCCGATCCACTTGCCATCGATGTCTGCGGCGAATGCGGGAATGGACAACATCGCGAGCAACGCGATGAACGCTGTCTTTCTCATTCTTGTCTCCTCGTCGTCCAGCGCGTGGGATGATAGGAGCATGGCTCGGGGACCGTCAATCCGGCACGTCGCCTGAGTACGTCGATCGGCCGAGGTGGGACAGAGATGAGCACTCATCTGCAATTCCGTGACGACGCGTATCTAAAGCGCTCGCGAGCACAGGTGCTCGCCCACTCCGACTTCAGTATCGTGCTCGATCGGACGATTTTCTATCCCCTCGGAGGCGGGCAGCCGGGGGATGTCGGCGTGTTGGTGCGCCCGAATGGCGAGCGGATTGCGATCGCGGACACGCGCAAGGGAGAGACCGCCGACAGCGTGGTACACATCCCCGCGCCCGGCGCTCCGCTGCTGCAACCTGGTGAGGAGGTGGCGTTGGAGATCGACTGGGAGCGACGCTACTCGTTGATGCGCCTGCATACGGCGCTCCACCTCCTCTCATGTGTGGTGGTTGCCCCGGTGACAGGGGGGAATATTGCACCCGATCGGGGCCGGCTCGATTTTGATATCGATATGAGCAAACTCGACGCCGAGCGCATCGAGCGCGAGACCAACGCGCTGATCGTCTCGGCCGTGGAGACTGAGACCGTCTGGATTACCGACGCGGAGCTCGATGCACAATCGGATCTCGTGAAGACGATGAGCGTGCAACCTCCGCGTGGAGCCGGGCGAGTACGCCTGCTGAAGATTCCCGGTATCGACCTGCAGCCTTGTGGGGGCACGCACGTGCTGAATATCGCTGAGATCGGCGCGATCCGCGTGGTACGCATCCGCAATGAGGGCAAGCGCAATAAGCGTGTAGAGATTGCTCTCGCGTCCTGAGTCAGCGGTTGAGGCCCGCGGTTGGCCCTATTCCTCGGCGAGACCCGATACCCCCTCCTGAGTTAGAGTAGGACAGGGCCATACAAGAGCCCGGGGGTCTCGACAGGTGGACGAGAGCGAGCTCATCGCTGCGGTCGCTGCTGCGGACAGGGCGAGTTTTGAACGGCTCTATTCTCTCTATGAGCGCCGTGTCTTCCAGTACACACTCACGCTGGTCAAGGACGCGGCAACGGCCGAAGAGATCGTGATCGACACGATGCTGGCCGTCTGGGATGGGGCTGCGCGCTTCAACCGCGCATCGCGAGTGTCGACCTGGATATTCGGCATTGCGAGGCACAAGGCGATCGACGCCGTTCGCCGCGCCGGCCGCGGTGGAACACGCGTGCCGATCGAAGAGGCTGCCGAAGTGGCTGCAGGCGACCCGGGGCCGGATGAGCTCGCTCACCAGCGTACGGTAAAGGCCACGGTGGGTTGCGCGATCCAGCAGCTCTCGCCCGAGCACCGCGAAATACTGCATCTCGCGTTCTTCCAGGACTTGCCCTACGAGGAGATTTCCCGCCTGCTCTCGCTGCCCCTGAATACCGTGAAGACGCGGGTCTATTATGCAAAACAAAAACTAAAAGCGGAGATGGAACGACTCACTCCCATGGAAACCGCGCCATGACCGCGTCCGCGCCTGAAATTCCGGACGTCCACCCGACCGTGCTGCGGCTGCCCGAGTATCTGAGCGGGCAGCTGAGCGGTGCGGAGCGCGAGGAGGTCGAGCGGCACCTCCAGTCCTGTGCGGGCTGCAAGGAAGAGCTCGATTCGATGGCTGGACTGCGGGAGCAGTTGAAGGAAGCACTGGACCAGGCACCCGGTCCTTCCGCACGGGTACGCGCCGAGGTCTTTCGCCGGCTGGACGAGCGTCTCGCGCCGCGGATCGGCCTGGCCGACCGGTTTGCCGAGGCTTTCCGATGGGTTCTGCAGCCCAAGTGGGCACCGGCCCTGGCCGTGCTGATCATCGCTGGCCAGCTCGGCGCCCTTGCCTGGGTGACGGTCCGGCCGGGTGGGGAGTCTCAGATCCAGCGTCGTGGGGTGCCGACCGCCGCGACCCGTCTGAGCATTGTCTTCAATCCGAGTGCGCCTCAACGCGAGATAGCCGAAGCCCTTCGGACACTCGGCGCGCACATCGTGGATGGGCCGGCCGCCGATGGGGCCTATGTCATAGAGATCACTCCGGCCTCGGCAACCGAAATAGCAAGCCGGATCCGCGCGTTACGCGAACGTGGGGATTTGGTGCAACGCCTGGATAGCGCCCCCCCGTGAACCTCCTCCGCAATCCGCCCGACCTACGCACGGATTGGGGAGACTCATGACCGCACGGCGATCGATACGCCCATCCCTGCGAGCAGGGGTGGCGCTGGCTTTCTTGTTCCTTTCGCGGGACTTGCTGTGTGTGGCAGCGCCGGACGCGAAGGTAGCCGCCGCGCCCAGTGCCACGTCTCCCGTCAGCCCGGGTGGGAAGCGCGCGCTGCTCGTCGGCATCAACAACTACAAAGCCGTGCCGCACCTCTTCGGCTCGCTCAATGATGTCGCCGCGATGAAGCAGATTCTGATCACACGGTGGGGCTTCGCGCCGGAAAATATCGTGACGCTGACCGAGGAGGCTGCGACGCGCGCCGGCATTCTGCGCTCGCTGAGGCAACTCGTGAGCGAGTCCGGGCCCAACGATACGGTGGTGTTCGACTACTCCGGACACGGATCACAAGTGCAGGACCTGAACGGCGACGAGGAAGACGGCCTGGACGAGACCCTCGTGCCTTACGACGGCCGCACGGCTGGCGTGCCCGACATCGTCGACGATGAGCTGGATGCGATCTTTGCGAAGCTGCGCACCACCAATGTCCTCATCATTCTCGACTCGTGCCACTCGGGAACCGGCACGCGAGGTGTCGAGTTCCGGGCGCGCGGGATAGAGCGCGACGTGCGAATCGACGAATATCAGGACCCCGCTGTTCGGCCTGCGGAGACGGGCACCCGCGCGGTCGTTCCGAGAATGCAGTCGCGACAGCTCGTCATGAGCGCTGTCGCTGCTGATCAGGAAGCTCTCGATGGGCCGATTGAGGGTGAGTTTCACGGGATATTCACTTATGCGCTGTCGCGCAGCCTGGCGGTGACTCCTCCCGGAGCGACGCCTCGAGATGTGTTTACGCAGGTGAGTCAGGAGTTGAGACGTCTGCAGTCGAACCTCGGGCATACGGCCATGCCGGATCCACAACTCGAGGGCCCGCCTGCGTTGCTCGATCGCGGGCTGCTGACTTCATCAACGGGAGAAACTCCGGTGTCAGGGGCGCCGCGGCTCGCGTGGCTGGATGTGCAGCCGGGACCGGCAGGACAGGCGACGTTGACCCAGGGTGCGCTGCTCGGGGCCGTCCCGGGATCCACCTGGTCGATCTACCCGCCGGGCGAGACCGCGTTCGCGCCGGGTCGCGCAATTGCTGTCGCGCTCGTGACGGAGAGCGTTGGGTTGGATGCTCGCGCTACGTTGCAGCCGAGCACGGTGACCCTGCAGCCGGGCTCACGCGCGGTCGTGCAGATGCCCGCGCCGGGGAGTACGCGGGTTGCCGTACGCATTCTTCAGGCACCTGAGGCGCGACGCAGGCAGGTGGAGGCGATCCTGAAGCGCACGATCCAGAACGTCGAGATCGTCGAAGGGAATCGTCCGGCCCGCTTCTTGATTGATGCGGCCAGCGATAACCTGCGCCTGCTGACTCCGGACG
>FTJO01002136.1_pt8 | contig 19038 bp, 14 predicted proteins | sample 1658761 | NCBI WGS metagenome assembly FTJO01 (sample SAMEA3914852, study PRJEB12502) | metagenome | biome: forest; material: soil | place: USA | collected 2011-06-22 | depth 0.3 m | reverse complement strand
ATCCGCACCGTGCGCGTGCCGGTGCGGATGCTCGAGCACTATCATTTCCGGTTGCGTCGTCCCGAGGAAGCCCAAGGCGCCGGCCAGGGCAAGGCCAAGCCGGGCGACGTGTTCGCCGATCCGGCCAAGCAGCGCGGACCGGGCGAGAAGGGCGCCGGCGGACAGGACGAGGGCGAGGTTCAGCTTCTCCTGGAATTCAAGGTCGATGACATCGTCGACTGGCTGTGGGAGGAGATGCAGCTGCCGAACCTGAAGGCGCGCGTCGGCCCCTCCGAGGAGACGGAGTACATCCGCGAAGGTTGGGATCGGCGCGGCGCGCGTTCCCGCCTGGACCGGCGCCGCTCGTTCAAGGAGATGGTCAAGCGCCGCGGCGCGCCGGGCGCCACGCCATCGTTCACCGACGAGGACCTGCGTTTCCGCCAGCTCGCGCGGCGCAAGCAGCCTGCCGTGCATGCGGTGGTGTTCTTCCTGCTCGATGTCTCGGGCAGCATGTCCGACCGGGATCGCAAGCTCGCCAAGACCTTCTTTTTCTGGGTGGTCCAGGGCCTGCGGCGCGAATACCGCTCACTGGAGACGGTGTTCGTGGCCCACACGACAGAAGCCTGGGAATTCACCGAGTCTGAGTTCTTCCAGGTCAGCGGCACGGGCGGGACGGTGACGTCCACCGGCCTGGGCAAGGTGCGCGAGATCATCGACGAGCGCTACAACCCCGGGCGCTGCAATATCTATCTGTTCTACGCATCGGACGGCGACAACTCGGTCAGCGACTCGACCGATGCGCGCGACCAGCTCACCTCCTTGTGCGGCGATGCCTGCTACACCGGCTACGTTGAGGTGTCCTCGGGACTGTCGCGCCAGCTCGCAACGGAGACCGGCCGGCTGTTCGCCGAGCTTGCATCCGCAGGCTGCGCAGCCGGCAGCTACGCGCTCAACGATTTCGACGACGTGTGGGGCGCCGTTCGGCATTTCTTCACGGCGGAGAGCCACGCTCTCCAGGGTACGGAATGAGCTCGAGCCTGGGCGAGGATTGGAAAAGCTACGTCCAGCGCATAGAAGAGCTGGCGGCCCGCTCAGGCCTCGCGTTCCACCCAGTCGATTTCGAGGCCGTCCCCGATACCTTCATGATGGAGATCGCCGTCTACGGCCTGCCGGTGCGCATGCCGCACTGGTCCTTCGGGGTGCGCTACATCTATCAGCTCATTCAGCGCCACATGGGGCACTCCAGGCTCTTTGAGGTCGTGTTCCCCGGCAATCCCGGGCACGCATATCTCGCATCGAGCAATGGGCTTGCGGAGAATATCCTCGTGACGGCTCACGTACTCGGCCACGCGGACTTCTCGCGCAACAACCTGCTGTTCCGCCGCTGTCAGGAGCAGGTCAGCGAGCACATTGTGGAGCACGCTGCAGGCCACGCCCGCCAGATCCAGCAGGCGATAGAGACATACGGCATGGAGAGAGTCGAGACTGTGTTGGACGCGGCGCTGGCGCTCGAGCAGCACATCGACGTAGACCAGGCATTGCGGCGGCAGCGCTACCCGGAATACGAAGCGGACCCGAAAGCGTTGGCCGACGATGCGTTCCGCAAGCGCTTCGCCGCGCTGGATCCCACCGCAGCCCCGACGGGTATGGAGTTGCGCAAGCGTGCGCCCGTGCCTCCGCATCCGGAGCGCGACCTCCTGTGGTTTGTCGCGAACTACGCGCCGGAGCTGGAAAGCTGGGAGCGCGACATTTTTCTGGCGGTTCGCGAAGAGTCCTTCTATTTCTACCCCGTGTTCGCCACGCAGATCATGAACGAGGGCTGGGCGTCCTACTGGCACGCCCGCCTGTTGCGCGAGGCGGACTTCGTGCCTCAGCAGGCTTACCTGGACGCCATCAAGTGCCATTCGGATGTGGTCCGCCCCATCGCAGCCGACCAGCAGGTCGCCCTCAGCATCAATCCCTACCACCTCGGGTTCTCGATGTGGGAGAAAATCGTGGCGACTCAGGGCATTGAGGCCGCCCGCAGCATCATGGAGCAGGACGACGACTTCGGCTTCATCCGCAACCACTTGACGCGGGAGCTGGCGGAGGAGCTGGAGTTGTTCCGGTTCAACGCGCGCAGCGACGGCCAGGTGAAGGTGCTGGAGCACGAGCTCACCGGCCTGCACGAGGCTCTGCTCAGCTCGAAGTACAATTTCGGAGCGCCCACCGTGGCGGCCACCCACGTACGCAGCGACGGGACGCTGGAGCTGACGCACGACAACTCCATCGACGGCCGGGGGCTGGACCTGGAGCGCAGCCGCAAGGTTCTGGACTATGTCCAGCGGGTCTGGCGCCGGCCCATCGTCCTCACGACCATCAATCAGGCCGGGTCGACCCTCGAGCTCACCGCGCCCTAGTTACGGCCTGCGGCCGGGATTCTCGCTAAGAAGAACCTGGGGGCTTGCCGCCCGAGGGAGTACCCGCTGGGACAGAGGCGGGGGCCGCGGGGCTCTCATTCCAATCCTCTTCCGTCTGCGAAGTCACGAAGGACACCGGATCGCTGGCGGGAAATGAGTCGGCGAGCGCCTCATCGAGCTGCTGCTCGATGGTCTTGCGCTTCGCGCCCGGGTCATTCTTGGGTTCGGGCATGTCGTCCTCCTCGCTCGGCGCTCAAGCGCCGGCAGACCACTGTAGCGTCCTGTGAGCCCTCGGTAGTAGGCTTGTTGCAAAAGCGCCAGGAGCTCCGCCATGGGATATACCACGCAGGGCATTCGAAATATCGCGCTCGTCGGGCCGGCAAGCGGCGGCAAGACGCTGCTGGTCGAGTCGCTCCTGCTGCGCGCCGGCGCGATCCGCAGCAAGGGTAGCCTGCAGCGCGGCACGACGGTCTGCGACTTCGACATCCAGGAGAAGCGCCTGCAGCACTCTCTGGAGGCGTCAGTCTGCGCCATCGATCATGGCCCTACTCACCTGAATCTGATCGACACTCCGGGGTACCCGGATTTCCTTGGGCGCACCCTGTCCGTGCTGGAGGCGGTCGAGTCAGTCGCGATCGTCCTGAGCGCCACCAGCGGAATCGACTCCATCACGCAGCGGCTGATGGAGTTTGCACGCGAGCGTGAGCTGTGCCGGCTGATCGTCATCAACAAGATCGACAGCCGCGATGCCGATCCCGCGGGCGTGCTGCAACAGGTGCGCGACACGTTTGGGTCCGAGTGCCTGCCGCTGAATCTTCCCGCCGGTCAGGGCGCCAGCGTCGTCGACTGCTTCTTTCACCCCCACGGGCAAAGCGTGGACTTCTCATCCGTCGACACGGCACACACGCAGATCATCGACCAGGTAGTCGAGGTCGATGAGAAGCTGATGTCGCTGTACCTGGAGCAGGGCGAGGAGCTCTCGCCGGAGCAACTGCACGACCCTTTTGAGCAGGCCCTCCGGGAGGGCCATCTCGTACCGGTGTGCTTCACCTCCGCGGAAACGGGCGCGGGCATTGCCGAACTGCTCGAGGTGTTCGAGCGCCTGTTGCCGAATCCAGCCGAAGGCAATCCGCCGCATTTCCTTTCGGGAGATGGCGACGCCGCGGAGCGCGTGCGCGTGGTGCCCGACCCGGACCGCCACATCGTCGCTCATGTGTTCAAGGTGAGCATCGACCCCTACGTCGGCAAGCTGGGGTTCCTGCGGATCCACCAGGGAACGATCCGGCCGGGGAGCCAGCTGTTCGTGGGCAGCGCGCGCAAGCCGGTCAAGATCGCTCATCTGTTCAAGCTGATGGGGAAGGAGACGACGGAGATTCCCGCAGCGATTCCCGGTGACGTCTGCGCGGTCGCCAAGGTCGATGAGCTGCATCTGGATGCGGTGCTGCACGATTCGCACGATGAGGACCAGTATCATCTTGAGGCGGTGCGGTTCCCGCCGCCCATGCTCGGCCTTGCGATCGAGCCGGAGCGGCGTGGCGACGAGCAGCGGCTTGCGGACACGCTGCACAAGCTGACAGCTGAGGATCCCTGCGTGCGTATCGAGCATCACGCGGCTGTGAACGAGACCGTGCTGTACGGCATGGGCGAGTTCCATCTGCGCGTGCTGCTGGAACGGATGAGCGAACGCTACGGCGTGCATGTGAAGACGCACGCGCCGAGCATTCCGTATCGCGAGACGATCACACGGCCGGCCGACGGTCATTGCCGCCATAAGAAACAAACCGGCGGCGCGGGGCAGTTCGGCGAGGTCTTCCTGAGCGTCGAGGCCTTGCGGCGGGGGTCGGGATTCGAGTTCGTGGACGATGTGGTGGGCGGGGCCATCCCGGGACAATTCATTCCTGCCGTGGAGAAGGGCGTCCGTCAGGTGCTGAGCGAAGGGGCCCTGGCGGGCTTCCCCATGCAGGACATCCGGGTCGTCCTGCGCGACGGCAAACATCATCCGGTGGACTCGAAGGAGGTCGCGTTCGTGTCCGCTGGACGCAAGGCCTTTCTCGATGCGATCCAGAAGGCGAATCCCATCGTCCTGGAGCCGGTGGTCCGTCTGCAGATCACGGCGCCCCCGAGCTCCATCGGAGATATCACCGGCGATCTGGCAACGAAGCGCGCCCGCATCAACGGCAACGACACGCTGCCGAACGGGCTTGCGACCCTTACCGCGCTCGTGCCGCTGGCAGAAGTGTCGGACTACCCATTGCGCCTGAAGGCCCTGACGGGAGGAGAAGGCGCGTATATGATGGAGCTGAGCCACTACGATCCTGTGCCGGTGCGCAGGCAACAGGAGCTGGTGCAGCAGTGGCGGCCACGCGCCGACGGAGCCGAGTGATTCGCAAGATCGTTGCAGTTGCGCTGTGCGCGTGGGGAGCCGATGCGTGGGCCCAGGACGCAGCAGGGGACGCGTTGGAGGCCGTGCGCTCCTGCTCAACCCTGTTGGTCGATTCCCACAGGCTGGCGTGTTACGACGCTCTCGCGGCGCGATTGCACGGGGCGCAGGGCGCCGACAGCCGCAAGGCCCCTGAGGCTTCGCTCGCCGATAACCGCAAAGGCTCGGCGGCGCCGATTGCCGACAGCCGCAAGAGCGCGGAGTCGCCGGCGCCGAGGCAGATGACGGCCCACATCGCCTCGGTGACCTACCTTCAAAACGGCAATGCGGTGATTCGTCTGGACAGCGGACAGACCTGGGTCCAGACCGAGACGACGCTCGACTTTCCATTGAAAGCGGGCGATGAGGTGACGATCAGCAAGGGCGCGATGACCTCATTCTGGCTGCGCACGCCGGCGGTGTCGTACCCCATTCGGGTGAGGGAGCGCGGCTAGGCGTCGGCAGCTCAGCGGCTGCGCGGAATGGCGTCGAAGGCGACGGTCAGGCGCGGTTGATCGCCGTGGATCGCGTTCGTGCCGTGCCACATGTACGAGGGGAACAGCACCAGCCGGCCCGGCCGCGGCTGTACGAAGAGCTCCGCCCGCACGCCGGGAACCGGTGAGTTCGGCTCGCCGAATTTGAGCCAGCCGGATTTCAGATTCGCATCGCCCACTTCTTCGGGTACCGCAACGTAGTACGCCGAGCTGAGCCAGCCCTCCGGGTGGATGTGGTTGACGTGAAAGCCGTCGCGGCGCAGCTCGACGGACCAGCAGCCACGGAACGCGAATTCGCCCCGATTGCGTGCGCTCAGCGGGTGATCCGCACTGTTGCCGAGCGCCGCGCAATACTCCTGCAAGGGTGGGGCAAAGGCCCCGAGCAGGCCGCGGATCGCAGCATCGCTCTCAGCGAGCAGGTTGCGCATGGTCTGACTGCCGTTGCGCAGGCTCTGGTCGAGCGGGTGCGCGGCAAACCGGTGTCGCGCGCGCAGCGCATCGATCAGGGCTGCGTTGAGCTCGTCCATTGAGCTCCACCCCGCCGGCGCCTGCAGGTCATAGACCCGCACGAGACGCTGATAGTCGTACAGTCTGCGATAGAGCGGATCGCCCAGCATGCGCGCGGCCAGCGCCTCGTACGCAATCCACCGCTGTTCATGAGGCTGGCGCTGCCGCTGCGTGCGGATGAACGGCACGGCGGCATCGGGCTTGCCGCACGCCAACTCGATGGAGACGAGGTTGGCAATGATCGTCGCGTCGTGCGGCCGGGCCACTGCCGCATCGAGCGCTTCGCCCTCCGCAGCGTGCAGCTGTCCGGATTCGTGCAGCACCATCGCCAGGGCCGAGCGGACTTCCGGTGATGGACCTGAGACCGTGAGCAGGCGCCTGAGGATCGTCTCGGCGCCCTCCAGGTCTGCGGACCTGCGCAGGATCTCACCATGCGCCAGCTGCAGGGCTACATCACCGGTGTTCGCGTTCGCGGCTGCAGACAGATCGCGCGCAAACTCGGGGTCGCCCCGCATGTAGCGCAACTGCGCAAGGGTTGACTGCGAAGTGGCATTGCCCGGCTCGAGCGCTACGGCCTGGGCGTAGGCGCGCTCGGCATCCTCCAGGCGGTACAGCTGCGCGAGCGTTCGCCCCCGGTTGATGTGCAGCTGCGGGGCGTTCAGTCCCAGCGTCCGGGCCCGCTCGAGCGAGACCAGCGCTTCTTCGGAGCGTTCCAGCTGCGAGAGCAGGGCTCCGAGGTTGTGATGCGCCGGCACATATCCCGGCGCCACCTGCAGAGCCTGCCGGTACGCCTCTTCAGACTCCTGCGCGCGGCCCTGTTGGCGCAACACTACACCGAGCGCGGTCCAGGCATCGGGATTGCGGCCGGCGGCGGCGGCGAGCGCCCGCCGGCAAGCCGCCTCGGCCTCGGCAAAGGCTCCTTGCTCGGCGAGCCGATACGCGGCCGCGAGCTCGTTCTGCGCGCTGCCAGGGACGTTGCCGGGTTGCATGCGGGGCGGTTCTCGCCGGCGTCGAGGGACGCTGCGGTTCGATCCGCTACCTGCCCGAGGCGCTGGCGCTCGCGCGCGGCGCGGTCTGCATCGACCTTTCCATGTTGTTCCGCGTCATGCTTATCTGCTCCTCGAGCTCCTGTCGTGTCAGGCAGGTCGTCCGGGTCTGCACATGCGAGCCGGTGAGCTTGTCCGTGCGGCAATAGACATCCACGCCATCCTTGTTCACGAGCTTGTAGCCCGCGGCCTGCACGGCCTCGACATTGGCATTGTCGATCGGCACCTGGCGTGTCTCGGGAAGTGCAGCCGCAGGCGCGTGAGAAGCGCAACCCGCGAGCGCACCCATCGCCACCGCCGCAGCCACCATCGCGATCAAACGCGCATTCTTCGTCAGCATGCATCGCTCCTTGAGGTTTTGATCAGGCTCGCTCGACCGCTTCGCGAAAATCGCCGATCGCGCCGACCAGGTAGGACACGGCGGCTCGCTCTGCCTCAGTCAGGAAGGGATTCCACAAATCGAATATCAGCACGACCCGCGTGTGGCGGCTGCGGTTCCAGGCCTCATGCTGGTAGGTGTCGTCGAATACGACGATCTTCCCGGTACGCCACTCGTGGATCTCGCCTCCGACCTTGAGCGCGCAGTCCTCGGGCACGATCAATGGAAGATGAGCCACGACCCGGGTGTTGGTCACGCCGGCGTGGGGCATCAAGTGCGTGCCCGGCGTGAAGACCGAGAACAGGACCTCAGGCCCGTGCTCACGGATATGGGGCAACGGCAAAGAATCGAGGACGCCCGCCGTGATCGGGCAGGATTGGCAATTGTCGTCGCGCCGCTGCCCGTGCCGGAAGAAGTAATAGCCGTTCCAGCTCGGCACAGCGTCGATTCCGCGCAGGTTTTCTGCTTCGAGCGCGTCGGTGGAAAAAACGCGCTCCCGACCGGTCGGCGACGGCAACAGCCGATCGAGCTCGGAGCGAACGGCCTGCGTTGCGCCCTCGACGCGTTCAATCCATGGAAAGTGGACCGTGTCGAGGTATGCAGAGGTCGGCAGGCCCGGAAACAGCAGAAAGCTCGGGTGCTGCCGTGGATCGACGTAGACGGGCGGTTCCTGGTTCAGGTAGATGCGCACGCACTGCTCGACACGTGTCAGCGCGTCGGGGCCGTACTGCTTGCGCAGCGGCGCGAACAGTTGCTCGAACAGCGCTTTGGTTCCCTGTCTGACGCTGATCACGGCGTGCGCCACGAGCGGCTGCAGCCACTTCGGTGTCGTCGCCGGACCCAGCCAACGACCCAGGCGCTGAGCGTCGTCGAGCGCGCGTTTGTACTGGATGATCGCCTTATCCTGGTTCTCCAGGCGCTCCAGGCAGGCGGCCAGATGCAGGCGCGCCACGAAGAAGCCCGGCTCTGCCCGGACGGCCGCCGCCTCCGTCTCGGCGGCTCGCGGGAAATCGTCGACGCTTTCGTACGCCCGTCCGAGGTGATGCAGCGTCGCTGCGTCCTGAGGCGCGGCAGCCAGCGCCCGCCCGAGCAGTTCAAGGGCCCGCTGCGAGTGACCGGCGCGCAAGGCTGCGAGTCCGATGACGTTGAGCGCCTCGATGTGATCGGGCTCGGTCTCCAGAACCTGTTGGTAGGCGCGCTCGGCGTCGGCGATCCGGCCGCTTTCGAGCAAGCGCCTCGCTGTTGTCGTGTCGCTCACGGTGTCCTGGAAGTCCTCGTGCGGCTTGCCTTGCAGCGGCGGTCCGGCTGGAACGGTATTATACCCACCCCATGGGCCTGTCCGATCTGCAGCATTACATCCGAGTCTACGACGACGGGCTCGAGGCGCCCCTGTGCCAGCAGATGATCCAGTCCTTTCAAGGCCTCGCGCGCCTGCAGAAGCGCAATGGGCGGGGCCTGCGTGTGGGCCTGGAAGAGTCCGCCTGGACGGAGCTCAACGTCACGAACGTGTCCGATCAGGCCTTCATGCAGATGTTTCGCATGCGGGTCGATGCGGCGCTGGAGCGCTACAACCGCGATGTCGGGCTGGGCATTCCCCTGCCCAACTCCCGCACGTTCGCCGAGCTCGTAATGAAGCGCTACCGCCCCGGTACGGATGAGCGTTTCCAGGTTCATTTCGACGCCATTCATCACGTCTCCAACCGCTACCTCGTGTTGCTCTGGTATCTCAACGACGTCCGCGAGGGCGGCGAGACGCGCTTCCCGCAGCTGGATGTCGCAGTCGCGCCGCGCGCGGGCCGGCTCCTGATGTTCCCCCCGTATTGGATGTACCAGCACGAAGGCTTGCCGCCCACATCCGGGGACAAGTACATCCTCTCGACCTACCTGCTGTTCACGAGAGTGCCGGAGCCCCCTCAGGCGTCGTAGCTCCAGCGCTCCAGGTACGGTCGCAGCAGCGGCAGAATGTCCGCGAAATGCCTCTCGTAGGGGCGCCACCGCGCAACCGACTTCTGGTTCACCGGCTGCACGACCTGCGAATAGCTCGGCGTGCTGATGAAGCGCTTGGCGCGGGCGTGCGCGGCCGGCTCGAGCATTCGCTCGTCCCAGGGCAGCTCCAGAAAGGTGCTGATGTCGCGGATTTCAGCCTCGAAATTCGCCACGAAGGTCTCATAGCGGATCTCCCGCTGCGTCGGCTCGAGAATCCGCCGCTGCTCGTACCAGAAGTCCAGCGCGCGGCGATACCCAAGCGCCAGCTGCCCAAGGTCGCTGCACATCAGCGCGAAATCCGGCGCCCGGAAGTGCTGCATGAAGCAGCTGAGCAGCACGTCGCATGGATGGCGGACCGCGAGCAGCACTCGGGCGTGCGGGAAGAGGCGCCTGATCACCGGCAAGCGCAGGATGTTGAGGGGATTCTTGTCCACCAGCCGTTGGCCCGGCTCGAGCCGCACCTTGCGCCGCACCCGCTCCCAGTACGACGCCCGCAGCTGCGCCAGCTGCTCAGGAGACAAGCCGCCGAGGGCGCCCGGATACTGGACGCCCAGCGAGATCATTTCAGTGAGCGCGTTCTGCAGGAAGACCTGCTCATCCATCGACTTCAGCAGCGGATGCGCATCCAGCGTCAGCTCGAGCAGTGTGGTTCCCGACCGCGGGAAGCCCACGATGAATATGGGGCTCTGAGCAACCGGTGGCGCCGACGGATCGCTCCACGTCGCAACATCTGCCGGGTCACACCCGAACTGCGTCATCGACATCACCGGAATGCCGCGCAGGGTGATGCCCGGAGCAGTCCTCGCCAGGTAGGCGGCCTGCGAGCGGTGTGCTTCCAGCAGCGCGTCGAACGCCTCCTCGTAACGGCGCTGGGCATCCAGCGACCTCGCGAGCCGGAACAGCTGGAAATGCCGCAGCTCAAATTCATGGATACCGTGCAGCACGCGCTCGAAAAGGCGGCTGCTGGCTTCGTGCCGGGACTCGCGCTCTGCGAGCTGAGCTTGCGCCAGCAGCAACTCATCCCCCAGCGAGTCCGCGCGCGGGTCGGCTGTCAGCCGATCGAGGAGCGCGCGCGCCTCCGGCACCCGATTGGTCCGCTCCAGCACCTGGACGAGGGTGAGCTGCACCTCGGGAGGAGGCGCCGGGTCGAGCGCTGCGCGCCCGAGAGCCACCTCGGCGCGCGCCGCTTCGCCCAGATTCATCAGGAGGAAGCCGATGTTGGCCGCGTGCTCGGACGTCAGATCGGGCAGCTTCTCCCAACCCTCGATGATGCGTGAGGCCTCCTCCGTGCGCAGGGTCTCGAAGCAGGCCTGGGCATGCCGGAGGCGGATCTCGATGTCCTGCGGCGCGAGCGCCGCGGCTCGCGCGAAGATGGCACGCGCTGCCTCGAAATCGCGCCGATCCAGATGCGTGAGTCCGACATTGAAAAAGAAGGAGGCCGATGCGTCGCCGAGCTCGGCAGCACGTGCATAGGCGCGCAGCGCCTCATCGAAGCGCTTGTCGCCCCGCAGGGCCGTTCCGAGGTTGCTCCAGTGCGAGGGCTCGCGCGGGTCCTGGGCGGCCAGCGCGGCGAATGTAGCCGCCGCCTCCGTGTAGCGCCGCTGCGAATGCAGCACGAGCCCGAGCAGCACCTGGGCATCGCGGTGCCCGGGCGCGCGGGCCAGTATTTCCTGGCACCTCCCGTGTGCGCCCGCCGCATCGCCACGGCTGTACAGCTCGACGGCGGAGCCGAGTTCCGCCGCGATGGCCGCCTCGTCCATCTCGCCTCTTTAGTCCGGGTTCACCGGGCTGGAATGAAAAAGGGCCGCGCGACTTGCATCGCGCGGCCCCAAGACTGACACAAATCGACCGAACCTTAGAACTTCTGCGAGATACCCAGGAACCAGCGGCGCCCGAGTGTGTCGTAGGTCGAGACGTCCGTGTTCGCGTTCTGCACATTGTTTTGATAGAAGAGCGGCGGCTCCCGGTTGAACGCGTTGGTCAGACCCAACTGGACCTTCGTATTGGTGGGGCCGATGTTGTAGCCCACCGAGACGTTCGTGTACCAGATCTTCGGAATCAGGACCACCGGGTTGGTGGAGCCCGGCGAACCGTCCGGCAGCTCGAGGTTGCCGATGTACTGCTCGCTCACGAGCGCCTCGAAGCCCTTGAAGCCCCACTGCAGAGAGGCCAGCCCGCGCCACTTCGCATCGTTGCCGAATTGAAGGCTGTAGGTGCCCGCGTACTCCGTCGTGAGGGGGGCCTGGCCTCCAGGATTGTTGGTGAAGCTGCTGACATGCGTCAGGTCGAAGCTGAAGCGGAACGAGCCGAGCGGCGTACTGCGCAGGCTGTACTTGAAGCCGATGTCCACACCGTTCGTCTTGAGAGTGCCGGTGTTTTGCGTGGGCTCCGAGTACACCAGGATCTGGCCCGCGTTCGGCCCCGCGCCGAAGCGATTGACGAGGCCGCAGTAGAAGTCCGAGCCGGTGGCGATGCACTGTTCGGTGGAAAAGTTCGGATCCAGCTGCGTCAGCACGTTGTCGATCTTGTAGTGCCAGAAGTCCAGGGTCGCCGAGAAGTTCGCCAGCCAGGCCGGGTCGTACACCAGGCCATAGGTGATGACTTCGCCAGTCTCGGGCTTGAGGTCCGGGTTGCTCAGCAGCAGGCCGGTGATCTGCGAGTTGGCTTCCGCGAACGAGCCGTCCAGTGGCACGTTCTGGCAGGCCTTGGCGAGCCCCGGGGTGGCCGCAACCCGTGCCGCGGTCAGGCCGTTGCAGGGGTCGGTGTACTGCGCGCTGGTGATCTTCGGCGCCGCGAACACGTCCTCGATCGTCGGCGCCCGATACACCTGGGCAAAGGTCCCGCGGATCAGCAGGTCGGAGATCGGCCGATATTCGAGCTTGAACTGCCCGCGGGTCGTGTTGCTGAACAGGCTGTAGTCGGAGTAGCGCACGCCGATGTCGACGTTCAGCGAGTGGGCGAGGGGCGCATCCTTCAACAGCGGAATGAAGAGCTCGCCGTAGAAGTCCTTGTTGCTGTAGTGCCCGCGGGAATTGCCGGTGCAGGCCTCCTGCGAGATCTGGCAGGACAGGAACAGCGGCGGCTGTGCGATGACGATCTGGTCCGCCGTGAAGATGCCCTCCTGGTATCGATACTCCGCACCGACGCTTGCCAGCATGTCACCCGCGGGCAGGCTCAGCACCTTGCCGTTCAGGTCCAGTGCGTAGTTCCTGACCCCGTACGTATGGTCGGTGTTGTAGCCGGTGGTGACCGTATGGAACGCGGCGCGCTCCGCATCGGTCGCGGCGGCCGGATCGTTGCCCGCAAAGAAGTTGATCGGCGTGCATCCGCCGATCGGCTGGGCCACCGTGCCGCAGGTCGGCGTGCCGTCGGCGCCGATGAACGACGGGCCCACCGCATTCTGCAGCGCGCTCGCGAAGTAATAGCCGTTGATGAGGGCAGTCTGATCGATCCGACCGTACTCGCCGAACAGGTCCCACTCCCAGCCCGTCTGGCCGATATTGCCCTTGAAGCCGAGCGTGGCGACGGCGCTGGTGGAGGTCGTGTCGGAGAAGCGGTCGCCGGCGCCCAGCAGCCGGTACGACGCATCTGGATTGGTGCCGGAGAGGCCGCCGAAGTCGATGCCGAAGGGGTTGTAGATGCTGTCCTTCGACAGCACGATGTTGTCGACGAGGGAATCGAAGGGGAGCGCCGCGAACTGGAATCCCGAATGCGTCCGGTTGTACAGCGCGGAGGCATACGCCTCGACGTTGTCGTTGATCTTGTAGTTGAGCTTCGTGAACAGGCTGCCGCGCTCCTGCGGCGTCACCAGCAGGTTTTCCGGCGCGAAGTTGTAGTGATCGTCGTTCGGTCCGCCGGCGTTGAAGCAGCGATAGTCGGCGAGCGATGAGCCGGCCGCACCCGTGATCTTGGTGACGGAACCGGAATCGCAGTTGCCGAACTGCGCGGCCAGCGGCGAGCCGGCCGGCAGGTTGATGCGTCCCGTCGGGGTGCGCGAGGAGCCGCCGTTGAAGATGCTGTTGCTGTAGTTGTAGATCGCGAAGTGGGAGAAGGGGCGGTTGCCCTGCGAGGCCGCGTCCTGCTGCTCGTAGCGACCGGACAGCATGAAGGTGAACTTGTCGCCGTGGGTGCCGAACGTCGCATTCACCTGGTGATGCGCCGCGTCGTCCTTGGTCGTGCGGCCGTAGTCCGCGTAGACCTCCGCTCCGTCGACGTCCTTGCGGGTGATGAAGTTCACCACGCCGGCGATCGCATCCGAGCCGTAGATCGCGCCGGCGCCTTCCTTGAGGATTTCCACATGATCGATGATCGCCAGGGGAATCTGGTTCACATCGACTGCGCTGGTGCCGGAGCCCGGATCGCCGATGAGGCCGATGCGGCGCCCGTCGAGCAGGATCACTGTGCGCTTGGCGTCGAGGCCGCGCAGCTCGATGTAGGACTCGCCGAAGCCGCCGCCGTTGTTGACCTGCGGATTGGTCGCAGCTCCGTTGACGCTCGGCAGCTGCATCACCAGCTCGCCAATCGTGGAGACACCGGACTGTTGGATTGCTGTGCTGTCGATGGTGTAGACCGGGCTGGCAGTTTCGATGTCGACGCGGCGGATGCGTGTGCCCGTCACCGTGACGGTCGTTCCGCCCTCGCTACCTTCTGCTGCTGTCTGATCCTGAGCGTGCGCAGCCGGAACGCTGGCAGCTCCGGCGGCTGCCACGGCGCTCACGGCGAGCGCCCGACGTACTGCACGCGAGATTTCGCTGTTCAAAATCATCGGAATTCCCTCCACAAACGGCCAAGCCGTTCGGTAAAACGATACCGGTCACGCCCCTTGCGGGGAGCGCCGTCTACTTTTTTTCGCGACCGGTCCGTGTAACGGGGCGACCGGAGCGCATGGGGGAATGTTAGCAAGAGCGCTGCTGCGCATGAGGATTTTTGGAATAAAAACAACAGCGGCCCCGGCCGTGTAAGGCCCGGTCCACACGGGAATTGGCGCCATCGGAGGGCGTTTGGAGCCGCTGCGCGCCACAGCGGGGCGGACCGGGCCGGCGCTGGGGACTAGGGATGTCCCCGCCCGCTGACGGGCGTATGGTTGCCGTCGTGACTTGCGCTATTCAGATCCTCATCTGTGTGCATGCCCTGCTGCTCGCGGGCGTGGCCTCAGCGGCTGCCTCGCAGGCGGCCCCCTGGCCGGCCGCCCAGGCGCTGGCCAACGACCCTCAGCCGCCGGGACCTGCGCCTCCCCAGGGAGGGGATCCCGGCGACCGAGCCTTGTATGCCGCTCCGACCCGGATCGACCGCATCGGCCGCATTCTCGCCCCGGTGATGATCAACGGTCTGGGTCCATTCCGTCTCCTGGTGGACACCGGCGCCAACCAGTCCACAGTGTCCCCCGCCCTGGCCGCTGCACTGGGACTGGTCCCACTGGCGGACTCTTCCATCCAGGTCAACGGGATCACGGGCACCGGGCAGCTTCCGGCCGTGCGGATCGAGCGGCTGCAGATCGGGGATCTGGAGATCCGCAACGTCCGCGTTCCGGTCGTCGGCGCATCGGTCATGCAGGGCGGCGACGGCATTCTGGGGGTTGCCGGGTTGCGCAACGAGCGGATCCAGGTGGATTTTCGGGACGACCGGGTCACGATCTCCCGCTCCCACAGGCAAGGTGCCGCTGCGAATTTCCTCATCGTTCCGGCCCAGCGCGTGGAGGGAGGGCTTCTGTCGATCATCGTGCGTATCGCGGGAATCCGGGTTCAGGCGATCATCGACACCGGGGCGGAGCGAACGCTCGGCAATCCGTCCTTATATGAGGCGCTGCGCGTCAGGCCCCACGGGGCCAAACTTCCCCTGGCGACGACCGTCTACGGCGCGACGGCCGACATTTCGCAGGGGTTGGTCGCCTCTTCCCCGCCGATTGACCTCGGGCCGGCGACGATCAGCCACGCTTCGATCGTGTTCGGCGACTTCAACATATTCAGGGTGTGGGATCTGCAATCCGCACCCGCCCTCGTGATCGGCATGGACGTGCTGGGGACCCTGCGCTCGCTGATCATCGACTACCGTGCTTCCGAGCTGTATCTGGCGAGCAGCGAGCGGCCCGCAGGCTTTGGCAGATCCGTCGACTGAATGTCGAGCAGGGATTTGCTATGTTCGTGCGCAGCATACTTGCACGGACGATTCCATGAAAGCGACCCCACTACTCATACTGGCACTGATCATTTTCGGGTGCTCCACGCCTCCCCGGCACGCGCCGGTCGCGACATCCATCGCGGCCCGCAATGAACCCGCCGCCGCTGCGCCGGCTGCGGCCGCCGCCCTGCCGGGAGTGAACCCAGATCTGGTGAGACAGGGTTACAAGGTTGCGCTGCGGCGCGGCGAGACCGTCTATTGCCGCAAGGATCTCCTTACCGGCAGTCGCTTCCCGACCAAGGTGTGTCTGACGGAGTTTCAGATCCGGGACCTCGAGCGCCGGGCGCACGACGACATGCGTTATTCGCCGTCGGACTGCGCGGGCACGGGGTGCATGAACAAGTAAAAAAAAAGGGCGGTCCACGTGAGTGGACCGCCCGGGTCGGAATCGACCGCTCAGTCGAGCAATCAGAACTTCGCAGTGAACGCGATGTAGAGCTGGCGGCCGAGCACGTCGTAGGTCGCAAACGTGTTCGCCTGGCCCCCGCCCTGCAGCGACGGGTTGACTATGACAGGCGGCTGCCTGTCGAACAGGTTGTCGATACCGCCGCGCAACTCCACGCTCCTCGTCACGTGCCACGTCGCGTTGAGGTCGATGTAGCTGATGTTGGGTATCTGCGGCTGCGCGAGGTCGAGAGCGCCGTATGTGGCACCGAAGAGCAGGGGATTCGGGTCGTTGTTGTCGTTCCCCACCTTGCCGATGAAGCGCCACATGAGCGAAACGTCCACATTGCCGGGGGTCTGCCACGTGGTGCGCAGATTATGCCGCCAGCGCGAGTTGACTGTCTGACACGTGCTTCCGAACAGGCCGGCGCAATCGTAGGAGCCGCCTCCCGGGATGGGCGTCGTGGTGGAGTGCAGCAGGTAACTCCCGCTCAGGCTCCAGAGCAGCGATCCAAGCCTGTTGAGGCTCATCTTGTAGGTGGTCTGCAGATCGATGCCGCTCGTCAGGCCGGCGGCGATGTTCTGGTTCGTCTGCACGATATAGCCGCCGCCGGCCACCGTGGCTCCCTGTAGCGACCAGTTGAGGGGGGTGCGAACCACCTGTGAGCAGTAGATGGGGTTGCCCGTCTGCAGGCAGTTGGCGACGATCACGTTCGCAGGGTACGTGCTGACCTCGCCATCGATCTTGATCTGCCAGAAGTCGACGCTGCCCGTCAGGGCGGGCAGAGCCGTGGGGGCGAAAGTCATGCCGAAGGAGTATGACTTGGCCTTCTCGGGCTGCAGGTTCGGGTTGCCGCCCTGCGTCTGAGCGAGCTGCCCTGACACAGCCTGCGGAATGATGTCGGTCGATCCGCCATTGCCGTAGGCGGCTGTGAACGCCGCGGCCTGGGCGGCCGAGACTGTGTGCAGGCACTGCGCCAACGAGGCCGTCGTCGGGGCCGCGCAGGGGTCGTTGCCGAACGCGATCAGGCCGATGTTCTGCGGGTCGAACAACTCGCTGACGCTCGGTGCCCGGATCGCTCTGTTATATGAGCCGCGGAAGCGGAAGTCATCGGTGGGGGACCACTGCAGGTCGAACTTGTATGTGTTGACGACGCCGCTCACCGTGTAGTCCGAACGGCGAACTCCGGTGCCGAAGACGAGACTCTTGGAGAAGGCATGATCCTGCACCAGCGGTACGCGCAGCTCGAGGAATTCCTCGGACACCCCGACGCTGTTATTGAGGGGCTCCTCGGTGCCGCCTGCACCTGACAGCTGACCGCTGTTCGTGGCGTCATCCGGCGCGAACTGCACGGTCTCCTTGCGATGCTCGAATCCGAAGTTGACGCCGATGCCGTCCGTCGCCGTCGGGAGCTTGATGCCGTACTTGCCGAGATCCGCGGTGATATCCGCGTGCGCGGTGCGCAGGCTGTTGTCGCCAGTCGCGGTGCCGAGCAGGTACAGGTAGCTGAGCTGATCCGGCGTCACGCCGCCGTCGGCGAAGATGTTCCACGGCACGCACGGCTTGCCGGCAAGGCATTGGGGACCGTCCGGGGTGGCGGTGGCGAGCAGTGCATTGTCGATCTTGAGGTAGCTCAGGTAGTTGTTGTTCGCACTGCGGAAATTGACGTAGTAGTACTGTGCGTAGGCGTCATAGCTCCATGCGTCGGCGAAGTCACCCTTCATGCCGACGACTGCCCGGTAGTTGGTGTGCTCATAGTCGGAGGAGCGCGGTCCGCCCTCGGTGTTGCGCCGGCCGATGGTGATGGCAACCTGGTTCGCCAGGAGCGATTGGTCGCCGGTGATCTGCCCCGCTGTACAGCCGAGAATGCCCTGCTGCTGGGCACTCAGGAACGGATTGCCGCAATTGACGAAGTAGGGGCCACCAGTGTTGGGATTGCCCGTGGTGAAGGCCGCTGCCGGCGCGACGAACTGCGCCGTCTTGTCGTTCATGAAGCTGAACTCCACGTACGGCTTGGCGTAGTCCGCCAGATCGTCATGCGCCATGAAGCCGGCCAGGTAACGGTCGTCTTCGCGCTGCATGTAGATGAACGGCTGACTGTTGAACAACGAGGGCGGATTCGTGGCTGCCGACCCCCAGGGGATGAAGCTGTTCCCCAGCACACCGTACCTCACGTTGGCATTCGGTCCACTCAGAGGCGTGAAACGGTTCGAATTGCTCGAGCCGGTGCACTGGCTTCCGACCACGTTGCCGTCGGCATCGAAGGCCTCCGAGAGCTGGCACTGACCGTAGTCGCGGTTCGCGCCGGCCACCGGATCGAAGTGCATATAGGACAAATAGCCAGTGACGTTGCCCGAGCCGTCGGCGAAATTCGTGCCGGCGACGACGTCGAGCTGTCGGCTCTTGCCGTCCCATTTGTCGCCGCTGAGGGGTGTGAGGCCGAAGGCAGTCAACTGCGGCTCCATGTAGCTGTTTCTGTTCTTGTGCTCGTCCATCCCGACCTGGCCGTTCACCTGCAGGCCCTCGAAGTTCTTCTTCATGATGAAGTTCACGACGCCCGCGATGGCGTCGGAACCGTAGGTCGAAGACGCACCGCCGGTCAGAACCTCGACCCGCTCGATGAGGGATGCGGGGATCTGGTCAAGATCGGGCGCGGGAGAGGCGATCGTGGTCTGCGGAGAGCCCTGGCCCAGTCGGCGGCCGTCCACCAGCACCAGCGTTCGATTGGGGCCCAGGCCGCGCAGATCCGCGGTCGTGAGGCCTCCAGGAGTCGAGAGTCCCGAGGTACGGTTGCTGAAGTCCTGGCCCAGATCGTTGTTCAGGATCTGCGGCAGCTGGTAGAGGATGTCGCTGATGTCGGTCTTGCCGGTGGCCTCGATGTCCGCCGAACTCACGACCTGAATCGGGCTGGCGCTGGTCTGGTTCGGCGCCGCGATGCGCGAGCCGGTGACGACCACTTCCGTGACCTGATCTGCCGTAGCGCCTGTAGCGGCCTGATCCTGCGCGAATGCCGGTGTAGCAGCGGCCAGAGTCGCAGCCACCGCTGCGGCCAGCGGCAGCCGCAGGCGCGTGCGCAATTTGACTTGATGCATGTATGTGTCCTTCGGATCGATGTTCGGTGTTGCGCCGCCAGCCGGCACCGCCCCTGCGAAGGGGGCAATGACGGATGCAGGCGCGACTTCGCTGATGCGAGTCATCGGTTTCCTCCTGCGAACGGCGTGGGAGCCGTCCCCATGATGTTGTTTTGCGGATCGAAGGCCTATCCGC
>FTJO01003518.1_pt4 | contig 19150 bp, 17 predicted proteins | sample 1658761 | NCBI WGS metagenome assembly FTJO01 (sample SAMEA3914852, study PRJEB12502) | metagenome | biome: forest; material: soil | place: USA | collected 2011-06-22 | depth 0.3 m | reverse complement strand
CCAGCGGCTGCGGTAGTCCACATGCCCGTTATCGAACCGGAACATGTGCACCATCCCTTCGCCGTCGATGAACACGTCCTGCGCGGCCATGGACGGAAACTGGCGATCCGGGCCACAGCGATACAGCGTGCCGCTCAGGTTCCGGGGCACCTCGCCCTGCACGACCTCGAGGTCGCGTACGTCGGACTCGACGCGCAGCGGCGCGCCCCAGCCGCGATACAGAGGCAGGTCGGCAAAGGGCTCGGTCATCGCGCTCGTCCCCCCTCGATTCGCTCGCACGCTCAGGCCCATACTTGACCCGCCTTCGATGATAAATCAATGATCGCGGCAGTTACAGGAGAGGCAGACCGTGAGCGCAGCACCCCCCTTGTCCGTCCGCAACCCACGCACCGGCCAGATCGATCAGCAGATCACTCCGCTGTCAGCGCCGCAGATCGCGGCCGCCTGCGCGCAGCTGCGTGAGGCGCAACGGGCCTGGGGAGCCGCGCCGCTCGAGCACCGCATCGAGATCATGCGCACGTGGGCCGACAAGCTGCGCGCCTTCCGGGCGCGGCTCGTAGAGGCGGACAGCACGGATACCGGCTACGGCCAGATCTCCAAGGTCGCTCCCGACATGGTCATCGGCTCCATCCTGCGGCACTGCTCGATCGCGCCGGCCATCTTCAGTCAGGCCCGGCGCGCAGGGGTTTCGCCGGGCGCACCCAACATCTCCTACGACACGATCCTGAAGCCGTACCCGGTCGCCGGTGTGATCGGCCCGTGGAACGCGCCGCTGATGCTCTCGACGTTGCACGCGATCCCCGCCCTGTTCGCCGGATGCGCGGTGATCGTCAAGCCGAGCGAAGTCGCTCCCCGGTTCGTCGCGCCGATCATGGAATCCATCCAGGAGGTACCGGAGCTCGCGGCGGTCCTGAAGTATGTCGTGGGCGACGGCCACACGGGCGCGGCCATCGTCGACCACGTCGACGTAGTGAATTTCACGGGCAGCGTGCCGAACGGACGCAAGGTTGCCGAGGCGTGCGCCCGCCGCTTCATCCCATGCATGCTGGAGCTCGGTGGGAAGGATCCCGTGGTGATCACGCAGAGCGCCGATCTCGACAAGGCGGCGAGCGCGGTATTGCGCGGCGCCGTGACGAGCACGGGGCAAGTCTGCTTTTCGATCGAGCGCATCTATGTGCACGAGTCGGTGCACGATGATTTCATCGAGCGGCTTGCCTCAAAGGCCGAGCGTGTCGAGCTCAACTATCCGGACCCGCACAGCGGGCACATCGGCCCGTTCATCTTCGAGCGGCAGGCGCAGATCGTGGACGGCCACATCGACGATGCGCTGGCGCGCGGTGCCAGGATCCGCACCGGCGGCAAGAGCTGCAACCTGGGCGGCGGCCTGTACATGCGGCCGACGATCCTCACCGGCGTGACGCACGAGATGCAGATCATGCGTGATGAGACTTTCGGGCCCGTCATGCCCGTCATGAAGTACCGCACCGAGGATGAGGCGGTGGGGCTGGCCAACGACACATACTTCGGACTGTCAGCGGCGGTGATCGCCGGCACGGTGGCCGAGGCACGCCGGATTGCGGATCGGATCGATGCGGGTGTCGTGAGCGTGCAGGACACCTTCCTGACATTCGCTGGCTACGGAGCCGCCGAGTGGGAATCCTTCAAGTTCTCGGGCCTCGGCGGCCGCAGCGGGATGCTCGCGTTCGTGAAGAAGCAGGCCGTGCTCATCAACAGTGCGCCGCCGGCGTGCATGCTGACCGAGAATCTCAAGGCCGTTACCCACGAGATCCCCAAGGCGCTCTGATCAAGGGCGCGTCCTGACCCACAAGGGTGCGGCGCGCCGCCAGCGCCGCACTACGCTGGTGCGCAGGTGTTCCCGGCCGCGCGCCGCGGTCTTCGCAGCGTCCCATCGGCCTGCCGGCCGACGCCCGGAGCCTGAGCGGAAATCTCCGTGTTTTCAGGCACTCGGCCCCGTCTCCTGCCCCCCAGTCCGGCCCGATTTCCTCACAGCCGATGACCGTACCCGCGTGGCACGCTTGCTGCATTAGTCACGGCGTTCGCAGCGATGTTGTATTTCGTCATCAAAGTGCACGCGCTGCGGGTTAGCCCAACAAATCGCGGCAAACGCCGCTGCAAGCACTGTCGATCTTTTGCCACGCTGGAGGGTTCAGAATGAGATTCTCAAGGGGTCTGTCGGTCATCGGTCTGTTAGCGGTGGGAGGGGTGGCCAACGCCGCGGACGCTCCGGCCGAACCTGCCAAGTACACGGGGCCCAGCTTGTCGGACGTGCTGACCGGTTCGGGCATCACGGTCAGCGGGTACGTGGACGCGATGTATGACTATTCCTCGAGCCCGGCGCCGGCGCTGCAAGAGTTCACCGGCCACCACAGCTCGTTCCTCATCGACCAGGCGTCGCTGACGGTGGCGTATCAGCCGAAGGAAGGCTTCGGCGCGCTGGCGCAGGTGATTGCCGGCGAGGACGCCCGCGTTCTCAACGAGTCCAGTCCCCCGCTGTCAGATGGCAATTTCGATGTCACGCAGGCGTTCGTGCAATACGCCACGGGCAGCTGGACGATCCAGGGCGGCAAGATGCTGACGCTGGTCGGCTCCGAAGTCATTGCCCCCACGGGCAACTCAAACGTGTCGCGCTCCTTGCTGTTCTTCGGCGAGCCTCTGACGCACACCGGGCTGCGCGTGACCGACGCGGTCACCGATACGTTCAGCTTCATCTTCGGCGTGAACAACGGCTGGAACGCGACTTCCGACGCCAATGTGCAGAAGACGGCTGAAGTCGGCATGTCGTGGGCGCCGAGCAAGGCCTTCGCCCTGACCGCGCAAGGCTATTTCGGCAACGAAGTCGACGTGTTCAACGGGACTTACGATGGCAACCGCAGCATCGTGGACCTGGTGGCCACCTGGAACGTCAATGATGCGCTCACTCTGATCCTCAGCGCGGACTGGGGACAGCAGAAGGGCATCTTCGTGGATAACGGGGACGAGACGATCGGGCTTGCGACCGCCAAGTGGAGCGGCGTGGCCGGCTACTTCAACTACGCGATCAACAGCGCCTGGCGGGTGTCGGTGCGAGCCGAATACCTGCACGACCAGGACGGGTTCATCAGCGGAGTCAGCCAGAACATCAAGGAAGCCACGGTCACCTTCGGCTACGCGCCGTCCAAGAACTTCGAGCTGCGGCTCGAGGGCCGGATCGACAAGACCCCCGAGGACTACTTCCTGAAGGACACGAACGGGTCCATCACCGACACTCAGTCGCACATCCTGATCGAGGGCCTGTACAAGTTCCCGGCGCCGACGAGCTGATCGGGTCCCGCCCGGCCTGACCGCGCAACAGCCCCTCCCACGCGGGAGGGGCTGTTGCTTGCCCGAATCTGCCCGAATTGCATCAGCGGACGAGCCCAATCGCCCGTCACCTTGCTCCTCGAGTGCCCACCCGAGGACGCGCGCATGCACCCGGAACTGCAGATCTGGCTGAACCATTTCGAATACCACGCACAGCATCCACGCAGCATTCCCAGCGGGCTCCCCGACGGCCTGACGGGAGCCGAGCGGCGGCTGATAGCAGGCTCCCTGGCGACTTTTCAGGTGGGCGAGCATTCCCTCGGCCGCACCCTGATATGCGCCGCCCGCCGCTTCGCCCATACGCGCTCGATGCCTGAGCTCGAGCGGATCGTGGAGCTGCTGATCCGCGAGGAGCGGCGCCACGCGGACCTGCTGCGCGACTTCATGACCGATCACTTCATCCCCGTCAGAGACCTCGCATTGACCGATCTGGCGTTCCGCGCCGTGCGGCGGCTTGCCGGATTCGAGCTCTATCTGCACGTTCTGATCGCGGCCGAGCTGATCGGCAACGTCTACTATCGCGCGCTCGAGACGGTTACCGGGTGTCAGCGCCTCAAGGTTCTGTGCCGCACTCTCGTCGCGGACGAGCTTGCGCACGTCGCGTTCGAATCGGAACTCCTGCGCGAGCTGCGCACCCACCGGCCGCCGGTGGTCCAGTCCGCCTTGCGCTTCGCGCATCGGACATTCTTCACCTGCGCCACGCTGGTGGTCTGGTCATCACACCACGCAGTGCTGCGTGCGGCCGGCTACAGGCGGGCCCGCTTCGCGCGCGTGTGCCACGCCCAATACGCGTTCTACCTCGGCTCGGGCGGCTCGCACCTGAAGAATCCGCAAGACGCTCTGCCCGCCACGCGAACGCGCCAGTGAATGGCAGCGGGGCCGCGAGCCCATCTGCTTGTGCGCCCTCGAATTATCGCTATATTCACTTGGATACTGCGTAGCCGCACTGCCGCGTCGGCCACCGCCGATCGCCCCCCGGCCCGGCGGCGGCACAGTAAACTGCCGCCCGCGCCCCGGACTGGTCCGGAGCGCCGCGGCAGCGCCTTGCGTCTTACAGGGGACTTGATAATGAGAATTCGATTTTCGGCCCGTGTGCGCACTGAGTCACGGGGCACGGCGGCAACGCTTCTGCAGCGGGCCTCGGCGGCGACGATTCTGGTGTTGGCGGCGCTGGTGAGCGCCCCTCCCGCATTCGCCGCGGATGCCAACGCGGGCAAGACCTTCTTCCGCCAGCAGTGCGCCCTGTGCCACAGCGCGGAGCCAGGCGACAACGGCGGAGCGCAGGGCCCGAACCTCAACGGCGTGTTCGGGCGCCACGCAGCCTCCAATGGAGACTTCGGCTACACCCAGGCGTTGAAGAGCTCGAATCTCACCTGGGACGCCGCCTCCCTCGACACCTTCCTCACCTCGCCGACCACGGTGGTGCCGGGCTCCGCAATGGTGATCCCGGTGCCCAAGCCGGAAGACCGGCAGAATCTGATCGCCTACTTCCAGGGCGTGAAGGAAGGCACCTTCAAGGAAGCGGCGCGGCCGCGTTTCGGGCCACCGGCGGGATTCACGCCGCCGCCGAATGCCGGACCTCCCAAAGGTGAGGCCGACTGGAAGAAGGACGCTCCAGGACGCGTTCACCGCATCAACGTCGCGCATCTGCCGGCGCCGTTCGATACGGCCTCCGCGGCGAACTTTCCCAAGCTGGTGGACAAGCCGGACGGCGCGAAGCTCTCGGTGCCGAAGGGTTTCAAGGTCGATGTGTTCACGCACGATGTCCAGGCGCCACGCGCCATGCGGCTCGCCCCCAATGGCGACATCTTCCTGACGGAGACTCAGACCGGCCGCGTGAAGGTGCTGCGGCCATCGGCCGATGGATCGACCGCCGCGAGCGTGGAAATCTTCGCTCAGGGGCTCAACCTCCCATTTGGAATGGCGCTCTACCCGAGCGGAAGCAATCCACAGTGGTTGTATGTCGCGGAGAGCAACCGTGTCGTGCGCTACGCGTACACGGTCGGCCAGACGAAGGCCAGCGGGGTACCGGAAGTCGTCGTGACCGAATTGTCGCCAAGCGCTGGCGGCGGCCACTTCACGCGCGATCTGGCGTTCTCCCTGGATGGCAAGCGCATGTTCGTTTCGGTGGGATCGGCGTCCAACGTCGCGGAAGAGATGCCGAAGAAGACACCGGACGAGATCAAGGCCTGGGACCAGGAACACGGGCTCGGCGCCGCCTGGGGCGGCGAGACCAATCGTGCCGACGTGCTCGTGTTCGAGGCCGGCTCCGACAAGCCTGGCAAGGTGTTTGCGAGCGGCATCCGCAATTGCGTGGGCCTCACGGTGAACGCGAGTACGGGCGACCTGTGGTGCACGACGAACGAGCGCGACATGCTGGGCGACGATCTCGTGCCGGATTATTCGACACGCGTACAGGAAGGCAAGTTCTACGGCTGGCCGTGGTACTACATGGGCAAGTACGAGGACCCGCGCCTCAAGGGCGAGCGTCCCGACCTTGCCGGCAAGGCAACGGTACCGGATGTGCCCTATCAGGCTCACTCGGCCGCCCTCAATCTCGTCTTCTACACCGCCACCAAGGGAAGCTCCGCATTCCCGAAGGAATACGTGGGTGACGGCTTCGCCGTGATGCATGGCTCGTGGAACCGGGCTTTCCGCACCGGGCACAAGATCGTGCGTGTGCGCATGAAGAACGGCGTGCCGACAGGCGAGTACGACGATTTCATGGTCGGATTCATCGCCGACGACGGCAACGCCTGGGGCCGGCCCGTCGGCGCGGTGGTGGCGGCCGACGGCTCGCTGCTGATGAGCGACGATGGCAGCAACCTCATCTACCGCGTCTCCTATCGGAAAGGTCCGATGCTGCGCAGCGCGCAGGACGACTCAACACCCTTTGAAGGACATCTGAGAAAATGAAAACCGAATCTCCGACTCGCGTGCGCGCCGTCGCAGCCGGCGTGGCCGGATTTGCCGCTGCCGCGGCCGCCACCCTTGCGCATAGCGAGGCGCATGCGGCGAGCGCGCCACCCGGCGAAATCGTCATCACCGGCGAGAAGATCTTTCCCGAGAGCCTGACATCGAGCCCCGACGGTCACGTGATCTTCGGCAGCATCGGTCAGCGCGCGATCTATCGCGCCAATCCGGGCGCGGCGAGCGCCGACGTCTGGATTCAACCCGGCGCGGACGGCCTGGCGGGCGTCTTCGGAGTGTTCGCCGATCCGAAGTCGAACACGCTCTGGGCCTGCTCGGGCACACCCCCATTCGGACCACCGCCCGCCGGGGCTCCGCCGCCCGCCCCATCCGCACTGCATGCATTTGACCTGAAGTCCGGGGCGCCGAAAGGCAGCTACCCCTTGCCGACCGCGGGCGCGTTCTGCAACGACATCGCCGTCGACTCGGGCGGCAATGCCTACGCCACCGACACTTCCAACATGGAGGTGGTGCGGCTGACGAAAGGCGGCAAGGCGCTGGAAGTGTGGGCGGGCAACGGCAGCTTCGGCCCCAAGGGCGGCATCCTCGACGGCATCAGCGTGCTCGGCAACCGCTTGTTCGTCAACACGCTGGGCACGAGCAAGCTGTTCAGCGTGCCGATCGGCTCCGACGGCAAAGCTGGCTCGCCCGTGGAGGTGACACTCGACCGCGCGATCTCCCGGCCCGACGGAATGCGCAGCTTCGGCAAGGACAAGCTGTTGATCATCGAGGGCGGCAACGGAGGCCGGCTGTCGAAGATCACTCTCAGCGCGAACAACGGCAAGGTCGAGACCGTCAAGGAAGGCTATCCGGACGGCCCCGTGGCGGTCACGGTCGTTGGCACGACGGCCTACGTGGTCGAGGGCCAGCTCGCGGCGATGATGGGCCGGCGGCCTGGCGCGCCGGCGGACACGCCACCGCCGCAGCCAAAGCCCTTCAAGGCAACGTCGGCGGAAGTCGGCAAGCCCTGAGCGCTCACCGGCTCAGGGCCACCTTCGCCGTCACGGACAAGCCCGGCCGCAAGCCATCGAGGCCGGGCTGACCTGCATCGAACCGGATGCGCACGGGCACGCGCTGCACGATTTTCGTGAAGTTGCCCGTGCCCGGCTCGAACGGCAGCAGCGCGAACTGCGAGCCGGAGCCCGGCGCCAGGCTCTCGACCACCCCGGTGAGGGCGTGCCGCGGCAGAGCGTCGATCCTGACCGTGGCCCGCTCGCCCGAATGCATCCTCGAGGTCTGCGTCTCTTTGAAATTCGCCGTCACATAGAGGCCGCGCAGCGGCACCAGCGTGAGCAATCGCGATCCCGGCTGGACGTAATCGCCCTGCTGGACCTGACGATTTCCGACTACGCCATTCACCGGCGCCACCACCAGCGAGTTCCTCTGATCCTGCAGCGCCAGGTCCAGAGCGGCCTGAGCGCCCTGCACGGTGGCCTGCGCCTTTTGCAGTGAGGCGAGCAACGTCGCGCGCTTTGCAGCCGTAACGCGCTGCGATTCCCTGGAAACGTTGAACAGAGCGAGGGAGCGCGCAACGTCCTGCTCCGCGCTCACAGCGGCGGCGCGCACGCTATCGGCTTCGCGCACCGATACTGCCCCGCTTCCCACGAGCGCCTCGAAGCGCCTGCTGTCGGCAACCGCGCGATCCGACTGCGCGTTTGCTGAGCGTATCGCCGTTTCCGCCGCGCGCACGTTCGCGGACGCGAGCCCCTCTTCTGCATCGAGGCTGGCAAGGGCTGCGCGTGCGTCCGCAACACCGGCCTCCGCATCCGACCGTTGCGCCTTCGCGTTGGCCACCTTTGCATCGAATTCCTCCGGGTCGATGCGAACCAGAGGCTGGCCGGCGTGAACGGTCTGGTTATCCTGAACCAACACCTCGGCCACGAGTCCACGCACTTTGGGCGCGACCGTGGTGGCGTCAGCACCGATATAGGCATCGTCGGTGCTCTCGCTCGATGCCGGCGCGAGGATCACCGCGCTGCCTCCGGCTGCCACTACCAACGCGATTCCCAGAACCACCCACGTGCGTCGCACCGGGAATCGGCGCGCGGCCGTGGACGCAAGCGGCGTCCCAAGCGTCGAGGTCACGCCGGAGGGCGCCGCTCGTTCAGACTCTGCAGCCTGTCCAGGCTGCGGCACGTGGCTCCCCGCGCCAGCGTCGTCCCGCACGATCTGTCGAAGCGCAACCATGCTCATCGCTGTCTCCACTTCGGGCTTGCTTACTTGGTATGATGATCATAATATTATTGCAGTCATACTTTCAAGCGCAGGTTTCCCCGTGCCCGTGGACGATCCCGCCACCCTCCCAACCGCCCGTAAGTTCTTGATTTTCGGGGTGATGGCCTTCGGCCAGTTCATGGCCTTGCTGGACATCCAGATCGTGGCGGCCTCCCTCAACGAGGTGCAGGCAGGGCTGGCGGCCGGCCCGGATGAGATCAGCTGGGTGCAGACGGCCTATCTCATGGCAGAGCTCGTGATGATTCCCTTCTCTGCGTACCTGACGCAGGCGCTGTCCACGCGCTGGCTGTTCGCGGCGTCCGCCGCTCTGTTCACCCTGTCGAGCGTGCTGTGCGGGCTCGCCTGGAACATCGAGTCGATGATTTTCTTCCGCGTCCTGCAGGGGTTCACCGGCGGCGCGATGGTACCCACGGTGTTCGGAGTCGGATTCACGCTCTTCTCGGGCAAACAGCGGGCGCTCATTCCGGCGATCCTCGGCATGGTCTCCGTTTTGGCCCCCACGCTGGGCCCGACCGTCGGCGGCCTGATCACGGACCAGATCGACTGGCGCTGGATCTTCTTCATCAACGTCATCCCGGGAGTGGCGGTCACTGCGCTGTCCCTCGTGCTGATCCGCATCGACCGTCCACACTTTTCCATGTTCCGCCGGATCGACTGGATCCATCTGGCAGCCATGGCGACCTTTCTCGGCGGCCTGGAATACGTACTCGAGGAGGGGCCGCGGCTCGACTGGTTCGGAGACTCGCGCATCGTGATCGCCGCGTGGCTGTCGCTCGTCGCCTTCGTGCTCTTCATCGAACGCTCGCTGTTCTCCACGGCGCCGATCGTGAAGCTCGGTGCGTTTCGCAATCCCACGTTCGTCGCTGCGTGTGTGTTCAACATGGTGATCGGTTTCGGGATCTATGCATCTACGTACCTGATTCCCGTCTACCTCGGCCGCGTGCGTGGATTCGACAGCCTGCAGATCGGCACCACCGTGTTCGTCGTCGGAGGCGCGCAACTGGTCAGCACCGTCATCGCCGCACGGCTGTCCGAGAACGTCGACCGCCGCATAGTCATTTCCGCCGGGCTCCCCCTGTTTGCGTTCAGCCTGTACCTGACCTCTCTCATGACCCCGCAGTGGGGCTTTGGGGAGCTGCTGCTGCCGCAGCTCATGCGCGGACTGTCCGTCATGCTGTGCATCGTGCCGACCGTCGGAATGGCGCTCTCGGCTTTCCAGGGACAGGAACTGCGCTACGCTTCCGGTTTGTTCAACCTGATGCGCAACCTCGGGGGCGCGATCGGGATCGCCGTCGTAAATACATGGTTGCAGGACGACGCGCGCACCGCAGCGGCGCGAATCGGGGAAGCGCTCGGCCACAGCGCACGGGTGGCCAACGATACGATCGCCGGCCTCGCTCATCAGCTCGGGGCGGTGACGCCGGATCCCGCGCGGGCCCTGCTGCTCGCAAGGGAGCTGGTCAGCGGCGTCGTTGCGCGGCAGTCTCTGACGCTTGCGTTCGATGATGTCTTCCGCTTGATGGCCTGGATGTTCGTCGGCGCCTTGTTGATGGTCCCGTTCTGCAGGCCGTCCGGCAGCGGTGGTGCAGCGCGGACCACGGCAGACGCGGAGGCCCCTCGCGAGGAAGCCGGCGCGACCGCGGGCGCTCACTGAGGAATTTCGGAGAGTCGATAAGGTGCGTTACGACAGCGAGCACAAGGAACGAACCCGGCAGCGGGTGCTGAGCGAGGCGGCCACCGCCATCCGTGCCGTCGGGCCCAGTGGCATCGGCGTCGCAGGCGTGATGGCGAAGGCCGGTCTCACGCATGGTGCGTTCTACGCCCATTTCGAGTCCAAGGACGATCTCGTCGCCCAGGCGATCGCGCAGATGTTCGCGGAAAGTTCCCAGAGGATGCGCGCGAGATCGGACGACCCCGACCCGGCCATCGCGCTGGTGAAATTCATCGACAACTATCTGTCCACGCGCCACCGGGATCACCCGGAGCTGGGCTGTCCCCTGCCCTCCCTGGCCGGCGAGCTGGCGCGCCTGCCGGAGGCTGCGCGCAGGAATTTCGCCGCGGGTCTGGGCCGCCTGACCGGTTCGATGGCCAAACGTATCAGGGAGCTGGGCCGGCCCGGCTCCGAGGGTCTCGCTGCGTCGCTGATCGCGGAGATGGTCGGCGCACTGGCACTGTCCCGCGCGGTGCCGGAGGCATCCGAATCCGACCGCATCCTCGAAACCTCGCGCAGCTCGGTCAAGGCGCGGCTCGGGCTGTAGGAGCGTTGGGCCTTCAGCTCACAGCGGTGATCGCAACCATCACCGTTGCGTCCGGGAAGCCGCTGAGCTGCAGAGTCAGATCCCTGCCCCCCGGCAGATCGAACTCGACGATCTTGCGCGGGCGCGCACAGCCATGGGAGGCCTGAAAGTCACGGGACTTCACGAACTGCGTACCGTCGAGGACATCGATCCAGTGGCCGCTCGAGATCGAGATCCGGTAGACACCGGCCTTGGGGACGCGGAAACGCACCATGCCACCCTGAGGTTTCTCGGCATGCGCCGGTTTGGCAGGCGTTGTGGCATAGGTCACGCCCTCCTGTCCGGTGAGCTTGAGCTCGTAGAGCTTCTCGACCTGCAGCAGCGGCGACTTTGAGCCGGGTGTTACAGCTGCTGTTACCGACTGCGGCGTCTGCTTCATCACGCCCGTTTCGTGCGACACGTTCCAGGTGAAGTGAGCGCACGCGTCCACCTCGTCTGCGGACGCGGGCGCCGCGCAAATGGCCAGCGCGGCCATGACGACAGCTGAAACGGGAATGTTGAATCTCGACATGGGGGTTCCTCGATCGTTCAGGACGACTCTACAGCACCGCAGCCGACCGCGAGCTGGAACAGCTCGATGTCGGTCTGGATGTTCAGCTTCTGCTTGATCAGCGAGTGGTTGTTGGCGACGGTCTTGACGCTCAGATTCAGCAGCGCGGCAATCTCCTCGTGCGCCTTGCCGGCGGCGATGAGGCGGAAGATCTCGAATTCCCGCACGGACAGTCCGAGCGTCGGTTGCCCGTCGCTGAGCGAGGAGGCCTGCTCGAGCTTCGCGGCAACATCAGGGCTCACAGCCGGGAGGCCGGCGAGAGCGCGTCGCACGGCGGCCACCATGAAAGCCGGATCGCCGCTCTTGGTGATGTAGCCATTCGCGCCCGCGCGCAGGGCCTGCACTGCGAATGCGAGATTGTCGTGCATGCTGCAGACGAGCACCGGGAGCAGGGGCCAGCGCAGCTTGAGGCGGCGCAGCGTCGACAGCCCGCCGCGCCCCGGCATGCTCAGATCGAGAATCACGATATCGGGAGTCTGCGTCTGCATGAGAGCATAGGCTGCTTCGCCGGATGAGGCCTCCGCGATCACTTCGTAGCCCGGCTCCTGTTCCAGGAACCTGCGGTAGCCGGCACGGACGACCGCATGATCGTCCACGAGCACGATGCGGACGGGTGCCACCTGACTAGCCATTTGCAGCGAGCTCCGCCCGCCAGGTGACGGGCATCCAGGCCTGCAGGGACAGTCCGCCTGCCTCCCCGGCATCGATCCGCAGCTCCCCGCCATGGGCTTCGACCCGCTCGCGCATTCCGAGCAGGCCGCTGCCGCTCGCCGCGGCCCGTGCGCCGCCCGCTGCCACTTCGGATTCCAGCACGCTCAACGCCACCCGCCGCGGCCGATCTGCGGCCTCACCCGTCTCCACGGTGAGCTGGATCGCAATCGCGCGCGCCCGCGAGTAGCGCACGGCATTCGTCAGGCATTCCTGAATCAGGCGGTATGCAGTGATGTTCAGATCCGCCGGCAGGCGGTTCACCGGGCCGGAAAACTTCACAGTACAGCGAAACCTGTCGGCAACGCGCGCCTGCCAGCCGTTCACGAGTTCTTGTACCGTGTCACGCAGACCCACTGTCTCGAGGCCGTGAGGCCGCAGGCGGGCGAGCATGCCGCGGATGATCTCCATGATCTCGGTGGTCAGGCGTTCGACTCCGCGCGCGCAGGTTTCGATCTTCGCTGAGCTGCCCGCCGCCTCACGGGCGATATAGGCGGCGTCTACCTTGATCGCGGTCAGGCTCTGGCCCAGCTCGTCGTGCAACTCGCGCGCGAGCCGCTTGCGCTCCTCCTCCTCGACGTCAATGAGTCGCCGCGTAAGCTCTCGCCGCTGCGCCGCGGCCTCCTGCATGACGGCGGCGCAATGATTGAAGCGCTGCGAGATGTCCTCGAGATCCTTCAGGCGGAACCGGGGGAGCCGCGTGTCGAGCTCGCCAGCCTCGAGCCGCGTCAGGGCCGCCTGAATCAGGCCCAGGGGCTTCAGTCCCCGGCGAACCATGAAATAAATGCCCGCGGCCATGGCGAGGATGGTCGCGGCGAGCAGGGCCAGATCGCGGAACACGCGTTGCTCGATCTCTGAGATCTCGGACAGAGGATTGGACACCACCCGCACCCGCGCGATCGGCGCACCGCGAAAGTCGAGCCCGTAGTTGAGCGTGACGCTCGAATCGGACGACAACAGGGCACGCGCCAGCTGTCCGCCCTGGTGCTCGTCCGTGGAGCTTGCAGCGATGACACCTCCTTCGGAGTCGACGAGCTCGATCTTGACGTGCCGCAGCGGCTCGGAGGCACGAATCTCCGCCGCCGCGGCCTTCAGAGCCTGGGCTTCTCCGAGGGCTGAGCCGACTCCCCTGTCGATGTCATGCAGCAGCCGCGCAAGCTGCGTCGAGGACTCCGTCTCGCGTGACACGTCGCCGCCGATGGAAGTGAGCGGCACGAGGACGCTGATCGCCAGGGCGAGCAGCGTCACAACGGCTATCCCCAGCAGCAAGCGCGTGTGCAGATACATTCCTGGTCCCCTTACGCGAAAGTCGGGAGATCCTCCCAAGACACGCCGCGGCAAGCCCGCTGCTGAAGACCCACAGGCTGCCGCTGCCTGATTCTACTGGTCTACCGCGTGGCGGAGGCGCCGATCGCGTAGATGCTTGGCATGTCACGCACGCCCGTCCGCCTCGAGCGGATGTACGGCACTTTGTATTACTCTCATCGGTAGCACCATTTCATCGCGCGCTGAAATCCGTCGGAGAGCATCCATGCAACAGGTAGCGACCGGGCTGCAGTTTCCCGAAGGGCCGGTGGCCATGGCGGACGGTTCCGTCGTTCTCGTGGAGATTCGCCGTGGCACACTGACCCGAGTGACTCCCGATGGCCACCGCGAGACCGTGGCGGAGCTCGGTGGCGGCCCGAACGGGGCGGCGATCGGACCCGACGGCGCGGTCTACGTCTGCAACAACGGCAACGCCTGGTCCTGGGCCGAGGGTGAAGTCAATCTCCCTGACGGCCCCCCCGCCCAACACTACACGGGCGGCTCCATCCAGCGCGTCGATCTGCGCACCGGCCGGTTCGCGACGCTCTACGATCATTGCGATGGCAAGCCTCTGAACAGCCCGAACGACCTGGTGTTCGACTCCACGGGCGGCTTCTGGTTCACGACGCTGGGCTACTCGGACGGGGAAAACCGTCGCCTCGGCGCCGTCTACTACGCGCGTCCGGACGGTTCGAAGATCGTCCGCTGGCGCAGCGAGCTGCTCTCCCCCAACGGCATCGGCCTCTCGCCGGACGAGGGCAGGCTGTACATGGCCGATTGCATGGTCGGCCGCCTGTACGAGTTCGACCTGCCCGAGCCGGGAGTGATGGCGCCTGCCACGTCCATCGCGCCCGGCAGGGTCGTGTGCACCCTCCCCGGTTTCCAGTGGCTCGACAGTCTGGCGGTGGAAGCCAGCGGCCGCATCTGTGTCGGCACCCTCTGGAACGGCGGCATCACGATCTTCGAGCCCAGCGGCGCGTACGAGCACGTTCCGGCGCCCGATCCGCTCACGACGAACATCTGCTTCGGCGGCCCGGACATGCGCGACGCGTGGCTGACCTGCTCCAGCACAGGCAGGCTCTTCAAGACCCGCTGGCCGCGACGGGGACTGCGGCTGCCGTTCAACGCCTGATCGGGGCCAGGGGCAAGAGGCCGCCGGATTCGCTGCCGGCAGCGCACCGGATGCCGCGCCTCAGGCCGCGCGTACAATGGCGGCCACGCCCATGAAAAAGCTCAACTCGCCCTCCAGCAAAGCGGTTGCCGCGGAACTCGGTGTATCCGTTGCGACGATCTCGCGCGTGCTGACCCGGCCCGATCTCGTGAACAAGCAGACGCGCGACCGTGTGCTCGCGGGGATCGGGCGGCTGGGCTATCGACCGAATCTGATCGCGCGCGACCTGCGCCGTGGGGAGACCCGGACGGTGCTGGTGGTAGTGCCAATACTCAGCGTGTTCTTTCTGGAGATCCTGCGCGGCACCGAGCAGGCAGCCGAGGAGCTCGGCTTCGCCGTGCTGATGGGCAACGCGAAGGGCGATAGCCGGCGCACCCTGACGTATTTCGATCAGGTGGCAAGCCGCCGCGCTGACGGAATCATCCTGCTCACAGGCGCGTTACCGCCCGAAGCGGCCGCGTCTCAGAAACTGCCTCCGCTGGTCGTGGCGGCTGAATCCCTGAAGGACGGCGGGCATCCAACCGTCGGAGTCGACCACGCCGGTGGCGCCGAGGAGGCGGTGCGGCACCTGATCAGTCTCGGCCACAGGCGGATCGCCCACATCGCCGGGCCCGATCACGTGCTGTCCTCCAGGGCCCGGACCAACGGTTATCGCAAGGGGCTGCGGGCGGGCCGCATCGCCTTCGATGAATCCCTGGTTCAGCGCGGCAATTTCACGGTCGACTCGGGCGAAAAGATGATGCACGTGCTGATGCAGCAGCGGCAGACGCCCACGGCCGTGTTCTGCGCCAACGATGAGATGGCCATCGGAGCGATCCGCTCGCTCAAGGCTGTAGGCCTGAGAGTCCCCGACGACCTCTCCATCGTCGGCTTCGACGATCAGGAGTTCGCGCAGATCTACGATCCGCCGCTGTCGACCGTGCACATTCCGCGATTCGATATCGGGTACCAGGCGATGATGATGCTGCACGATGTGCTGTCTGCGCAGCGGGTGTTCCGCTCCACCGTGCTGCCCACGCGCCTGGTCACTCGCGCAACTTCGGCGGCACCAAGGAAACGCTAGATGCCGTCCTCACGTGCTCCGGCCGCACGCCCACCCCGACGATCCGGGCTGGAATTCTTCTCAGCCAGGCGGAATGCCCCAGCAGTCTCAGCGGCCATGGCACCGTCAGCGGCCGATCTGTTGTCAGGACGGGACCGATGATCCGATTCTGCGCCAGGATCTGCAACCGCTGAGTGAAGCGCGTTGGAAACATACGGCGTTGCTGCACGGCGGCCAGATGGCCATCCGTCAGCGCGCCTGCTTGAAGCGGCGCCGCGAGAATATTGGCGGTGGCCACCGCATCCTGGATCGCGAGGTTTATGCCGACGCCGCCGATAGGAGACATCGCGTGCGCGGCGTCACCGATGCACAGCAGGCCCGGTTTCCACCATTGCAGCAGTCGGTCGACCTTCACGGTGAGCAGCTTGACGTCATCCCAGCTCCTGAGCTCCCCGACGCGATCCGCAAACCACGGCACGATGCGACCGATCTGGGTGCGCAAATAGTCGATGCCGCGGTCCTTGAGCTCGGCCATGCCGTCTTTGCGGATGACAAACGCGCATTGCCAGTAGTCACCACGGTCCAGCGTCACGAGAACGAGCCCGCGATCGAAGTAGCCGAGCGTCTCGGCGGAATCGTCCCGCTTGCGGGAGAGACTGAGCCACAGCACGTCGATCGGCGAGCCCAGGTCCCTCACTTGCAGCCCCGCACTGCTGCGGACGGTGGAGTGCCGGCCGTCCGCGCCAATGACCAGATCGGCGGTGACTTCCACCGGTCCCTCGGGCGTATCGACTCTGACCCCGCTGACCCGCCCGTGGCTCTCTATCAAACCTTGCACCTGCGCTTGCTTGTGCAGCTGAAACGTTGGAAATCGGGCGCCTCGCTCGGCGAGAAAATTCAGCAGATGCCATTGCGGCATCAGTGCTATGAATTTGCAGCGCGTGGGGACATGCGAGAAGTCCGCGATCCTGACCGGAGTGCCGCCGACCTGCCCGCGCAGCTGCCTGACCTCCTGATGCGGGAGCGCAAGGAACTCTTCCAGCAAGCCGAGTTCGTCGATGACATCCAGCGTTGACGGATGAACGGTGTCGCCGCGAAAGTCGCGCAGGAAATCCTTGTGCTTCTCGAAAACGACCGTCTCGATGCCCGCGCGCGCGAGCAGATAACCGAGAATGACGCCGGCGGGACCGCCGCCCGCCACGCAGCACGTTGTCCGCAGTGTCCGCGTCACGCGCGCATCGTTCCGGTCAAGGCTTGCGGAACACCAGCACGAACCGATCGGTCTTGCCGACCGCTGGCGGTAGGTATGACACGTGGTCGCGCGCGTCTTCGGGTCTGCGCAAAGCGTCGCTCTTGCCGACGACTTTCAGGCCGCGGGACTCCCAGTCCTTGCGCGCGTAGTCCTCATCGATCCGATGCAACGAGGAGGCCACGGTGCTGCCCGTGCCCGGTTTCGCCGAGTGATCGACGATCACGACCACGCCGCCGGACTTGAGCGCGTGTGCGATGTTGTCGAGAACGGCGCTCGTATTCACCTTGGGCCACACGCCTGTGGTATCCACCCAGTACAGGTCGTGGTAGACCTTGATGAGGAACACCGCATCGAGCGAGGCGGCCGGCCACTGCAGTGGGTTCAGGTCCAGGACCTGGTGCTCCACGTTCGGCAGGCGATCGTTGGCGACTCGCTTGACCGCGCCGCCCTCGCTGAACCTCTCGAACGACGGATTGTTCAGCATCAGCACATGTCCGCCGGGGCCGACGACATAGCTCAGCAGCTCGCTGTAGTAGCCGTCGCCGGCCAGAAAATCCACGACCCGCATTCCGGGCTTGATGCCCGACAGCCGCAACACCTCGGCGGGATGGTCGAGGGAATCGCGCTTGACGTCGTCGGCGCTGCGGCCGGCATGCTGCACGGCGCTGTCGTACGAATCGGCAGCCACGGCGGCGGATCCCGCCACACTCCAGGCTGCCGCCAGCGTGAGGAGGGCGAGAGAGCGGCGGGCGTTGAGAGTCAGCGCGTTCATGAGGCTCCCCTGTGAGTGCGGATGAAGGTGAGCAGCTCGCCTCCGAGGGTATCGATGGAGGTGCCGAGCTGCAGGACGGGAGACAGGTGGTTATGCTGCTGCATGTACAGCAAGCGGGGCATCGTGCCGTTGGCCGCCCAATATGCATCGACCAGGCGGGTAGCCTGTTGCTGGAAAGTCGGTGGATCCAACTCCGCCACCGTGAACAGGCACGGCACATCGGTCTGCGTGAGTGCCGGCAGCGAGGACTCTTCGGCGAAGCGGGTGCGATCCGCTCCGAAGTAGGCCTCCTCGAACGGGCCGTGCTTCAGCGTGACCAGATCGTAGATGCCGGACAACATCATTGCGCCAGCCAAGGGCGGCCTGTTCTGCAGTCCGTGATGGCCAGCCACGCATCCTGCGACATGGGCGGCGCCCGCGGACTGACCGATGAGGAAAATGCTATTGGGATCTCCGCCGTATCGCCGCACGTTCTGGCCAAGCCAACTCAGCGCTCTGGCAACATCTTCCGAGCCGGCAGGCCAACGTGCGCCCGGAGCCAGCCGGTACGTCAGCGTAACTCCGACCAAGCCATTGCGGACCGCCCATGCACCGACGTTGTTGTAGAACGGCGCATCCGGCGCACCCTTGTCACCGCGCACAAATCCGCCGCCATGGACGAATACGACAATCGGGCGCGGCGCGGAGCTCGCGCCCACAGGATGAAACACATCCAGGCGATGGCGCGGATCGGTGCCGTATGCGAGATCGCGCTCGACCGCACACAGCTCGGGAGACGGGCGTGGCGCAAGCGGGGCAAACAGGCCGAAGCTACCTTCGAGCAGCGTGGGCGTGAGCTCCGTGCCGAGCTTGCGGAGCGCCCCAAAGACCTCTGTGCTCATCGCTTCCATAGTCACGGACCGCCACAGCGCCTGAAGGCCGCTATGGTAACCTGCCGGCCTCATCCCGGGAGTTCTTCATGGCCACGATAGTCGGCGGCATCGCATCCTCACACACCCCGACGATCGGTTTCGCGCTCGACACGAAGAAGCAGCAGGATCCGGTCTGGGCACCGATATTCGCAGGCTACGAGCCCGTGCAGCGGTGGCTCGCGCAGAAGCGGCCGGACGTGCTGTTCTTCATCTACAACGACCATGTGACGTCCTTTTTCTTCGACCACTACTCCCATTTCGCCCTGGGCGTCGGCGACCGTTACTGGCCCGCCGACGAAGGCGGGGGTCCCCGCAAGCTGCCCGCCATCAACGGACATCCCGGACTCGCGCGGCACGTAGCGATGGGCCTGGTCGCGGACGAGTTCGACCTGTCCTACTTTCAGGCGAAGGGCCTGGACCACGGATGCTTCTCGCCCCTGTCGCTCCTGTGGCCGCACGAGCCGGCCTGGCCCGGCGCGATCGTGCCCTTCCAGGTCGGCGTGCTGCAGTTCCCGATCCCGTCCGCGCGGCGCTGTTTCAAGCTCGGACGCGCACTGCGCAAGGCGATCGAGAGCTA
>FTJO01002789.1_pt2 | contig 19515 bp, 14 predicted proteins | sample 1658761 | NCBI WGS metagenome assembly FTJO01 (sample SAMEA3914852, study PRJEB12502) | metagenome | biome: forest; material: soil | place: USA | collected 2011-06-22 | depth 0.3 m | reverse complement strand
CGATGGCGTCGAAATAGAGGTCGGCGGTCGATTCCTCGAGCACGACCTCGAGACCGAACACCTCCGCAAATACGTGGCTCAGCCACAGCCACGACGGCGTCCCCCGGAACAGGTGGAAGTGGCCTGCGAACGTGCGCCACGCCTCGCGAGGGTCGACAGGGGACGGCCCGCTTCGGGAGGGAACTGCGAGCGAGGAGAGCTCGATCCCCTGGCTGTAGAGCATGCGGAACAGGTAATGGTCCGGGGCCAGGAGCAGCTCCGTCGCATTGCCGAAGGGCTGGTTGCCGGCGAACCAGGCCGGATCGGTATGGCCGTGCGGGCTGATGATGGGCAGCTTGCGCACCGCCCCATACAGCGCTCTGGCGATGGCGCGGACCGTCGGGTCCGCCGGAAAGAGCCGGTCCTCATGCAGGCGCAGGGCTTGGGTCATGGTCTGGATGATACCCGGTTGAGGTGGATCTGGTAACCGGTGTCATGCCGCCCGGACGGCTATTTCGGCGGCTGTGTGGATTCCCTCACGATCAGGTGCAGCGTCATGCGCGCAGCAGTGCCGGGCTCGGCGTCCTCCGAGCCCTTGGGTGGTATGAGCTTCGCGGCGGCCAGGCGGCCCATGTCGCGGATGGGCAGCCGGATCGTCGTCAGCGCGGGCGTGAGGCGCGAGGCCATCGGGCTGTCATCGAAGCCGATGACGGAGAGCTCATCCGGGATCGAGACCTTCATCCGGTACGCCGCCTTGTAGACGCCTGCGGCCATTTCGTCGTTGCTGGCGAAGATCGCAGTGGGACGTGGCCGGCGTGCGAGCAGTGCCTCGGCGCACGCGACGCCCGATTCGAACGTGTACGCGCCTTCCACGATCATGTCCGCCGGCACCTGGACGCCTCGCCTCTCAAGCGCGCCCAGGAAGCCGCTTTGCCTCTCGTGCGTGGAGCGATACTGCGATGGGCCCGCGATGACACCGATGCGCCGATGGCCGAGCGCTTCGAGGTAGTTCGCCGCCTCGGCGGTCGCCTCCCGATCGTTCGAGACGATCATCTTGGAGGTGTTGTCGAGACGCACTGAGGCGATGCGCACGTACTGGCAGTCGACCTCCTGGATGGCACGCGCGAGCGCCTGATCCTCCGAGACCGGCGGGATGAGAATCACTCCGTGCAGCTTCTGGCGCTCGACGAACCGGCGCACCCCGGGTACGAAGTCCTCGCTGAGCCGGTCGCAGGGATGCACGACGAGCTCGAAGCCCGAGCCGCGCAGCGCATCCAGCGCGCCATCCTGGATATTCACGATGTACTGGGCATTCGGATTGTCGTAGACGAGCCCGATCAGGAAGGAGCGTCGGAACGCGAGCCCGCGCGCCTGCGGATCGGGCGCGTAGCCGATCTGCTGGATCACGGCATCGATTTTCGCGCGGGTCTCGTCCTTGACGAACGGCGACTGGTTGATCACTCGCGAGACGGTCTTCTTCGAGACGTTCGCGAGGCGGGCGATGTCGTTGATCGTGGCCCGCCTGCCGTGCGGGCCTTCGATGCGCGGGGCAACGAGCGGACCCGCAATTGAGCCCGCCCCTGCCGGGGTGACGCTGCGGGTGGCCCCCTTGGCGGCGCCGGACGATTTGGCTTTCGGCATGCGGGGGCGGCGCTCAGCGCTCCATTAAGATCTGCATGGTACGAAGATGTGCATGGGACGCAGTCTACGAGACGCGGGGGCTGGACAAAAGCGCCCCGGCACCCTTAAATGACACCGGTTTCTCACGGCAAACGCCAGCAGTCCGCCCCTTGGCGCGGTCCGATGCCCCATGTCCACTTCATTTGCGCTGCGCGGCAGCGGAATTCACCTCATCGACCCGCACGACGACGTCGCCGTGGCCACACGGCAGCTCGAACTCGGCGAGACCGTCGGCGGCGGCGTCGATGTGCGCGAGCCGATACCCCGCGGACACAAGATTGCGCTGCGCGCGATCGGGGCAGGACAGGAGGTCCGCAAGTACGGCTGGCCGATCGGCCGCGCCCGCTGCGACATTGCAGCCGGCACGCTCGTTCACACTGCCAATCTCGCGACGCAGCTGTCCGGCTTGAACTCATATGAATACCGGCCAAGCCCCGCCGGCGATAACACAGGTGCAGATACAAGTGCAGTTGCCTCCTCAGGCGTGGGTGACAAGGCAGGATCGCGCGGTCCCACCGGCGTCGGCGGCAGCGCGGCGTTGCATTTCATGGGCTATCGCCGGGCGAACGGCCGCGTCGGCACCCGCAACGAGATCTGGATCCTGACCACCGTCGGCTGTGTGACTCGCACGGCGCAGCGAATCGCCCGGATCGGCGCCGATCGCTTTGCCGGCCGCATCGACGGCGTACATTCCTTTACGCATCCCTTCGGCTGCTCGCAGATCGGCGACGACCTGTCACGCACGCGCCGCATCCTGGCTTCGCTCATCGCACATCCGAACGCCGGCGGAGTGCTCGTCGTGGGCCTGGGCTGCGAATCCAATCAGCTCGACCGGCTGCTCCAGGAGGCCGGGCCGATCGATCCGGCGCGGATCCGCTCGTTCTGCGCGCAGGCCACGGACGACGAGGAAGAGGAGGGACTCCAGGCGCTCGAGGAGCTCGTCGGCGCGGCGGAGCGCGACGTTCGTGAGCCGTGCCCGTTGTCGGCACTCTCCATAGGCTTGAAATGCGGTGGCTCGGACGGCTTCAGCGGCATCACCGCCAATCCTGTCGTGGGCATCGTTGCCGACCGTGTCGCCAACGCTGGCGGAACGCCCATTCTGACGGAGATCCCGGAGGTGTTCGGCGCCGAGCATCTGTTGATGCAGCGTGCGATCGACCGCAAGGTCTTCGACGACGTCGTCGGCGTGGTCAATCGCTTCAAGCAGTACTTTCTCGATCATGGGCAGCCCATCTACGAGAACCCCTCACCCGGCAACATTGCCGGCGGCATCACGACGCTCGAGGAGAAGTCCCTCGGCGCCATCCAGAAGGGCGGGCGTACGCGGGTCACACAGGTGCTCGAGTACGGGCAGAGAGCCTGCGTCCCGGGCCTCGCGCTGCTGGAGTCTCCGGGCAATGACGCCATCTCTTCCACGGCTCTGGTGGCCGCGGGCGCCACGGTATTGCTGTTCACGACCGGCCGCGGCACTCCTCTCGGATTTCCCGTTCCCACGCTCAAGATCGCCTCCAACACGCCGCTCGCCGAGAAGAAGCCGCGTTGGATCGATTTCGACGCCGGCCGCGTGCTCACGGGAATGAGCCCGGACGCGGCGGCTGCCGAGCTCCTGCAGCTCGTGATCGAGACGGCCTCGGGCAAGCCTGCGCGCAACGAATTGAACGATGAGCGCGAGGTCGCAATCTGGAAGAATGGCGTCACCCTTTGAGCGGCAGACGTGACCTTGAGCAGACGGATGTGACTCTTTGAGCAGGCAGGCGTGACCTAAAGTGAACGGGCTGGCGTGACCGAATTTCTCTCGCAGTCGAATCTGCACAGAGTCGCAGACACCGTGCAGCGGCCCGCGTACGACCGAAATCAGCTCGGTGTCGGCATCGTGCATTTCGGTCCCGGAGCCTTTCACCGCGCGCACCAGGCGTGGTACGTCGAAAGCCTGCTGGCCCAGGATCCGCGCTGGGGGATCTGCGGCGTGTCGCTGCACAGTTCCGACGTGCGAGCCGCCCTGGCTCCGCAGGACTGCCTGTATACGCTAGCGACGCTCGACGAAGAAACCTCGTACCAGGTAGTCGGAGCATTGCGGGAGGTGCTGGTTGCTCCGGACGATCCTGAGAGCGTGCTGAAGCGCCTGACCGCGCCGGCAACGCGGATCGTCACGATCACCGTCACCGAGAAAGGCTATTGCCTCTCGAGTGACGGAAGTCTCGATGTAACGCATCCGGACATCGTTGCGGACATGTGCGACCCGCACGCGCCGTCGAGCCTGATCGGATATCTCGTCGAGGCGCTGCGCCGGCGTCTCGAAGGCGGATTGGACCCGCTGACGATCATCAGCTGCGACAACCTCGTGGACAACGGCGCACGGCTCGCCGGTGCGGTTCTTCAGTTCGCTGGCTCGCGCGATTCGCGCCTCGCCGAATGGATACGAGACAAGGTGCCGTTCCCCAGGACCATGGTGGACAGCATTACGCCTGCGACGACGGCTGCGCTGCGCCAGACGGTCGCGGACGCCACCGGCGTCAGCGACCGCTGGCCCGTGCAGCGCGAGAGCTTCATTCAATGGGTCATGGAGGACTGCTCTGGATCGAAGGTGCAGGCGCCAGATTGGGAGGCCGCAGGCGTGATCGTGACCGATGACGTTGCGGCCTACGACCGCGCCAAGTTGCGGTTGCTCAACGGTGCGCATTCAACCCTCGCCTATCTCGGCCTGCTCGCGGGCTACGAGACCGTCTCCGCGGCGATGGCGAACAAGAGCCTGTCGACGTTTGTTGCAACGCTGATGAAGGCGGATATCCGTCCGACGATCCAGGCCCCCCGCGGCCTCGACCTGGACGCTTACATCGCCGCGATCCTCAAACGCTTCCGCAACCCCGCTCTGAGCCACGCGCTCGCGCAGATCGCCTGGGACGGCACACAGAAGCTGCCCTTTCGAATCCTGGGAACGATCGCCGACGCGCTCGCCGCGTCAGGCCCCATCGACCGCCTGTGCGTACCTGTCGCCGCGTGGATGCAATTCGTGCGCCGCAAGGCGGCGCTCGGCGAGCGGGTCGTCGACCCTCTGGCCACGCAACTGCTGCAGATCGGCGCTGCATGCCAGAATCGCGCGGCGACGGACGTTCCGGCATTTCTCGCTCTCGCGAGCGTCTTCCCGCACGCTCTTGCGGCCGACGAGCGGTTCAGAGCCGCTCTCGGCCGCGCTTACGACATGCTCAGCGCTCAAAGCAAGCGCTAGAACTTCAGGCGCCCTCCGAGCAGCACCTCCCGCCCCTGCTGGTGGTAGAAGCTCAGGCGGTCGCCCGTTGAGTCGACGTACTGGAACTGGAACTGGTTGGTGAGATTCAAGGCTTCCAGGGTCAACTGGAAGTTGCGGCTCACGTTCCAGGAGGACGCGAAGTCCACGTTCAGAGTCGAGTGCGTGCCCTCCACGTCGTTGAGGTTCTGTCCCGGCACGTTGGTCAGGTACGGGCTGCGGTACGCCACCGAGACGCGCGCGCTCCAGGTTCCATTGTCGAAATACAGGGTGCCGTTGGCGGCGTTCTTCGACAGGTTCAGGAGGGAGTTCGTCACGAAGCTGGTGTTGGCGCCCGGGGTGCCCGGCAGCAGCGTGAAGTACTTCACCTTCGTGTCGACATACGTGTAGTTCAGGATCGTGCCGAAGTTGTTGAACGGTGCCGGCAGGAAGGAGAACGGCTGCTGATAGCTGATCTCCGAGCCCTTCAGGCTGCCGCCCGGCGTGTTGGCCGGGACACTGATCGACCATCCATCCAGACATGCGGCCACCTGAGCCGGATCGTTGGGGTTGAACCCGGTGATCGAGGCCTGACAGGTCGAGATGGCGACACTGTCCGGCAGATTGCTCGTGTTCGCGGAGAAGGGTGCCGTGGTGCGGACCGTTTCCACGAGGCTGTCGATGTCCTTGTAAAACAACGCCAGGCTGAGCAGCGATTCCTTCGCGAAGTACCATTCGAACGACAGGTCGTACGCCTTCGCGCGGAACGGATCGAGCAGCGGATTCCCCGAGGCCACGGTCTTGTTCTGTCCCGTGATGCTGACCGCCGCGCCGGGATTCAGGCTCCCCAGACCCGCACGCGCGACGTCCTTGGAGGCTCCGAGACGCACGAGGAAGTCATCCGTCATGTTGACGACGAGGTTCAGGGACGGCAGCACGTCGTTGTACGTGTGATCCACCGTGCTCAGCTGGAACTGGCCGGTGGTCGCGTTGCCGAGCGATGTCCAGCCGGTGGAGCTTTGCCTGGTGCGAACGTAGCGTGCGCCAATGCTGCCGCGTAGCGGCAGCGCGAACAGATGGGATGTGAAATCCAGCTGCAGGAAGCCGCTGCTGTCCTTCTCGCTCACCGAGAAGTTCGTGCCCAGGCTGCCGGCGATTCCCACCGGGTACTGGCTCGTGTCGTACAGGCCGAACATCGATGCCGCGGTACCGAGGTTCGGCACAGCCCAGTTCGTTGCCGTGCCGGCCGGCACGGTCAGGCCGATGAGACTGACGAGCTGGGAGTAGGAGGACGGCGAAGTCGCCGCCACGCTGGCCGGTATGGCCGTCTCGCTCAGTCGCCGCAGGCCGTCGGTGTCGAAGGAGAATTTCTTGAACTGCCCGCCGCCCTTGAAGCTGACGGAGTCCGTCATCTTCCACTCGAGGTCGGCCAGGTAGTTGGTGTAGTCGTTGTCGACGGCGCTGGGGCGTAGCCGGATCTGCGACAGCGTCCACGCATTGGGATTCGCGACGTCCGCGCTGCCGTAGGACAGCAGCGGCAGCGCCGGATCGACCGCGAAGTTGTACGAATAGCCGTTGACGTGGTTGATGTCCCAGGTGAGCGTCGTCGACACCGGGCTCGTGAAGAGCGACTGCGACCAGCCCACCAGCGCATTGAGCTTGAGCCGGTCGGTGATGCCCTGCTCGAGGGTGAGCACGTGCTGGCGGAACTTCGTGTCGAGGATGTCGTAACGATGCTCGGCACGGATGCTGACGTTGTCGAAGGCGCCGGCGATGAGATTGTTCTGGCCGTCCAGTTGCGCCGACTGAACCGCCACCTGGTTGATGCCCGTGGCACCGGTGCTGCTGAAAATCGGCGCCTCGAGCTGCGTCTCCTCCCGCGTCCCGTCGAGCTGGGCAAACATCGAGTCCAGGCTCAACAGCGTTTTGTCGGTGGGCCTGAACTGGATCGAGTTGGTGAGGCCGAGCCGATTCTGGTCGGTGTGATACACCTCGTAGCGCGGCAGCCGCGGCCGGAAGGCCGTGTTCAACTGAGCGAGGGTCGCCGTGGAGCCACTGCCGGCGTAGCCGGCGCCGAGGGTCTTGAAGTCGTTGGTCGCGCTCAGCGATCCGTCCGAGTTCAGCCCGTTCATCCAGCGCACGGTGCTCGAGCCATCATCGATGATGGCGCGCTTGGTGTAGGCGCCTGAGACGAGGAAGCCGAGCTTGCCATCGGCGAAGGTGTCGCTGATCAAGGCGCTGGCGCGCGGATTGTAGTTGCTGGCGAGATCGTTGTAGTCGAGCTTGCCGCCCGTCACGAAGGTGAAGCCGTTGAAGTCGAATGGCCTGGCGGCGCGCAGATCGACGGTTGCGCCCAGAGAGCCTTCGTCGATGTCCGCGGAAGTCGTCTTGTGCACCGTGACGGTGTTGAAGAGCTCCGAGGCGAACACGTTGAAGTCGAATTGACGGCCGCGATTCGTGCCGCCGTTCGCGTCCGAAGTGCTGACCGTGGTCAGCGCTTCCATGCCGTTGATACGCACCCGGGTGAACTGGGCGTCCAGTCCGCGCACTGAGAGCTGCCTGCCCTCTCCGGCATCGCGGATGATCGAAACGCCCGGTATGCGTTGAATGGACTCCGCGAGATTCAGCTCTGGGAAGGCCGCGATGTCATCCGCCACGATCTGATCCACCGAGCCGATCGCATCGCGCTTCGTGTCGAGCGCCGCGTTCAGGCTCTTACGGTAGCCGGTGACGACGATCTCTGAGAGCGAATCGGTGGCGACGGAGCTGCGCGGAACATTCGAAGCCGACCCGTCGGCGGAAGCTGGTGCGGCTGCCTGGGCCTGGGCGCGCCCGGCGGTCGCCCCCAGAAGCACCGCGACCGCGGCTGCAACGCAACCCGTGAGTACTCGCGTCGAATCGTGACCTGTCTTCATTTCCCCTCTCCGTTCGTCGCTGTGTGCGAAATTGACACCGGTAGCACTTTGACCGAATCAATCCCGACTCTCGCCAATTGGAAGACCCTCTGCTGGATGGGACATACTCCGGCCGCACGTTGCGCGGACCGCTCGAGCTCGAGCGCTGCCGCGCGGTTCGTCTTGACTCTGACGTGGGCTGGGTATCGGGCGTCATCCCCCTGAATGACACCGGTGACAATTAAGGTAGCAAATTCGACCCGAAACCCACAAGCTTTTAGGAAAAGTCGGCTTCCGGAGGGGGATGCGCGTGTTGCAGAAAGGATACATCGAGTGATGGCCGTGACCTGTTATGGCGAAGTGCTGCTGCGGCTTACGCAGCCGCAGAACGCGGTTTTGCTGCAGAATTCCACCCTCGAGGTGAATGTGGGTGGGGCCGAGGCCAACGTCGCCGTGTCGCTCGCGCAACTCGGGCACTCTGCCGCTCTCGTCACTGTCCTGCCGGACAATCCCCTGGGCCGCGGGGCGATCGCGCAGATCCGCCGCCAGGGCGTCAGCACGGTTGCGAGCCAGTTCCGCGCCGGGCGGATGGGCCTGTACTTCCTGACGGTCGGCGCCGGACAAAGGCCCTCGGAAGTGCTGTACGACCGGGCCGATTCAGCGTTCGCCCTCGCGCCGGCCGATCTCATCGACTGGGACACGGTCCTCGCCGGCTCGAGTTGGTTTCACGTGTCGGGAATCACTCCGGCGGTGAGTCCCACCGCCGCTGAGTCCGCACTGCGTGCTGTTCGCGCGGCGCGCTCGCTCGGCCTGTCGATCTCCTTCGACTGCAACTATCGGGCAAAGCTCTGGGAGCGCTGGCGTGGCAGCGCCCGCACGATCCTGCGAGACCTCATCAAGGAAGCCGACCTCCTGTTCGCCGAGCAGCGCGACATCGCATTGATCCTCGAGAAGAGCTACGAAGGGTTGCCGCCCGAACAGCGCTTCCAGGCCGCCGCCGCCGAGGCGCTCGCCGCGTTTCCGCGCCTCCAGCGAATTGCGGCCACCGTTCGCGTGCAGCGAAATGTGGACGATCAGGATTTGTCGGCCGCGCTGCTGAGCCGCAGCGCGCTGTTCACCACGCGCCGGTATTCGCTTGGGCGGATCGTCGACCGCATCGGCAGCGGCGATGCCTTTGCGGCCGGGGTGCTGCACGCGATCCTCACCGGCCTGGACGATCAGATGGCCGCTGATTTCGGACTGGCGGCCGCCTGCCTGAAGCACTCGATACCCGGGGACTTCAACCTGATCGGCGCCGCAGAGGTGCACAATCTGCTGCAGGACACAGGCTTTGCGGTGAGGCGCTGAAATGACGAATCCAGATCCCGCCACGAGGGCGCAGCTCGTGGAAAGCATCCTGCGGCTCTCGCCGGTGATGCCCGTCGTAACCATCCAGGATGCGGATGCGGCCGTCGATCTTGCCCAGGCGTTTGTGCGCGGGGGTATCCGGGTAATCGAAGTCACGCTTCGCACGCCGGCGGCTCTGCAGGCGATCGAGAACATCGCGACCGCAGTTCCCGAAATCCGCGTCGGCGCGGGGACCGTGCTGTCGATCACGGATCTGCATGCCGCGGCAAATGCCGGCGCCGCGTTCGCCATCTCGCCCGGCACGACGCCGACGTTGCTTGCCGGGGGCGCGAGCGGTCCGATCCCCTACATTCCCGCGATCGCCACGGCCTCGGAGCTCATGGCAGGCATCGCGGCCGGCTACCGCTTTTTCAAGCTCTTTCCGGCGACCGCCGCGGGTGGCATTGCGCTGCTCAAGGCCTTCGCGGGTCCGTTTCCGGATGCGCGGTTTTGCCCGACGGGCGGCATCACACAGGAGACCGCTCGCGCCTTTCTGGAATTGCCGAACGTGCTGTGCGTGGGCGGGTCGTGGCTCACGCCCCCCGATGCGCTCATCTCACATGACTGGGGCAGGATCGAAGCGCTCGCTGCGAAGTCGTCGGCGCTGAGGATGTGAGGACGGCGGCGCGCCCGGCGGCGGGTCAGCGGGTCAGTCGATCGATGGCAATCCGCGCGGCGCGGCGGCGCCTGCGGGATCGTACACTCGGGTCAGCTCGACGTTGGGGAAACTCCAGCCGCTCAAGCGCATCTTGACGATGAGCTGCTTGCCGCTCTTTTGCGAAAGCGAATACTGCTCCTTCACGTCGGGCCCCACCTGCGAGCGGATCTCGACGACGTATTGCTTTCCTTTCCAGCCGGTGCTCTGGTCGGCCACTCCCCCCGGCACCGAGATCACGCTGCGCGCGCCTGGGGTCAGGCGCCTCACCGAGGTTCCATAGTCGATCACGAACGCATCCGGGCGCTGTTTGATCGCCAGCACCTCGTTGCGCAGGAGGTCGGAATTCGGGATGAACGGCAGCGGTGAACGCGGCATCGGCAACACGTTTGCGTAGGGATCCTCCGCGCTCTGCTGGCCGCCCTGCCCGGAACCCTGCGAAGGATCCTGCCCGCCTCGCCGGGAGCGTCGCCCCGAGCGCGGAGCCGCTGAGCTCGGCGCCGAAGCGCCGTGCGGCGTCAACCTTTCCAGCACCTTTCGGGGGTCGTCGCTTGCCGCGACGTTGAGGCGCCAGACACCGGCCAGGTCCACACCCGGCGGTGAGTCCGGAGCCAGATTGCCGATCCCCCCGCAGCCTGACAAAGCGAGCATCAGTCCGGCGACTGCCCCGGCGATGCGCGGGGCCGCGGGCGTGGAGTTCATGGGGAGCGCTTCGGAGAAGTGATCGGCACCCCTTATCTTAATCGCTTCCGGGGGCTCTACGTCTTGCGATTCCTCACGACTCCCGGCGGCCATGTCGCGTGCTCCTCCAGTGCTTACAGCTTGATCCTCTGCCACGCGCGCGACCGCCAGCGGATGTACAGCACCGAACCCAGAAGGAATATGTAGACATTCACCGCTGTCCATCCGCCCACGGCCCCCAGGCCGAACTGCGGCAGGAACTCGAACCAACCCTGTCCGGGTGCGAATGTCAGGGAATGGGCCAGCGGCACGAAGAACAGCCAGGACATCGGGATCACGAGGGCCACGGGGACTTTCGCGTCGCCGGCGCCGCGCAGGCACAAGCTGGCCCCCAGGTTCAGCCCGTCGAAGAACTGATAGGGCGCGGCAAACCAGAGCAGGTGAGTTCCGAGCGCCACCGCGGTGGCCGCATATACATCGTCCGCTCCTGTGAACAACGGCAGGATCCACGGCCCGGCGAGCGCCAGCAGCACTCCGATCCCTCCCATGTACAGCGCCGCAAGCAGGATGACGCGTGAACCGACGCGCATCGCCCAGTTGCGGTCGCCGGCGCCGATCGATTGGCCGACGAGAGTCGTGCCCGCCGACGCAATGCCGAAGCCAGGCATGTAGGCGACGGAGGTCAGCACGATCACCAGCTGAGAGGCGGCTCCTCCAGCGGTGCCGAGCCGCACCTGCATCATCTGGAACAACGAGAACCCGAATATGTCGGTCGCCGGCAGCGCGCCCATCGGAAAGCCGATCCGCATCTGCTCCCGCAGCCGTCCCCAGTGAGGCTTCCAGGTCAGGAGCGACTTGTAGCGGCTCCTGTAGGGCTCGCGCATGAACACGGCGAGCGCTATCAGGAGTCCCAACGCCTGCGCCACTGTCGAAGCCCAGCCGGAGCCGGCGATTCCGCCGCCCAGATTGAATATGAACAGTTGATTGAGCACCACGTTGGCGACCGCCGTGACGGCGGTGATGATCAGGCTCATGCGGGGCCGACCGATCCCGTTGAAGAATCCGAGCATGGCCCAGACGGCCGCGCCGAAGGCGGATCCCGCGACGCGCGGAAACCAGAACTTCGCGGCCAGGTCCTCGATCCGCGGATCGAATCCGAAGGGCGCAAGAATGAGGTGGCTGCAGGCGCCCACCAGCACGAACAACGGAGCGGCGCACAAAGAGGCCCACATCGCGGTCCAGACAGCTTGCCCCGCGCGGGAATAGCGTCTCGATCCGAACGACTGCGCCACCAGGGTCTGGACTGCCTGACCGGGGCCGCCCAGGACCAACACGATCACGAGAATCAACCACTGGACGGCTCCAACGGCCGCGATGGCCGGCGTGGAGATGCGGCCGACGAACCACATGTCCGTCAGGTTGAGCACGATCTGAACCGCGCTGTTGGCCATGAGCGGCAACGCGAGTGCCAGCACCGCCCGCTGGTCGACGTGTGCACGTCCCGCGGAGTCAATGCGCTGTGCCGGCAGCGTTCGGTCAGGCTTGCTGGGTTCGGTGCGATCCATGGGGGCCGCCAACGAGAGCTGGCGGGAAACCAATAGCGGTGCGAGCCGTTAATTCTCTCACAAAATTCTTTACGCCGAAGTCCCGGCGCGGCACCTTAGACGCCATGGCAACCAGAAAGAAAAGCACAGCCCCGCGCGCCACCAGAGCGAAAACCGGAAAACGCTCCCGCGGCAAACTGGCCCCCGGTAGCAAGGCCCGCGGCCTGGAAGCGGCCGAAGTGGCGATCGCGCTCGACAGCCCTGACATCGCCGCCGTCACCGCTCTGGTGCGCGCAGCCGGAGGTGCACCGATCGGCGCCTATCGCGAGCCGCTTGGCGGCCGAGCCTTGCTGGTAGCCTCGCTCCCGCTGAGCGCGGTGCAGCCCACGCCATTTCAGCGTGACCTTTCGCCGACTCACGCGAAGCGGCTCGCGCAGAAGATCGATGAAACCGGCGCGTTTCTCGATCCCCTCATCGTCGTGCGCGGCGACGATGGAAGGCTTTGGACACCGAATGGCCGCCACCGTCTGGCCGCGGCGAAGGTCCTCGGCCTGCGCCAGATCACGGCGCTCATCTCGCCGGACGATAGCCTCGCGTATCGCATTCTGGCTCTCAACACCGAGAAGGCGCACAACCTGCGCGACCGCAGCCTGGAGGTGATCCGGATGGCCCGCAGCCTTGCCAAGCGCCCCGCGCAGGCGCGCGAAAACCAGTTCACCGCGGAGTTTGAGGCGCCCGAGCTGCTGACACTCGGCGTCGTCTACGAGAGTTCGCCACGCTTCGCAGGCGGAGCCTACAGCTCATTCCTCAAGAAGGTCGATCGCTTCAGCGACCGGACGCTGTCGGCAGCCTTGCGCGAACGCGAAGGGTTCGCGTCCCGGCTCGTGGAAATCGACGCGCAGGTCAAGCGGCTGATCGCGACACTGCAGACGCGCGGATTCAAGTCCCCTTACCTGCGCAACTACGTTGTCGCGCGCATCAACCCTGTGCGCTTCCACAAGGTCAAGAAGGGCGACACCAAGCCGCCGATGCCGCTCGCGCAGGCGCTGACACGGATGGCGGCTGCCGCGAAGTCGTTCAACGTTGGCTCGGTTTCCAACGCGGACCTGGCGTGGGTGGCCGTGGGCGCCGGCGCGAGTGAATAGAAGTAACCGAGGGATCAGCGGCGCACTCGCTTTGCCTTTGTGGGCATCGGCATCGTCCGTTTCATGAATTGATCAAACAGCGGAACGGTGAAGGCGATGTCTCCGTGCGCCGGACTGTAGATCATCCCCTTTCGGATCAAGGAATCGCGTACAGGTCCGAGCTGATTGGTGGTCTTGCCGATCAGGTCGGCGACCTCGCCGGATCGATGCACGCCTTCTCCCAGTTCGGCCAGTGCGCGCATGTACTCCCGCTCCCCCGGAGTGACCCGATCGAAGCGGACACGGAAGAACTGGTGATCGAGTTCTTTCAGCGCGAGGCGTGTGGCGTCGCGTGCGACCTTGACATCGATATTGTTTTCGGGGGCGAGATTCCAGGCTCGATAGCCCCATTCCTGCAGGAAATATGGATAGCCGTTCGTTTGTGTGTAGATTTCCTCCAGAGCATCGTCCGTGACGGAAGCCCCCTCCTCCTGCACCGGACCCCGCACGACTTCATCGGAGTCGGGGTGCGAGAGACGATCGATCTCGGAAAAGCGGAACAGCCTTTCAGCGTAGCTTTTGGCCTCGCCGACCTGTGAGTAGAGCTGAGGAAGCCCGGCCCCAAACAGCACCAACGGGAGACCTTCCTGCGCAACGGCGTGCAAGCTGCGAATCAACGCAGCGAGATCTCGTCTGGGAAGATACTGCAGCTCATCGATCAGCAGCGCGATGGGGCGATCAGCGGCTTTCGCGGCTTCTCCCAGTGCGATGAGCAAGTCCTTCAGATCAGACTCCAGATCGCCTGAATCCGCACGGCCCGCTTCCGGATCGACGCCCAAGGTGAGCTCCACCTCGTGGGACGATAATTTGATGGTGCCGAGGAAGCTGCGCAGGACCCGCAATCCCCTCTTGACCGCAGCTATCGTCTTCTTCGCAGCATCAAGGTCCAGGAGCAGCCGACGCAGTGCCGGGACCAGCAGCTGTGCAATGGTTTGTTCTTCCTGCGCCTCGATCATCTCGACTGCGTAGCCTTTATCCAAGGCACGGCGACGAACTTCGCGCAGAAGCACGGTCTTGCCCACCCCTCGCAAGCCCACAAAAAGCAGGGAGCGCTCCGAGCGACCGCGCTTGATCCGCTCGAGAATGGTATCCGCTTGTTGCAGGATCGGATCACGACCGACGAGCTCAGGCGGCGGAGTTCCGGCACCGGGATTGAAGGGGTTGGCGTTCGGGTCCACTACGACAGAAGAGTATACGGATTTATATCGAGTATAGGCCATATTCCTTATTAATGGCTATACATCCCTATACTTAGGATCCTCATCCCCGTACCGGCCCCGTCGACTCGCGCACGATCAGGCGATACGGCAACCGCGCTGACTTGGGGCCGTTGCCGCTTTTCAAGGCCTGCAGCAGCAGATCCGTCGCCGACCAAGCGAGGTCGTAGCTCGGCTGGTGCACCGTCGTGAGCCGCGGCCACATGATGCGTGCGATGTAAGTATCGTCGTAGCCGGCCACCGACAGCGCCTTCGGCACCTGAATTCCCAGCTCGCGAGCTGCCATGAGAACGCCGGCAGCCATGTCGTCGTTGGATGCGAATATCGCCGTAGGCGGCTTGGGCAGCGCGAGCAGCTCACGCCCGGCACCCAGCCCGGACTCGAATACGAAGTGTCCCTGCTTCACGTACGCAGGGTCGTGCGGAATGCGGTGGTCCTTCAACGCAGCCTTGTAGCCGCGCAACCTCTGGCCGCTTGCGTAGTGGCTCGGATGACCGCTGACGAAGGCGATCTGCGTATGCCCCAGCTCGATGAGATGCTCCGTCATTTCGCGCGCAGCGCCTTCGTCGTCCATGTCGACGTAGGGCGATCGATGATCGAGGTCGTTCGGCGAGATGCGCACGAACGGCAGCTTGCGCCGGTCCAGCGCGCGGATCAGATCCACCGATTGCGACAACGGCGCGCACACCACGAGGCCATCGACATGAGTCTGGTCGACGAGACCGATGACGTCGCGTATCAGCTCCTCGTCACGTCCGCTGCACTGATGCACGAAGAGACGGAATTTCTCCTGGCGGCACCGCGCCATCGCGCCGTGCTGCACGTCGACGATGTAGTTTGCGCTGGGATTCTCGTAGACCAGGCCGATCAGGTAGGAGCGGCTGCCGGCGAGACTGCGCGCCGAGAGGCTCGGGAAGTAATTCAGGGCCGCGACGGCCGCAAGGACACGGGCGCGCGTCTCCTCCCTGACGTTCGGCTCATCGTTGAGAACGCGCGATACGGTCTTGATCGCAACGCCGGCCGCCTTCGCGACGTCGTCGATGGTCTTGCGGCTCATGCCCGGAGCTTCCGCCACGGGCGCAGGCGGCGGCACTTCAGTGACCGCAGCTCATCAGGCCGTCGGTCCCGGTCTCCAGCCGAACGTTCGAGACGCTCAGCTCGAGCTCGCCGGAAGTTGTCACGTAGAAAGGCGCCGTGATGCGGCTCATGTCCGCCCCGCTGCGGGCGAAGCAGACGAGCGGAATCTTCAGGTGCCGCCATTCGCCTGCCGGTGCCGCGCGCAGCTCCGCAGTGACCGGCAGCGTTCCGCGGCAGCCGTTGCCGCACTCCATCAGCAGATTGACCTCGGCGGTGGCCGGCTTGTCGACCCTGAAGTCCAGCCCCAGCGACAGTTGCCCATTGGCCTCGCGCTGCAGGTCTATGGGGGCCTTGCCGGCAAGCCCGACGATCGCCGGAGCACCACCTCCCCAGGTCAACCGGCGCGCGTCCTCCTGCGCGGCATGGTCGGTTGCCGCGAGCCGCAGCCGCCCCTCGCCGGCCATGCCGACGCCACCCGGCAGCTCCCGGACCTCGCGCGAATCCGCTCCCGATCCGGCCGCCCAGTGCCAGCCGTTCCCGGGACGGCCGCCCGAGAAGAAGGTCCGCGTGTCGACCTGCGTCGAGGCCGAGACGCCGGGGTCTTCGGGCAAGGCCTTCAGGTTGCCGTCGCTCGCCAGTGTGAGTCCGTACCCATACGGAAACAGCGGCGGCGCGCCGGTGTCTCCACGGTTGACGGCTGTCTGCTGAGGATTGCGCGGCCATGAGAAGGAAAGCTTGCCACGAAAGTCGTGTGCGACGGAGCCATTCGGGGCCTTGAACAGGACATCGGCCACCCCCTCGCCCTCGCTGCCCGGCAACCACGCCGCCACGAAGGCATTCGATGCATTGATCTCGGGATTCACCCACAGCGGCCGGCCCGACAGAAACACCGCGACGACCGGGACTCCGCGGGCCCGCAGGCTGCGCAGGAGCCTGAGGTCCGGCTTGTCCCCCGGACTGAACTCGACCGTACCGATGTCGCCCTGGAATTCCGCGTACGGGTTCTCTCCGAAGACGACGATCGCGACGTCCGGCCGCACCTTGAATTCACCGGTGGGACTGAGCTCCGCCGTGCCGCCCGATGCGCGAACGGCAGCCTGGATGCCGGCGAATACGGATTGCGCGTGGGGAAATTGCTTGCTGGTGAGACCGGTGCCCTGCCACGTGATCGTCCATCCGCCGCACTGCTTGGGGATGTTGTCCGCGCCGTCTCCGGCCACGAGCACATGGCTCTTCGGGCTCAGCGGTAACAGGTGGTTCTCGTTCTTCAGCAGGACCAGGGACTCGCGTACGGCCTGACGCGCCACCTCGCGGTGCTCGGGTGCTCCGAGCAAATCGAAATGTCCGGCCAGCGGGCGCGACGAAGGTCGGCCCTCCTCGAACAGCCGTGCGCGCAACTTCACGCGCAGCACGCGTCGGACCGCATCGTCCAGGCGGGCAGCCGGGATCTGGCCAGCCTTGACCTGGTCCAGCGTGTTCGCGAACAGTGGCTTCCAGCTGTCCGGCGCCATCAGGACATCGATTCCAGCGTTGATGGCCGCCGCACAACTGAAGTTCGTGCAGCCTGCAACCTGGCCGTGCGCGTTCCAGTCGCCCACGACGAGTCCGTCGAACTGCATCCTTCCCTTCAGGACGTCCGTGAGCAGGCCATGGTTGCCATGCATCCTCAGGCCCTGCCAGCTCGAGAAGGAGGCCATGACTGCCTGGGCTCCGGCCGCGATGGCGGGAGCGTAGCCGGCCGCATGAATGTCGCGCAGCTCGGCCTCGCTGGCGCGATTGTCGCCCTGATCGCGGCCGCCCGTGCCGCCATCCCCGACGAAGTGCTTGGGCGTGGCGATCACGTGAGAGGAATCAAGGAATTGGGGTGTTCCCGCCTTTCCCTGCAGGCCCGTCACCATGGCGGCGCCATAGGCGCGAACGATTTCCGGGTCCTCGGAATAGCTCTCGTAGGTGCGCCCCCAGCGGTCATCGCGCACCACCGCCAGGGTCGGGCCGAAAGTCCAGTCCTGGCCCGTCACGCGCACCTCGCTGGCCGTGACCTCACCGATGCGCCGGATCAGTTCTGCATCGTGGGCCGCCCCGAGGCCGATGTTATGCGGAAAGAGCGTCGCCCCGATTATGTTGTTATGCCCGTGGACGGCGTCGATTCCCCACAGCGTCGGGATGGGATGCGGCCCCCGCGCCGCATCCATCGAGGCGTCATAGAACCTGTCCGCCGCGGCCAACCACTCACTTGCCGGAGCGAGATCATCGTTGCCCGGGCCGGAGTTGCCGCCGTTCAGAATCGATCCGAGGGGAAAGTGCCGCAGTTCATCTGGAGTAATGCTGTCGATGTCGGCCTGAATGAGCTGGCCGACCTTCTGCTCGAGCGTCATGCCGGCCAGCAGCGTGGCGATGCGGGCCTCCAGGGCGGGGTCGGGCCGCAAGGCGGGACTGACGGCCGGCCACAGCTGCGGATGCACGGTTCCTGGCGGCTCGGCAGCGGATGCCGGGGCGGCACACGTGAGCAACGCGCACACGGTGGCCGAAGCCCTGGTGAGCCGAACGATTGTGTTTCGCATGATTTTCAAGCGCGCGCCGCCGTGCGTCGCGCGTGGCCCTTGCACGAATTGTCCGCAGCATCACACGCTGTTGACAGCGCTGTCAACGTAACGAAAGGTCGCCGCACATGTTGGAGCCCATGACCGAATCGCGTAATTCCGATATTTCCCAGGTGGCCGGGAAGCGGCCCACGGAGGCGGCGCCGACGCTCGGCGACCTCCCGGACCTGCTGCTCGTCGAGCGGGCGCGGGCGCGGGACTCGCGCGCCTTCGAAGCGCTCATGCGCCGCTACAACCGGCGGCTGTTCCGCATCGCCCGGAGCATCCTCAGGGAGAGCGACGCGGCCGAGGATGCCGTGCAGGAAGCGCACCTGCGCGCCTTCAGCAACCTCGACCGGTACGAGCCGACAGGCAAGTTCGGCTCCTGGCTGGCCCGCCTGGCGTTCAACGAGGCGCTCATGATCCGTCGGCGTGTGCGGCCCGACGCAGCCGCGCTCGAGCGGAACGCCGACAGCCGGCAACAGCGCGCCGCGCTGCCGGACTCGTCCGAGCCGAGCGATCCGCTGGACGCCGCCCAGACGCGGCAGTTCCTCGAGCACGCGATCGATTCGCTGCCGGAAGTGTTCCGGACGGTCTTCGTGCTGCGCGTGGTCGAGCAGTTGAGCGGAGTGGAAACGGCAGCCTGCCTGGGTCTGAACGAGACGACGGTGAGAACGCGGCTGTTTCGCGCCCAGCAGCGCCTGCGCTCGGACCTGGCTCGACGGCTTCGTGCCGAGCGTGCGGACGTATTTGAGTTCGACACTGCGCGCTGCGAACGCATCATCGGCCGGGTGCTCGAGCGCATGAGCACGTCGGGCCTCAGGCAGGAGTAGACGCGGCTGCGCAGGGGCGCGCGCGGTATCATGCGCGCCCATGAACACTCAGCCACGCGTTTTCCTGGGGCTCCTGTCCGCCCTGGCTCTCGGAGCATTGCTTACGCCGGCCGCGGTGTCCGCGGCAGACGCCGCAGCCGCGGACCGCAACGCGGGTCTGCAGACTGTCGCGGAAAAATCGCAATTTCAGCGGACTGGCCGTTACGAGGAAGTCGAGCGCCTGTGCGCGGCCTATGCCCGCCAGTGGCACGACGCCGTGCGCTGCGTGGAGTTCGGCCGAACTCCTGAAGGGCGGCCGATGCTGGCACTGGTGGTTTCCCGCACCGGCGCACTCACCGCCACCGAGGCGCGCAAGCGCAACCTGCCGGTGCTGCTGATTCAAGGGGGCATACACGCGGGCGAGATCGACGGCAAGGATGCCGGCTTCCTCGCCTTGCGGCAGCTCTTGAGCGATACCGCCGCTCCCGGGGTGCTGAAGTCTTTCGTCCTGGTCTTCGTGCCGGTATTCAACATCGACGGACACGAGCGCTTCGGCCGCTGGAACCGCCCGAACCAGGTGGGCCCCGAGGAGATGGGCTGGCGC
>FTJO01001520.1_pt2 | contig 20139 bp, 13 predicted proteins | sample 1658761 | NCBI WGS metagenome assembly FTJO01 (sample SAMEA3914852, study PRJEB12502) | metagenome | biome: forest; material: soil | place: USA | collected 2011-06-22 | depth 0.3 m | reverse complement strand
GCGATGCGAATGGCGCAATTCAGGTCCCAGCGGCTGTGACCTTCGATCAGGATCTCCATGTCCGAACCGACCGCCTCGCGAATGCGGCGCACGCTCTCGAGCCCCTTCTCTATGTCGCGCGCGTGAATGAGCGCTCCGGAGGGTCCCACCGCCGACCAGCCGGCCGGACCCATCGGCACGCGGCCCTTGAGTTGCGGCGCGAACTGGTCCCACGGCCAGATCTTCAGCGCCCGGATGCCCTGTGCCAGCAGGCTCTTCGCCAGTTCCGCCGGGCGCTCGAGAAAGTCGTCCTGATCACGAAACTGGCCGGCATTCACGCACGTGTTGTAGACAGGAATGTCTGCGCGGCATGCGCCGCCGAGTAGATTGTGGATGGGCTGATTCGTGAACTGCCCGACGAGGTCCCATAAAGCGATGTCCACGGCTGAGAGCGCACGCATCTCGGCGCCCGCGTAGCCGAAGAAATTTGCCCAGCTGAACGCGCTGTCCCAAATCCGCTCACGGTCAAAAGGCGATTGCCCCAGGAGGAAATCCACGATCATCTCGTGAATGACGGCTTCCACCGCACCCGGCAGGTAGTAGGTCTCTCCGAGCCCGACAAGGCCGTTGTCGGTGTGCAGCCGCACCCACAGGATGTTCGGCTGTGCCGGATAGCGAAGCGTCTCGACCCGGGTGATTTTCATAGCTGGCATGGTCACGGTATCATGACTGCGCGCAGCGGCGCCTGCAATTTGATGGCCGCGCGGCGCGCGGGCGCATTCTGCCGTTGCGACGAAGACTGCGCAATTTTCCGGGCAACGATAGGGGCGGAACGTGAATCGACTCGACGGACAGGTGGTGGCGATTACCGGGGGCTTGGGCGACATCGGCCGCGCCACGGCCGAGCGGCTTCTGAGCGAGGGCGCGCGCGTCGCGCTCCTCGATCTTGCCAGCCAACGCGATCATCCCTGGCTCGCGGCGAGCCGCCCTGCGGATCTGGTCTTCCATGAAGCGGACGTTTCGAGTCGCGATCAGCTGGATGCCGCGCTCGCCGAAGTCGGCCAGCGCTTCGGCCGGCTCGATGTTCTCATCGCCAATGCGGGCATGGTAATCAACCAGCCGTTTCTGGCGGTGGAGGCAAAAGCCTGGGAGAGCACGTTACGCGTGAACCTCACGGGTGCGTTTCATTCGGCGCAGGCCGCCGCGCGTATCATGATTGCGCAGCCGCCTGGCGCGCACGGCATTCGCGGCAAGATCCTGTTCACCGGGAGCTGGGTGCAGGAGATGCCCTGGCCCGAGAGCGCGGCTTACGCAACCAGCAAGGCCGGTGTGCGCATGTTGGCGAAGGTGATCGCGCAAGAGCTCGCTGCTCACGGGATCACCGTGAACGTGCTTGCGCCCGGCATCGTGATGGCGGGCCTGACCGCACGCATTCACGAGTCAGAGCCCACCTTTCGCGCCCGAGTTGCGCAGGCGATCCCGCTCGGCGCCATGCAGACGGCGGAGTCGGTTGCGGCTGCGTTCTCCTTCCTGTGTTCCCCGGACTCGGACTACATGACAGGCGCCACGCTGTTGGTTGATGGCGGCGCAAGCCTGGTGAGGCGCGACTCCCCGAGCGATTCCGCGGCCTGAAGCCTCGGCGTGGGCGGCGGGCTGCGCTGCTGCCCGCACTGCGGCCTGCGCTGCGGCTGCGCCGCGGCTGCGCCGCGGAGTGCGCGCGGCGGAGTGTTCGACACACCCGTGGTACACTGATATGATATCGATATCACGATGCCGACGGGGCGGCGGACAGCAGTGTCGATGACAGAGATACAGTGCGTCGTCGCGGCGGGGGCTCAGCTTGGAGAAGGCACGTTCTGGGATTGCGCGGAGCAGGCCCTTTGGTGGGTCGATATCTTCGCGAACACGATCCATCGCTACGTTCCGGCAAGCGGTGAGCAGGTCAGCTACGCGACGCCTGAGGCGCCGGGATGCCTCGCCACGCGGGCGCGGGGCGGTCTGGTGCTCACGATGACGAGCGGATTCTTCTTCTTCGATCCGCTCAGCGGCGGATTCGAGGCCGTCGTCGATCCCGAAAGCGAGCTCGCAGCTACGCGCTTCAACGATGGGCGCACCGACCGTCAGGGGCGCTTCTGGTCGGGCTCGATGGTCATCGATGCGGTGGCCGAGCCGCGCAAGATTGCCGCGCTGTATTGCCTGCGCCCCGATCGCAGCTGCCATCGAATGGTCGAGCGCATCGGCTGCGCGAATGGGCTGGCGTGGAGCCCTGATGGACGGACCATGTACCATTCGGACAGCCATACCTCGCTCATCCGCAGGTGGGATTTCGATCCGGCGACCGGGACACTCGAGAACGCGCGACCGTTCGTGGATCTTGCCTTCATCAACGGCATCGCCGACGGCGCGACTGTCGATGCGGAAGGGTGCTATTGGGTGACGATTCCATTCCAGGGGAAGCTGTTGCGGTTCGATCCGCAGGGTGCGTTGATGCGCTCGATCGAGCTTCCGTGTGACATTCCCACGTGTTGCGAATTCGGGGGCCCGGACCTGGACGTGCTCTATGTGACATCCGCCGTGCTGAACCGCAAGCCGCACGAGCTCGAGCATCAGCCGCTCGCCGGCGGTCTGTTCGCGGTGGATGTGGGTGTGCGTGGCCTCGCCGCCGTGCCATTCGCGGGCTGACAGAATGCCAGGGAGACTTCCCATCCAGCACTCACCCGCGGCACTGCGGGCGACCGCTCCCACTGCGGGTTAGGCGGATGACAGTTCGAGGTCGACTGAAATTCACAATGATAACGATCCCATGGAAGACGGAAATCAAATGACGAAAACAGCACTGGTGACGGGCGGGGCGACGGGGTTGGGGCGCGATGTGGCCATCCAGCTTGCGGAGCGTGGCGTTGCTGTGGCGGTGGCCGACATCAGCGAGGGCGACCTCCACGGCACGCTCGAACGAATGAAGGGTGGCCCGGGTACGCATCTGGCGATTCACGTCGATCTCACCGGCGACGGCGCGCCGGCGCGCGTCATCGGGCAGTGTTGCGGCAAGTGGGGGCACCTCGACCTGCTCGTCAATAACGCGGCCTTTGGGGCCATTGAGCCGTTCTTCGAGAGCACGGCGGACGTGTGGAACCGCACGTTGGCCATCAACGTCACGGCAATCGCGTTGCTCACAGCTGCGGCCGGAGGGGAAATGCTCAAGCGCCGCAGCGGCCGGATCGTGAATCTCACCTCGCCGGCGGCTCGGATGGCGTTGCCCCACTACGCCGCCTACGCCGCGAGCAAGGCGGCGGTGGATTCCATCACACGGGCTTCTGCTGTCGCCCTCGGGCCCCATGGCGTACTCGTGAACAGCGTGTCGCCCGGAATGATGGATACCGAGATGCAGCGCTCCACCGAGGCACGGCTCGCAGAGCTCGAGAACCGCCCCGATGTCCAGCGATTCCTGGATGAGCGCACGCGTCGCGTGCCACTTGGGCGGCGCGCTGAAATAGCCGAGGTGGCGGCCGTCGTCGTCTGGCTGCTGCTCGATGCGCCGAACTACATCACCGCGGCCCGAATCAACGCGAGCGGTGGGTTGGACAAGGACTGACATGAACGCCGTGGAACGACTCAGCGCGGAGGCAGACATCGGTGCATTGTGCCGCCGCGCGAAGAATCTGCGCCGCCACATGCTGGTGATGGCGCGCGGACCGGGTCAGGGGTACGTGGGCCAGGGCATGGCCATCGCCGACGTGCTTGCCGCTCTTTACTTTCATGAGATGCGGTGGAATCCCCAGGACGTGAGTGCCGCGGGAAGAGACCGTTTCGTGCTCTCGACCGGTCACTACTCGATTGCGCTGTGGGCAGCGCTCGCTGAAGCGGGCGTGCTGCCTCTCTCGGAGCTCTCGACCTACGGAGCGGACGGCAGCCGGCTGGCGATGTCCACGCTCGACACGACGCCCGGAGTGGAAGTCATAGGCGGCTCGCTGGGCCACGGCCTCGGGCAGGCGATCGGCATGGCTTTGGGGGATCGGATGAAGGCCTCGACCGCGCGCGTCTTCTGCGAGCTCTCTGACGGGGAGCTGCAGGAGGGTGCCACGTGGGAAGCTGCCATGGCCGCAAGTCATTTTCGCCTCGACAACCTGGTTGCGCTGATCGACTGCAATGGGATCCAGGCGGACGGCCCCCTGGTGCTCGACATGGAGCCGGTCGCAAACAAGTGGCGCGCCTTCGGCTGGGAGACCCAGGAGATCAACGGCAACGACATGCGCAGCGTCGTCGCAGCGCTCTTGAGCGCACGTGAGACCATGGGCCGGCCCCATGCGATCGTGCTTCGGACCACGCCGGGTCACGGCGTGCCTTCGCTGGTCAAGCGCGAAAAGGCACACTTCATTCGCGTGGAACCCTCAGAGTGGGATGCACTGGCCACTGAACTCGAGGAGACCGCGCCATGAGCGCCGCGCGCTTCACCAAAGCGATGGGCCAGGACGAGGGCGGCAGCGGGCGCGCGACCATCGAGGCGCCGTTCGGCCTTGCGCTGGCCGAAATCGGCCTGCGACGGCCAAAGGTCCTCGCGCTGACTGCAGACCTTGGCAAGTACACCGATGTCCTGCCATTTCGCGACGCCTTCCCGGATCGGTTTCTGAACGTTGGCATGGCCGAGCAGAACCTCGTTGCCATCGCCGCGGGACTGGCCCGCACCGGATACGTGCCCTTCGCGACGACGTATGGGGTATTCGCCTCGCGCCGCGCATATGACTTCATCGCGATTGCGTGCGCGCACTCTCGTGTCAACGTAAAGATCATCGCGGGCCTGCCGGGTCTCACCACAGGATACGGAGGTACGCACCAGGCCATTGAGGACACGGCCCTCATGTGCATGATTCCGGGCCTGGTGGTGATTGATCCGTGCGATGCGACGGAAACGATGGCGGCCACGCGCGCGATCGCGGCGTACGAGGGGCCCGTGTACATGCGTCTGCCGCGTGGCAAGGTGCCGGTGGTTTTCGAGGAGCCTTACACGTTCGAGCTCGGCAAGGCGCGCCTCCTGCAGGGTGGGTCGGATGTCGGCTTCATTTCCACGGGACTGATGACGGAACGGGCGCTAGACGCCGCTACGGCCCTCGCCGCGCAGGGGGTTTCCGTCGGTGTCCTGCACGTGCCGACGCTGAAGCCTCTCGATACGCAGGCCATCGCCTCATTCGCCGCTGGCGTGCGGCACGTCGTCACCGCGGAAAACCACGTGTCACGCGGAGGTCTGGGCACGATGACCGTAGAAGCTCTGTTCGATGCCGGCGTCTCCACTCGAATCACCCGCATCGGGCTGCCCGACCGGTTCATTGAATGCGGCGTCGTGGCGAGCCTTCAGGAGCGCTACGGCCTCACGACATCGAGCCTCATCGCCGCCGCCGCGGCGGCCGCGGCATGAGGCGCTCGAGCTGATGGGGCGTCTTCGCGATCGTGCGCTCAATCTGCTTGCCGCCGGTGAGTTCGGGATCTGTTGCGCGCTCGCGCTGGCAGTTGCGCTCTTCTGGACGCTGGAGCCGGCATTCCTGTCTGAGCGCAACGTGCGGGCCATTCTCAGCATCGTCTCGTTCGTTGGAATCATTGCGGTCGGCCAGATCTCGCTGCTGATTTGCGGCGAGTTCGACCTTTCGGTGGGATCGGTGGCAGGACTGGCTGCGGTCGTAGGCGCGAAGCTCATGACGGCGGCAGCGCTTCCCGTGCCCCTCGCGCTTCTTGGCGGGATCGGTGTGGGTGCGCTCATCGGGTTCGTCAACGGATGGGTCGTCGTGCGACTGCACGTGCCGGCATTCATTCAAACCCTCGGCACGCTCTTCATCGGGCAGGGGCTGATCCAGGTGGTGACGCACGGCTATCCGGTCTACCCGCTGCCGCCGGTGATCGGTGAAGCCGGACAGGCGCAGGTTGTCCTGGGGCTCGGATGGAGCTTCGTATTCTTTGCGCTGCTCGCCCTTGCCGCGGACTTCACGCTGCGCAGAACGACGCTCGGACGCAACTGCTACGCCGTAGGCGGTAACTCCGAAGTGGCCCGCCTGGTCGGCATCGACACGGTGCGCTACAAGATCGGGGCGTTCGTGCTCGTGGGCGCGCTTGCGGCAATCGCAGGACTCTTCGTGATGGCAGATCTCGCAAGCGGCACGACCTCCATCGGCAGCGGCTGGGAGCTCACGGTGATCGCCGGCGTCGTCGTGGGCGGCGTCAGTCTCTTTGGCGGCACAGGCTCAGTGGCGGGCGGCCTCATCGGCATGCTGCTGCTACAGGTAGTGCAGAGCGGCCTCGTCATCAGCGGCGTGTCAGCCAACTGGCAGCAGATCGCGGTGGGCGTGATCATGGTTGTCGCGGTTGGGCTCGATGTCCTGCGCCGCCGGGTGTTCATCGAGGGCGGAACCGGGGTCGCGCGGGCACCGTCCACGGCTGCCGAAATTTCCTCCGGAGTGAAGGCTTCTCATGCTCATCCGCGCAAGTAGATCTGGAGTGCGGGCGTTGCTCGCATCGCTTCTGATCCTCGGGGGGTGCGGCCGGGAGGCCGCTGACAGCGCGGGCACGGCAATCCTGTGGGTGCAGCCGCTGCGCGACCACCCGGTGCACAAGCTCATGCAAGCGGGGTTTCTGCAGCGCTGCAGGGAGCTCGGCTACACCTGCGAGGTCGTTGGCAACCCGAGCGCAACGAGCTTCGATGTGTCCGCCACGATTCCCCTGGCCGACGCCGCTCTTGCGCGCCGCAAGTTTGCGGCGCTCGCCGTCTACACGCCCGATCCGGCGATCTATCCGTATATCGCCCGGCGGACGCGCGAAGGCTACCCGATCGTAACCTGGCATCGCCTGCCGGAAGAGGGCGCCGTGCCAGGCCTGACTGCGGCCGTAGGTCACGATGTGGCTCAGGCGGCGCGCGATGCGGCGGCGGCGATGGGAAAGGCGCTCGGCGGATCCGGGGTGGTCATCGTGACGCAGGGCAGCTTCAACACCGAAGAGAACCAGATGGCGGCGGATTTCTCAGCCGCCCTGCGCGCGGCTTTCCCCATGACTCGCGTGCTCGATTCGCAGCTCGAGGGGTTCGAGCCGTCCGCCGCCAAGGCGAAGGCCATCGCCCTTCTGCAGGGAAACGCGGACGTGACAGGCGCCTTCTCCACGACGGGTAACGGGGCAGAGACGTGGGCCGGCGCGGTGCGCACGACGCACCGGCGTGTGTCCATCATCAGCATGGACTACACCCGGCAGAATCTTGACCTCGTGAAGGCGGGAGACGTGTACGCCATCGTCGCACAGCCACTTTACGAAGAGGGTGCCGCGGTCGCCGACCTCGCAGGGCAACTCGCACTGCACCGAACGGTGGCGTTTCGCAACGTGCTGCCTGCACGGATCGTAACGGCCGCGGATGTCGAGCCGTACTACCGGATTCTCGCCGCGGCTGGACAGTAGCTCCTCGCAGTCATCGATGCCCGCGATTGCTCACTCCCCATCGCTCCCCATCGCCATCGAACTGCGCGATGTCTCGAAGCAGTTCGGCGGAGTGCGGGCGCTGCGCGAAGTGAGCCTGACGGTCCGGCGCGGAGAGACGCACGCGCTGCTCGGCCAGAATGGGGCGGGCAAGTCTACGCTCATCAAGATCCTGAATGGGGTGCACCCCGTGGGCAGCTACTCCGGCAGCCTGTATCTGGATGGCGAGGAGGTGCAGTTCAGCTCCCCGGCGGACGCGCGACGCAAGGGAGTAGCTTACGTGCCGCAGGAGATCGAGGTGCTGGCGCAGCTCTCGGTCGCTGAGAACATCTTCGCCGGGCAGGCAAGCCTCGGCAAAGGGTGGCGTGTGAATCGCCGTGTTCTGCGGGACGGGGCGGAAGCCTTGCTCGCGGAGCTGGGTCTGAGCATCGACTCGAACGTGCGCGTTGCGTACCTGACCGCCGCGCAGCGCCATCTCGTGATGATCGCGAGAGCATTGTCGACTCGCCCCCGCGTGCTGATGCTCGATGAGCCGACGGCCTCGCTCTCGAGCGTGGAAGTAGATAGCCTGATGCAGCTGCTCGCGAGGCTGAAAAGCAACGGTGCCACGATCCTGTACATCTCGCACCGACTCGCCGAAGTGCTGGCCCTCTGTGATCGAGCGACGATCCTCAAGGACGGCAGTGTCACGTGCGAACTCGCGCGCGATGAGTTCTCCGCCGACCTCTTCATTCAGCGCATGTCGGGGCAGAAGCCTCGTTCGCTCTACCCGGATCGTGTGGCTCCGCCATCCGGCCCGCCGCTGCTCGAAGTCGAGAATCTGCGTTCGCCCGGGCGCTTCGGCCACACTCGCGCGCTGCACGGCGTCTGCCTGAGCGTCCAGGCCGGCGAGATCCTGGGACTCGCCGGCCTTCTAGGATCCGGCCGGAGTGAGATTCTCTCCGCGCTCTACGGCGCTCTGCCGCACACCGGATCCATCTCGATCGCCGGACAACGCGTTGCGATCCACACGCCTGCGGCGGCGCGTGCCCTCGGGATTGCGTTGCTGACCGAAGACCGCAAGCACAGCGGACTGCTCTTCAATCTGCCGGCCGGCGAGAACATCACCGTCGGCAATCTCGCCGCCGTTGCCCGTCGCGGCGTGATTGACCGCGGCCGGGAAACACAGCTTGCCCTGGAGCGGATGCGTGCCTGCAATGTGAAGGCACCTTCTGCGAACACCGCGGTCGTCCACCTGTCCGGTGGTAATCAGCAGAAGCTGTTGTTCGCGCGCGCCCTCTTGAGTAGGCCGCGCATCCTGCTGCTCGATGAGCCCACGAAGGGCGTGGACGCCGCTACGCGCCAGGAGATCTATCGGCTGTTCGCGGAGCTTGCGAAGAGCGGGGTTGCGCTGGTCATCGTCTCCTCGGAGCTCGAGGAAGTCATCGGTCTTGCGGATCGCTGCCTCGTCGTTGCCGGCGGCCGGATCGTCGACACCTTTGCGCGTGGCGAGGGCAGTGATGAACGGGTTCTGCGGGCATCGACGGCGGCGCCTCCGTGAGGAGCCTGCGCGCCTGTGGAGGGCGTGAGCGCGATGAGCCTGCGGCCCTCCGCGAGTCTTCGCGCGCGTTGCGGCAGCGCCACGACCGAGTCGCATGATAACGATAGCAGCTACCGTGATGGCCCTCCATGCGACAGCAGGCAGGGAGGGACGCCTGGCGGGATCCCGTGAATCGAGTGTAAAGGGCTATGTTTTACGGATCGGCAGAGAGGTTACGTCTGCTGCGAGCGCGCGGCTCTGCGCCGGCTCTTGCGAGAATGATATCGTAATCATATAATCCTCCAACGGGTCGAATGTATAACGAGGGGGATTCATGAATAAGCTGTCCAAGCAGGCGTTTTCGGCCGTTGCAGTGCTCGCGGCATCGCAGCTCGCCATCGCCGCTGACACGGACGAAAGCGGCTCCAAGAAGGCTGAAAGCGCCCCGGAAGAGGTCGTCGTGACGGGGCAGAAGCTGCAGGAGGGCTCGATCGGCGGCTGGCTGCCGGTGCCTTTGCTCGAGTTGCCGCGCACCGTGATGGTCGTCGACGAGGACACCATCGACAAGCAGTTCGTCTCCCACTACAAGGACATCCTCAAGAACGTGCCGGGCGTGCAGGTGGTGCCGGACAACAACCTCGCCGGCTACCAGACGCCGACCCTGCGTGGCGTGCCCGCATCGAGCTACTTCGAAGGGCACAACGCGGGCGTTGTGACCGGCATCCCCGAGGTCATCGGCCGGGCGGAAGTGCTCATGGGCTTCAACTCCCTGCAGTTCGGCCTCGACAGCGGCGGTGGCGCGGTGAACTTCTTCATGAAGCGCCCCACTGCGCAGTCCTTCCTGCAGACTGAGCTGCAGTCAACCAACTGGGGCGGCGCCAAGTTCGTGGTCGACGGCGACCTGCACATGAACACAGGCGAGACCGATGGTGTGCGCTTCGTGGGCGTCCTCGATGACAGCCAGACCTACGTGCGCGACTACCCCGAGAAGGACGGCAAGGCAGGCTCCATCATGCTGCGCTATTCGGGGCTGTGGGGCATTCAGGTGGATGCGGATCTGTCCGTCTGGGACATCAGAAACGACCCGAGCGGCCAGTACATCGACTTCGTCAATGCCCCCAATGTCCCCAAGCTGCCGGACTTCGATCCGCGCAAGAACCTGACGCAGAGCTGGTCCGAGCACTCCCGCCGGGAGGGCAACCAGATGGACCTGCGCCTGAGCAAGGCGCTCAACGATCACTGGACGCTCACGGGCGAGGCTTCGCTCGACCGGCTGAAGTACCATGACGACGGCTGCCGCGTCACCGCGCCGAACTTTGCGACCGGGGAAACCAGCTACGTGTGCTTCAAGAGCGGCTTCGGCCCCTTGTGGGACCGGTACTGGCGCCTCGATCTCACCGGCAAGTTCTCGCTGTTCAACATGGAGCACTTCGTGGCCATGGGCTACCGCACCGTGGGCCAGTCGTACATCCAGGGGGACCCGCGCACCGACTATTCCGCCCCGCCGTACAACTTCCAGAACATCTACAACCCGCGCCAGTACCCGGCGCCGACCACCGGCGTGGTATCTCCGGCGAACGATTTCCGCAGCACGGGCCACAACGAGCTCACGTACCTGCAGGATCGCATTTCGTTCAATCCGAAGTGGGACCTGTGGGCCGGCGTGGGCTACGTGGACCAGTTCGGCCACTACGGTGGACCGACCTTCCCGGTCTTCTATCCGCCCAAGACGCACGTCTTCCTGCCGACGGGCGCCCTGGTGTTCAAGCCGAACACATTCTCCAGCTACTACGTGAGCTATTCCGAGGGCGTCTCGTACCAGGAGCTGGTGAGCCCGACGGATCCCACCCTCGTGAACGCAGGCCAGCTGCTCCCCTCGGTGCACTCGAAGAACTACGAGATCGGCTCCAAGTGGACCTTTGGCTCGCGGCTGGAGCTGAATCTCGCCGCGTTCAAGATGCAGCAGCCCTTCAACATCACCGAGCAGGTGCAGGACAGTCCGCCTCTCTTCAAGCGTGATGCGGGGGGACTCAATGAGTTCAAAGGCTTCAGCATCGACTTCGTCGGGAAGCTCCTGAGCAACCTCTCGGTGCAGGGCGGTTTCGCCACAGTCGATCCGGTGCAGAAGGACACTCCGGATCCCACGGTCGAAGGCAAGAAGGCAGCCGGCGTGTCCAAGAACTCCGGTACGCTGAATCTGACCTGGGACGTCCTACAGGCTCCGGGCCTGTCCTTCGATGGAGGCCTGTACTATCAGGGCGACATGCCGCTCAATGTCACGAACACCTACACGCTGGATGGCTACACTCGCGTCGATCTCGGGGCGACCTACTCGATGAAGTGGAGCGGGAATGACGTCCGCTACCGTCTGCAGCTGCAGAACGCACTGGACTCGCGCTACTACTACGGGTTCATTTACGGCTTCCAGCTAGGCGCGCCGCGCACGCTGTACGGATCAGTGTCGGTGCGGTTCTAGACGATGGGTGAACGTCCCGGCACCCGAAGCAACGGGCATGTTCGCAGAGACTGGAGCCGCCGCGAGGCCATCGGCCTCGGGGCGGCTTCCCTCGCACTCTCCGGCTGTTATCCGGCGGGTCGAGGGACGCAGCAGACCGGTACCCTCACACGCCTGGTGAACCGTGGCACGATCATCTCGGCCAGCCATGAGCGTGGCGGAGCGCTTCAAGTCGCCTCGCTGAGGAGCCGCAGCACGCAGTTCGAGTGGCTTGCGGGCAAGCAAGCCTTCGAGCCACTTGTGACGGCCGGCACGGAGCGCAACAGCGGTTGGAAGCCCCAACCCTCCGATGCGGCATCCGACACTTTGAGCATCCGCGCCGCAACAGGGGAGGGGCTGCTCGCGACGCTGACTCTCACAGCCTTTGATGACACCGGCGCCTTCGACTGGCAGCAGGCCTACCAGAACAACGGCGCAGCGCCGCTTGGATCGATCCGCAGCATCAGTGTCCTTGATCTGGAGTGCGCACAGGGGCTCGGCGAGCTTCGCGTGCACTGCCTACGCCGCGACGGCGACTACCTTCGCGAGGCCCTGCCGCTCAGCGGGCACCTCGAGGTGCGGGGCGGCGGGTGGAACGCGCCGCATCATGCAGGTCTGCTGATCGTCGAGGCGATCGCAAACTCGGAATTTCTCGTGATCGGCGTGCGTCAGGAGCGCGGTTGGACACTTTCCTTGGACAACACCGGTGGGCGTACGCGGCTCGCAGTGACGCTCAGCGACATGGAAGCAAACCTGGAGCCGGGACAGAGTTTCGAGGCGCCGCCGCTCTATGTCGGCGCAAGCAGCGGCTCGCTGGACGATGCGATCAATCTGTCGCTGACGCACCTGCGCACGCGCATACTCCCGGCGCCGCTGAAGGATGCGCCCTGGGTCAGCTACGACATCTGGTCCACGGACGCGACGGACGTCGAGCACAGCATCCACGAGGAAATCGCCTTCGCGGCGCGGCTCGGCGTTGAGCTGTTCTACCTCGATGCCTCCTGGTATGAGGATTCCTCGCTCAGGGGCACGGGAGACTGGGGCAAGGGCCTGGGCTCTTACCGCGAAGACCGCGTAAAGTTTCCGCGCGGCTTGCGCTATCTGTCGGATCAGGTACACGCCGCCGGCATGAAATTCGGCCTATGGGTCGGCCCCAACGTCGTTGACGTCTCCCGGGTTCCTGGCGACATTCCCGAGAAGTGGCTGGCTCAGATCGACGGGCAGCCGAAGGAGCTGAGCATCGATGGGTGGGAGCACAAGCTCGTGCAGGCTTGCCTTGGTTGTTCGGACTATGCGAAGCACCTGACGACGGAGCTCACGCGCCTCGTCAACGAGTACAAGCTCGACTGGATCAAGTGGGACAACTCTGGCATCCCCGGCTCGCCGGCGCAGTGCACGCGCGGCGATCATGGTCACGCCCCGGGCGATGGCAGCGCCGCCGCCCTCGCCAATGAGTACGCGATCTTCGGGCATTTGCATCGCACATTCTCCCAGCTCACGCTCGAGCAATGCGGCTACGGCAGCCGGCTGGACTATGGCCGCGCAGCCTACATTCGCGCGAACTGGTGCAGCGACACGACGTTCCCCTCTGAGCGCGTGCGCGCCAATGCCATGGCTTGCGCTACCGTGTACCCATCGGCGTGCAATGCGTCCTGGATCGTGCGCGAGGACAAAGGACTCTTCGCCTACGAGGAGCCGCATCGCATCGATGCCGGCATCCGCAGCCGGATGATCGGCCTGTTCGGCGTCGGCACGCTGAATGGACAAATGTCTCAGCGGGCCTCGCTGTATCCGCCGCAGATCCTCGAGCGGCTCGCGAGCAACATCGGCCACTACAAGCGGTATCGGCACCTGCTCTGGGGGCAGGTGAGCTTTCCATTCCAGCCTGACGGCACCAGCCCACAGGGCTGGCAGGCGGTTCAGTTCACCGACGACGCCGGGCTCGAGGCGGTGGTGATCTGCTTTCGCGGCGCCAGTGCGCAGGCCGATGCGGTTCTGCCGCTCAGCCGCTTGCGCACGAATGCGACCTATCGCGTGCGACGCCTCGATGCGGGGACGGAGGAAGCGAGCGGGGGCAAGGCGCTGATGACATCCGGGCTCGGCGTCCATCTGGCGCAAGCGGACGCCTCCGAGGTCCTGCTTCTGAGAGTGGAGGCGTCGTAGACAATGCGTGCTCGCCTTCCCGTCCTCGCCGCCTTCGCATTTGTGTCCGCGAGCGCACAGGCTGACCGGCGCAGTGACCCCGAGACGCGCTGGACGCTCAAAACTCAGGACACCGAGGTTCAGGTGGGCCTCGATGCCGGCCTGCCGGCCATTCTGTCGCTGCACGCGCCCACCTCTTCCTGGAATTGGATCCAGGCCCCCAACCGCGAAACGCTGCCCGCATCGGTGGACCTCGATGGCAACACGCGCGAGCTCAAGTGGACCTTCAGCGGCGCGGATTACCGCCTCGCCGATCGGCACCTGGAGCTGATCTTCGTTTCGGTGGCGCCCGCACTCGAGCTGCGCTCGATCTGGCAAGCCCCTCGCGGCCGTGGCCCGATCGAGCACTGGCTCACGCTCAAGAACGCGACTGCCTCGCGTGTCACCCTCGGTGCCCAGCCGAGTCTTCAGCTTCCTGTGGTGGCGGCTCCGCTGCAGCAGTACGTCGAGTCCACGCAGGTGCGGCGAGGCGGCGCCAATGCGCTTACGCAGGGCGGGGTGCTCAGTCAACCCGTCAGCCGCAATTGGGAGGTGACGCTGTCCAGTCGCCCCTCAGACGGCAGCGGCAGCGTCTACTCCCTGCAGGCCGACGCCGTCTCGCAAGTGCCGTTTCTGAATCTGCAGGTCGAGGCGGCACATGGGATGTATGTCGGGTGGAAGTTCTCTGCAGTCGGAGAGCTCCTGGGCAAGGGCTACGAGGATCACCTCGAGCTGTCGGTGGGTCTTGCGAAGGATTTCAGGACGGATGTTTTTCCCGGGGAAACGTTTCTGATCCCGGCCGCCTTTGTCGGAACCTACATTGGCGACCAGGAGGAGGGGTCCTACACGGTTCATCGCTACGTGACGGAGTCTCTTCTGCCTCAGCGCGGCCCCGGCCCGTACCCCACGCTCGCCTACAACTACTATCTGGATGGCGGTGAGCCCGGGACGCAGGACGAGGCGGCGGTGCTCTCGAGCGCGGCGCTCGCCCACGAGCTCGGCTTCGAGACCTTCGTCGCCGATGCCATGTGGTTTCCGGAGTCCGGCGACTGGCGCTGGGATCCCAAGCGCTTTCCGCGAGGCGCGCGGCCGATCGCGGACTACCTGCATCGACAGGGCATGAAGTTCGGGCTGTGGATGGCCTGGACGCATGGCAGCCGTTCCACCGATCCCGGCGCCATGACCTATGCGCGCTACCCCGAATTCTTCGCCGCGCCCCCCAAATGGCCGCAAAGCGGCAACATCAACTGGGAAGCGCAAATCGACGTCGGCAACGAGGCGGCGCGCGCCTGGGTCGAGCGCGACACCGAGCGCGCCGTGCGCGAATTCGGGCTTGACTACCTGAAGACGGACTACAGCCCGATCGCCATCGATTCGGTGGCCCAGAAGCAGCGCGGCCAGCACCAGACCGACGTGAGCTACTGGTCGACCCTCGGCTACTACCGCGTGCAGGAGTCGTTGCTGCGGAAGTTTCCGGGAATCACGCTCGAAGGCTGCTCCGCCGGCGGCCGCATCAAGGACTTCGGCAACATCCAGCATGCGCACTACGTAGTCGGCACCGACACGCTGTCCGCGCTTTCGAATCGCCAGTCGGTTTACGACACGAGCGTCATGTTCCCCCCTTCCACGATCCAGCTGTACACGTACGAACGCTTCTTCTCGCAGGTGGCCGATGCGCCCGAGCCTTACCTGTGGCGCTCGGCCATGATGGGGGCCTGGCAGATGGACCTTACTCAGAGCGCGAAGCTGACGCGGCAGCAGAAGACACAGATCAAGCGCGCCACCCAGATCTACAAGTCATGGATCCGGCCGGTGCTCGCGGACCCCAGGGTACATCGGATTCTGCCGCGGGCGGATGGCACGCATTGGGATGGGCTCTTCTACTGGAACGAGAGCATCAAGCGCGGGACGGTCTACGTGTTCAGGCCCAACAGTGAGCGCACCCGCCAGGTGATCTATCTCAAGGGTCTCGATCCCAACGCTCCCTACCATCTCCGTGGCGAGGACGGCGCAATTGCCGAGCAGACCCAGTTGGGTCGTGCGCTGATGGAAGAGGGCATCCTGATGAGCCTGCCCGCGCGCTTCTCGAGCGAAATCGTGTATGTGGAAGCGGACCCGCAGCGCTAAGCACCTGCTGGCCGTGTTCGCGTGCTGGCCAGTGGGCCTATGCGCGGCAGCGGCGCAGGTCAGCTCGGCCGGGGCCACACTCGACCCGGCTCCGGCTCCGGCTCCGGCTTCCCTTCCCGACAACTACGCTGCGCCGTCTCACAAAGCGATTGACGCCATTCTGGGCGCCGCGCTGAGGGAACGACCGGCGGCGCGGCTGCGGCCCTTGCGCGTCGTGCTATGCGCCTCGGCCCGGGATGAAGGGCACCTCGATCCGGGAATGCACGACTATCCGCTTTGGCGTGAGCGCTGGTCGCAGCTCCTGGCGCGCGCCGATGCCGTTACCGTGGAGACGGCAGACGGCTGGCCGGCTGAGGAGCAGTGGCGTCGCGCAGACCTGGTCGTCATCAACTCCTACAACCCTGCCTGGGCACTGGAGAAGGCGGGGTCGCCGCGCATCGCGCGGCTCGTGAGCGACATTGACACTTTCCTCGCGCGCGGCGGGGGGCTGGTGGTTCTTCACTATGCGCTGAACGCAGGCGTCAACGGGGACGCGCTCGCTGCACGCCTTGGCCTTGCATGGGTATCGCCGCCAGCGAGCTATCGTCACGGCGCGAACGACTGGCAGCTCGTCGAGAGCCATCCGCTCGCTGCGGGACTGCACGAATTCAAAGTGCCCGACGAGAGCTACTGGAATCTCACGGGCAGTCTCGAAGCTGTCGGCGCACGGGTCCTCATGCGCAGCATCGACGAGGGAACTCCGCATCCGCAGATGTGGACACGCGAGGCGGGCAAGGGCCGCGTGTTCGTGAGCATCCCCGGACACTACTCCTACACGTACGACGATCCGCTCTACCGCATCCTCGTCTTTCGCGGAATGATGTGGAGCGCGCGCGAGCCGATCGACCGTCTCGCGCCACTTGTGCCCATCGGCGCTCGTTTCGCGAGCGAGGTGACTGCGGAGTCCGAGCCTCCGGGCAGGGCGCTGTTCCGGGGGCACTGCGCGGTTTGTCATGACCGCGGCGCGGCCGGTGCCCCACCCACACTGACTCTTGGCATGCTGGGCGCCCGCTCCATTCACGGAGCGCTGACAAGCGGACGCATGCGCGCGCAAGGTCAGGCGCTCTCCGACGGCGAGCGCCGCACGCTCGCGGAATACCTCTCCGGCGAGAGGCTCGACGCCTCACCCGGCAGGGCACCGAAGGCGTGCGAGCCTCAGAAGCGGTGGTTTGAGGCGAGCAATCGTGCTGTGGGCATCGGCTGGGGAATCGATGCTGAAAACACCCGTTTGATTCCGGCCTCTGAGGCAGGTCTGTCCGCAGCGGATGTGCCCGCCCTGCAGCTCAGGTGGTCGTTCGCATTTCCCGGCGCCTCGCACGCCATCGCGCAACCGCTCGTGGCCGGTAGCGGCCTGTTCGTCGGCTCGGCCGACGGCACGGTCTATGCACTCGATGCCCGCACCGGCTGCGCGCACTGGACGTTCAAGGCCACCGCGGAAGTGCAGGGCGGCATCGTCATTGAGCCGGCAGCGCATCCGCGTCTGTTTTTTGCAGACCGGCTCGCCTACGTGTACGCCCTGGACGCAGCCACCGGTCGCCTCGCGTGGCGTGTCAGGGCCGATGACCATCCCAGCGCTACCATCATGGGTACTCCCGTGCTGCAAGCAGGGCGGTTACTCGTACCGGTCATCTCCTTCGAGGAGAACGCGGGCGGCGCCGACTATCCGTGCTGCACTTTTCGCGGCTCGCTGGTCGCGATGGAGGCGGCGACGGGCAAGTCGATCTGGAAGCGCTACACGGTTCCCCAGCCGGCCGTCGAGCGATTCAAGAACGCACTCGGCGTTGCGCAGTTCGCACCTTCCGGAGCCGGCATCTGGAGCGCCCCGACTATCGATGCGAAGCGCGGGCTCATCTATTTCGCCACGGGCAACAGCTACTCGGAGCCGACCGACGACAGCGGGGACGCCGTGTTCGCGATTGACCTGGACAGCGGTGAGCCGAAGTGGCACACGCAGACTCTCGCGGGTGACGCCTGGGTGATGTGGGATTACCTGTGCCGTCACGAGCCCGAGCGCGTCTCGCAACCCGGTTGCCCGGGCCTGAAGCATCCGGGCCCCGACATCGATTTCACGACATCGCCCGTGCTGGTGCACGGCCGCGGCGGCAAGGACATTCTCGTGGCCGGCCGCAAGGACGGCACGACGTTCGGTCTCGATCCGCTCTCGGGCCACATCCTCTGGTCTGCCCGCACCAGCGGCAATCCCGATCCCAATGCGGGCGCGCTCAACTTTGGCCTGATGACCGAGGGCGACACCGTGTTCGTGCCGAGCGTCGGGACGAGCTTCCCGAACGCCGCCTCCTTCATCCCGACCGAGGATGACGGTCTGTATGCGCTGGACGCGTTCAGTGGGCAGCGGCGGTGGGCGGCGAAGGCCGCGCAGGACTGCGATCGGCCCACGCCCTGCACCGGGCTCTCGGCCGCGCCGATCGGATTTCCCGGCGTCGTTTTCGCTGGCGCCACGGACGGATACGTGCGCGCGTACGACAGCGCCACCGGCAAAGTCATCTGGCGCTTCGATACTGCGCACGGGTTCACCACTCTCAATGGGGAAGCGGCCCGTGGCGGTGCCATCGGGCGCAACAGCATCATGATCGCAGGCGGCATGGTGTATGTGGGCTCCGGATACAGCCGGCTGCCGGGCAACGTCCTGCTTGCGTTCGCTCCCAGGAAATCGCCATGAGCACCAAAACGATCGCCGTGATCGCCGCACTCGACACCAAAGGCGCCGAGGCGGGCTTCGTCGCGGACATCGTTCGGCAACGCGGCCACCGCGCGTTGATGATCGATGTCGGCGTGCAGGCCCACTCGCTCGAGTTCGACGGCGTCTCGAGCCAGGAGGTCGCGCAGGCCGGTGGAGCGGAGCTCGACGTGTTGCGCACCCAGGGCAACAAGGGCCACGCCATGGAAGTCATGACGCGGGGGGCCGCGGTCATCTCCGCACAGCTCCACAGGCAAGGTAAGTTCGATGGGATCGTCGGCATCGGCGGAACGGCCGGCACCGCCATCGGCTCGAGCGCGATGCGCGCCCTCCCGATCGGCGTTCCGAAGGTGCTCCTGTCCACCGTCGCCTCGGGCGACACCAGGGCCTATGTCGGGACCAAGGACATCACGATGATGTACTCGGTCGTGGACATCGCCGGCCTCAACCGCATCTCCACGCGCGTACTGGCCAATGCCGCCGGCGCCGTCATAGGCATGTCCGAGACCACGCTTCCCGAGCGGCAGGAGCGCCCCCTCATTGCCGCCAGCATGTTTGGGAACACCACCGCATGCGTCGACCGTGCTCGCGCCCTGCTCGAGTCGGCCGGCTTTGAAGTGCTGGTCTTTCATGCCACCGGTGCCGGCGGCATGACGATGGAGAGCGTCATTGCCGACGGCTTTGTCGATGGTGTTTTCGACATCACGACGACGGAGCTCGCGGATCATCTGTGCGGCGGCGTCTTCTCTGCCGGTCCGGACCGGCTGGATGCTGCAGCGCGAGCGGGTATTCCCCAGGTGGTCGCGCCAGGTTGCCTGGACATGGTGAATTTCTGGGCGCCGGAGACCGTCCCCGCGCAGTTTGCCGGGCGCAAGCTGTATCGCTGGAACCCGAATGTCACGCTGATGCGCACGAATGTCGAGGAGAGTGCGCAGCTCGGCAAGACGCTGGCGGAAAAGCTGAACCGGAGCACGGCGCCGGCGTGCGTTCTGCTGCCGCTTCGCGGCCTCTCTCAGCTCGACAGCGAAGGTGCCGAGTTCTGGTGGCCCGAGGCGGATGAGGCCCTGTTCGCCGGCATTCGCGAGCACTTGCGCCCCGGCATTCCCGTCATCGCGCTCGACGTCACGATCAATGACCCAGCGTTTGCCGGGCGGGCGGTGCAAGAGCTCCTCGAGCTGATCCGCACACGGGTGCGGGACAAGAGCAACCCCGCACTACAAACTCGCGAAACACAAGAAGCACAAGAAGCACACTAGAAGGAACCGAGCATCATGAAACCCCTGCACGCGGTCGCGGTGAGCGTCGGCATTCTCGTTTGGCTGTGGACGTTCGCGAGCCTCAGCTATCTTGAGCCGCGAGTGCTCACGTGGATCACCTTTCTCACCTGGGCGAGTTTCTATGCCGCCGGCGGCGGCACCCCTGGTCTCGCCAGAAGTATCGCCTCCGGGATCGTCGGGGTGCTCGCCTCTGCTGCGGTCGTGTGGATCGACCTCAAGCTCGGCCAGGGGCCGCTTCACCTGCTCGTCCTTTCGCTGCTGCTTGGCATACTGGGCCTGTTCCTGTGCGCGGTCTCGGCCATGCCGCTCCTGAGCAGCATTCCGGCGAACTTCATCGGCGCCGCCGCCTTTTTCGGAGCGAGCGCGCCGCTCGACGGCAGGC
>FTJO01000116.1_pt3 | contig 21626 bp, 2 predicted proteins | sample 1658761 | NCBI WGS metagenome assembly FTJO01 (sample SAMEA3914852, study PRJEB12502) | metagenome | biome: forest; material: soil | place: USA | collected 2011-06-22 | depth 0.3 m | reverse complement strand
CACTCCCTGGGTGCGCAGATACCGGGCCAGCTGATTGCTGCGCTCGTTGAGCTCCCGATAGTTCAGGCGGTGCTCTCCCTGAACCAATGCCACCGCATCGGGGGAGATCCGAGCCTGCTCCTCGAACAACTCCTGAACGCAGCGCGCCTGCGGGTACGGGCTCGCCGTCTCGTTCCATTTCCGCAGGACCTGCTCGGACTCCTCGTTCGACAGGAGCCGATGCTCGTACAGCGGCAGCATCGGCTCGAGAAGCACACTGTCCAGCAGCCGCAGCAGATGTCCCAACATTCCGTCAATGGTCGCGGGCGCGAACAGCGCCCCGTTGTACTCCAGACGCAGCTCGTAGAAGTCAGCAAACTCGCGCACGCCGAGCGCGAGCTCGTAGCGGCCGACGATCTCCTGCTGGATGTCTTCGATCAACTCGTAACGACACCGCCCCGTCGGCGCCGGTATCCGTACTCGATTGAGCATGCTCAGGCCGGCGTACGCATAGCCCACCTGAAAGACCGGCACAGGATGGCCCGACGCCTTCAAGGCCCGGACCACCTCGGGAAAGGGCAAGCCGGCATGGTCGAGCGCGTCCGTCATCGTCAGCTGCAGGCTGCGGGCGAAGTCCGGGAAACGCAGCCCGCCGTGAATGCGACTGCGTATCGCAACCATGTTGGCGAAGTAGCCGATCGTCTCCTCGAATCGCTTCTTCAGTCGACCCCAGGATGGCATGCCCACCACGACGTCGGCCTCGTGCGTATGGCGGAACAGCAGCCACTGGAACAGGCCCATGAAGCACGTGGCTGGACTGAACCCCTCCTCGTCGCACCAGCGACGGATGTCCGAGCTCGCTTCCGGACTCACGCGTCGCTGAACCGCCGCCCGCTGAAGCCCTGGAGCGGCGACCCGGGCGAAATCCGTCGGCAACTCGAGCACACCCAGCGGCCCGGCGAGCTGTCGCACCCAGTACTCCCTGTGAGCGGCACCTTGCGCACTTTCCAGCAGCGCTTTCTCCCACTGTACGAAGTCGTAGTACTGAGCCCGCTTGGCGTCCGACTTCGGCCGGCAGCCCTGAGCCAGTGCCTCGTGTGCGCCGACGAGGGCGTTCACGAGCAGCGCTATCGAGGAGCCGTCGAAGACGATGTGATGCACGACCAGAGAGGCCACTTGCACCGTCGGGGACAAGCTCAGGAAGTGCACGCGAACCAGCCCGCCCTCCTCGAGCTTGAACGGCCGGCGACGTTGCTCATTGAGATACCCGATGGCCGCATCGGTCGAGCGGCCGGTCCAGTCCTCCTCCTCGAACGTGAGCCCCGCATTCCTCTCGACCTGCTGATAGGGAATCCCGTCCTGCTCCCGGATCGCGCACTTCAGAATCGCATGCTCGTCCAGCACCCACTCGCAGGCACGCCGGAAGGTGTCGGCACTCACCTCTCCCTCCAGACGGATGTGCACAGCGACATTGTTGCCCTGTCCCGTCGTCACCTGCTCCTCGAACCAGAGCCCCTTCTGACCCTCGGATAAATCAAAGCGCGCAGGCGCCTTGCGGAGCGCATCGATCGCGTGCTTCAGCTCGGAGGCCGAGAGCGCTCCGGACTTGAACGCCAGCAGACATTCATCCAAGGTCATTCACGATTCCCCGTTCAAGTCTGGTTTTCATGCTTTCCAGGTCGATCAGACCCCGCTTGAACAGATCGAGCAGAGCATCGGTGTCGTCGTGGCCTGCGCCGTCCGGCACGACATCCCCTGCCGTCGCAGCCGTCTCGAGAATCCGCGCGGCGATCGCCGCGATCGTTCGCAACTCGTAGGTCTGCCGTACTGAGATTCGAATCCCGAACGCCGCCTCGATGTCGTTGAGCAGGCGGAGCACCGCCAGAGATGACAGCCCGAGCCTGCGCAGATCGCCACGATCGCTGATCTCATTACGCGGGACGCCCAACTCCCGCTCCAGGAAAGCACCGATGTGCGTGCACAGGATCGATGAGCTCAACTCAGTACGCACAGCAGCCGGCACCGCACTTTCCGCGATCATGCCAGCTTCGGGCGTGTCCGCCCGCGCAGCCTCGCGACTCTCGCTCTCTGGAGCGGAGAGCCAGTAGCTCCGCCTGTCAAACGGGTACGGCGGCAACTCCCCGACCAACCTCGGCGTGCGATGGGGATATAGAACTTCCCACTCGACGTCCACGCCACGCGTCCACAACATCGCCAGCTTGTCGAGGCTTCCCGCCTCGAACAGCGACGTGATGAAACGCTTGCCGCTCTCCCCGGCGATGACCTCTCGCATCGCGGCATCGTCCGTAATGGAACCGGAGAACACCGGAACCGATTCCGCGGCGGCTCCGTCGCTACCCCAATCGACATACCGCCTCAGCGTGCCCTGCAACTGCTCCCGGCTGTCGGCCACGAGAGCGAGCCGGCAGGACATCGGCTCCCTGCTCACTTGCAGTGCATGGGCGATGTCCTCGAGGGGGGCTTCGGCATGAGTGGCGAGATAGGTGAGCATGCGTTCGGCAACGGCGCGCAGCCGCTCCTCGTTCCGTGCAGACAGCACCACGATCTGCGCATCGGTACGCGCTGCAACGCGGTCGGATAGCCCGGATCGCGACCGCCCCTCGTCGTACTCCTCAACGACCAGGCTGACATACGTGCCGCCTGCTCCGAAACAATTGATCAGCGCACGCCGCGGACACTCCGCCGCAGCGCCGTTGATTCCAACCAGCGGACGCTTCCAGTCAATCGCCTCCTTGCAGAACCGCAGCGGCAGATTGCCGAAATCGACCTCCTCGCCCGGCCTCCCCGTACCCAGCGACGGTGCGATCCGGGCGTGCTTCAGCTGCAGAACCGTCTTTGCGATTTGCGGAATGGCCGAGGCCGCTTCCGCATGCCCGAGAATCGACTTGACCGCGCCCACGACACAGGCATCGCGCTGTCCCTCGCAATCGCGGAAGACTCTCTTCAGTGCCGCGATCTCGCTCGCATCCGCGAGCGGCAAGCCGCTCGCGGCTGCTTCGATGTATCCGATGGTCTGCGGCTCGACGCCGGCATTCTTCAGGCATTCCTCCATGACCTCCGCCTGTACCGCGGGATTCGGAGCCAGATACGCGTTCGCCCCGCCACTGTGGCGAACGGCCATCCCCTTGATGACGGCGTGAATAGGGTCGCCGTCGCGGACCGCCGCCGCCAGCGGCTTGAGCAGGATCGCGCCCACGCACTCGGCGGGCAGATAGCCATCGCTCGCGGCAAAACTTCGGCATTCACGATGACTGCCCAGCAAGCGCGCCTGGGAGAGGCCTATGTACTTGCCTGGATGAATCGAGAGGTTGACTCCACCGGCGATCGCAAGCCCGCAATCCTCCCGCGCCAGATCCTTGCACGCGGTGTGGATGGCGATCGCGGCCGACGAGCACATGGAATCGATGACCATACTGGGCCCGCGCAGATCGAAAAAGTGCGAGACGCGGTTGGCGATGGCACTGGGCGTGGAGAACGCCGAGACTCGCTCGCCCGACACCGTTGCATCCAGTCCGTAGTGGTTGTACATCGACCCGAAGTACACCCCTACCTTGCGATCGTGCTTGCGCTCCAGGGCCTTGCGCGTATAGCCCGCGCTCTCCAGAAGCTCCCAGACTGTCTCCAGAGCGAGCCGCACCTGAGGATCGAGCCACGTGGCTTCGCTGGGCGCGACCTGGAAGAACAGCGGATCGAATTGATCGACCCCTTCGATGAAGCTGCCCCACCGACAGTAGCTTTTGCCGGGCCGGCCGGCCTGGGGATCGAAATGGCGCCGCCAGTCCCAGCGCTCCGCCGGGATCTCCGCAATGCAATCGCGCCCGGAGCTGAGAATCTTCCAGAGCTCCCCGCTATCCCGGGCCTGCGGATATCGACCCGCCAGGGCGATGATGGCGATGTCCCGTTCCGAGTCGCCGTCCACGCGCGACGGTCGATACGCCTGCCTTGCAGGCCGGACGAGCCTCGACGGCCGCTTCGCCACGCGCTCGGGGCCCTGTGAGCTCGCGTGTGCTGCGGCAACGGTGGCCGTCGTCCGCTGATCCGGTGCTTCAGCGCTCAACAGCCGACTCAACGCTCGAGCGTGGGCGTGTCCCAAGTAGTCACTCAGCGACTCGATGTCGCCATACTCGAACAGCAGCGTCTTCGAGAGCGGACCGAGACTGCGCTCGAGCTCTTTCGTCAACTGCAGCGCGCTGATGGAGTCGATCCCGTAAGCATCGAACGGCGATCCGGGATCGATTCGCCCCACCGGTATCTTCAGTGTCGCGGCAAAGAGGTTCTTCAGGTAATGAACCGCTCGTGCCTTCATCCACTGCGGTGCGAGCAGCGAGGCAGACTGCTCGATGTCAGAGACCTTGGTAGAAGCACTCTGGCGGATCGGTGCGGCGGCTTCGCCGAGCAAGCGCAGGATGCGGGCCGGCCGGCCGATCATGACGAGTGGCTGAGGTCTCGAATCGCCCAGCAATCGCTCGCAAAGCGCAAGGGCGGTCGCGGAATCGAGCGGCTGCTGCCCGCTCGATGCAAGGTACTCCTCGGTAGCCTGTTGCGTCCCGAGATGCATCCCGCCGGTTGACCACAACGGCCACTGGATGGCGATCGTCTTGCGCGCTGACCCGGTGCGCGCGAGCCGCGCGAACGCGCTCTGAAAACGGTTGCCGATCGCGTAACTGCACGCACCAAAGTCGCCCAGCACCGCGGCGATCGAGGAAAAGCCACAGATGAAGTCCACTTCCTCGCCACGCAGCACTTCGTCCAGGGACAGCGTACCGTCGATCTTCGCTGCCATGTCTTGCGCGAATTCCGCGAAACCGGCCGACCGGATGTCGTCGTGCGTTGGCGCAACGCCCGCCGTATGGAAGACGCCATGAATCCGGCCGTACGTGCGAATTGTGTCTGCCACGACTTCCGACATTCGACCGCGATCGCAAACGTCCGCCTGAACGTAACTGACGCAGCCGCCGACGGCCCGGAGCTCGTCGAGGCGCCGCGACTTCGCGCTATCGAGCGCAGATCTGCCGGTCAGAATCAGGTTGGCCGCATAGCGCGCAGCGAGATGTTGAGAGAGCTGCAGGCCGATTCCGCCCACACCGCCCGTCACGATGTACGTCCCGCCCCTTTGGAGCACGGGCGCGGCAGGTTCCGGTGTTGTGCGGTGAAGCAGCGGTATCGTGCGCTCCCCGTCGTGGTAGAAGGCGTTCTCCGAGCCTCCGTGCTGCATTTCCGCCCACAGCCGCGGAATCCACTCTTGCATCCATGCGGCGCCTTGCCCGTCCTGGTCTGGGCGCCTCTCCCCGCCCACGACCGATATCCTCGTATCGGGGAGAGCCCTTCTGAGTGAACGGCCGAGCGTCATCCAGGACTCCACGTAACAGCGCTCCAGCCCGTCTCGATAACGTGCGGCGAATATCCACTGCCGGCTGAGATCCGGTACAGCGCTCATAGCCTGGAGAATCGCGAACAGGCTCCGGAAGTCACTCGCCCTGGCGGATTCTTCGACGTGGCAGAGGGACCACACAGCGTCCACCGAGCCGTGCGTTTCCCTTATATCCAGGAGCGCCTGCCGGTAGCTTGCGCTGTCCGCGGCCAGGACCGAGTAGTGGCCGGCATTGTGCCTGGCGTAACCGGATCCCGCGGAGATGAAGATCAACTCCGCTGCCGGCCGAAGAGCACTCACGATACGGCGAACTTCCTCGTGGTGACCAGGCTCCGATACCAAGCAAAGGAGCTTGCCAACCGCTCGCTCCGGAGCCTCCCGCAGGGGCCGACGCTCCCAGCGTTCCTCGAATGTCATCACCTCGGCTTCTGCCGTCGCATCCGTCGGTCTCGCTTCGCCGGGAGTCGCCTCCCGCTGGTAGTTGCGCACCGAGAAGCCGCGGACTTGGACACACACGGTGCCATCTTCAGCGCACACGTCGACGTCCATTCGCTGCACGCCGCCGACACTGCCCGGACGCCGACGAACGACTGCGTAGGCGACCGATGGACAGCGGCGCAGGACATTCAGCTCGTCCACTGCGAACGGGAGCGCGAGGAGTGCCTCTGCCCCCGGCGGATTTGCGCCGCTCGTGTCCTCCTCGGGCAGCGTCAGCGCGATCGAAGCTTGCAGAGCACTGTCCAGAAGGCTCGGATGCAGGGTGTGCCGTTCGGACGATTGGAGAGCGGACGTCGGCAAGCTGAGCTTCGCGATTGCGAACACGCCCGCGTCGTCCGAGCCACGGCCGATGCGGTCCAGGCAGCGAAACGCCGGCCCGTATCGCAGGCCAAGCGATGCGAACGTGGCATAACAACGCTGCGGCTCGAAGGTCCGCGCGCAGCGAGCCCACAGTTGCGCCACATCGATCGGCGCGGCCTCACGCCGCCCGCCGATCTGTGCCCTGCCCTGCGAGTAGAGAGTTTCCTGACTGGAAGCAGCCGGGGTGTCCGCGCCGTCGCCGTAGATCTCGAAGGTAATGTCATTCTCGGTCGTCGGGAGCAAACGGATGTGGATCGTCCGGGGCTGTGCGCCCACGACAAACGGACGCAGCCACGCGACATCCCGCAGGGTGATCGAGTGATCCTGCGGATCGCAGGCAGCAGCGCGAGCAACCGCGGCGTGAGCCATTTCCAGGTGCGCGACCCCGGGCAACACACGGTCGCCCAGAACGACGTGCTCGGCGAGGAAGAACTCATCGCCCGTGAAGATCGAAGTGAAACGCTGAGCCGACAGGTCCGACGTGTTGAGCTGCAACAGAGGGTGCAGCGTGGGCGAGATGGCCGAAGCGGAGCCCAGGATAACCGATCGTGGAGGCGCGCTGATCCAGTATCGCTCGCGGGCAAACGGGTAGGTCGGCAGGGACACGCGCCTCGGACTGGCGTCGCGATACAGGTGACTCCACTGAATGGGGAAACCCGCGGCCCAGATCCGGGCCAGTTTCCTGATTCTGGCGCCTGCCAGCCAATGCGCGACGAGCTCGTTGAAATCCCCGTCGACGGACAGGGCATCCACCGCACCCGTGACGCGTGGCCGCTCTCCTTGATAGCGGCGATCCCGCCCGGTCGACTCGTCGCGCGCAAACGCATCGAGCTCTTCGATCAGCTGCGTGCCGTTGCGAACCACGAATGCCACGCGGCTCGCGAGCGTCTCGCGGCCGACCTGCAGCGTGAAAGCGATGTCCGCCATGTTCCACTGCGAAAGCGGTCCGGCCCGCAGACACTCGCTCAGCCGAGCGGCGTAGTCGCGTAGCCGTTCGATGCTCATCGCGGATAACGGCACCACCACTTCCGGGCCGGAGGGGCTAGCCGCTGCCTGCTCGGACACGGGCCGCCGGTCTTCTTCGAGAATCAGATGAGCGTTCGCTCCCGTCGCCCCGAACGAGCTGATCGCCGCGCGTCGCGGCTGGGGGCCCGTCCATTCCTGCAGGGTCCGTTGCAGGAAGAACGGTGTCTGCTTCCAATCGATGTGCGCGTTCAACTCTGCGCAGTGAAGCGACGGCACCAGCGTGCGATGGTGAAGTTGCAGCGCGACCTTGATCAGCCCGACGATGCCGGCGGCGGATTCCGCATGGCCGACGTTCGACTTGACCGAGCCGATGGCGCAGGCACAAGAATTCATCCGTCCCGCATAGGCACGCCTGAGCCCTTCGATCTCGATCGGGTCGCCAAGTGGAGTCCCCGTGCCGTGAGCCTCGATGTACCCGACCGTTTCCGCCGGTACACCGGCGTTCGCAAGGCAGGAAGAGAGCAAGTCCGCCTGCGCCACCTGACTGGGCACGGTGAAGCCACCGACGGTTCCCACATGATTGATGGCGCTGCCTTTGATCACTGCCCACACGTGATCCCGATCCGCAATCGCACGCCCGAGAGGCTTCAGCACGACCGCTCCGACGGCTTCGCCAGAGACGTAACCATCGCCGCCCTCTCCGAAGCTGCGGCAACGGCCATCGCTCGCATACACCTCCATGAGGCTGTACGCGGCGTACTTTCCCGGATGCAAAGAGAGATTCACGCCGCCGGCAATCGCGACCTCGCAGTCCCTTGCCCGGATGCTCTGAATGGCCTGATGCACGGCCACCAGCGAAGAGGAGCACATGGTGTCGATCACCAGGCTCGGCCCATGAAAACCGCAGAAATAGGAGACCCGATTGGCAACGCTCGCGGTGCTCTGCGAGAGAGGAATCACCGCACCGTTTGCCATCCGCTCAGCCGCGATCAGCGCGTAGTCTTTGTGCATCACCCCGGCGAACACCCCGACACGCATGCGCTGGTGCTCGCCCGCCGGCGATACCAGAGACCGCGGGGTGTAACCGGCATCCTCGATTGCCTCCCAGCAGACTTCCAGGAAGTGGCGCTCCTGAGGGTCGATCGTCTCGGCTTCTCGTGGGGAGATGCGGAAGAACAGGGGATCGAAACAATCCACATCGTCGAGAAATCCGCCCCATCGCGATGCCGGCTTGCCCGAGGGAGAGCGCAGCCCCTCGAGCGCGCGCCAATCCCAGCGCGCGGCAGGCACCTCGGTCACACAGTCCTTGCCGGCCTTCAGATTCTCCCAGAACTCCCGGATGCTGCGCGCGGCAGGAAATCGCCCTGCCATGCCAATGATCGCGATGTCCTCCTGCGGCGCTGCCGTCGGTCTCACCTCCGGTGCACCTATAGCGGTCAGCTCCTTTGCGTGAGCCACATCGCCCAGACTCGACTCCTCCTGGGGGTCATCTTGAGAGAGCTCAATGGCGTAGCGCTCGGTCAGGTGGGCCGCAAGCTGTGAAAGAGTGACATACTCGAAAAACAACGTCGGCGGAAGCGAAGCCCCCACTCTGGCTTCCAAAGCGCGCACCAGCTCCAACAACCCGGCCGAGTCGATTCCCATCTCGTAGTAGCCTGCGTCGGGGTCGATCTGCTCCACCGGACGTTGCAGCCGATCGGCGATGAGCTGGCGCAGCTGAGATTCAACGCCGGACGCATCGGCGGCTGCCTCGCGCCGGGCATCGGCTCGCAGGGCGATGGGCCGGTTGCCTTCGGGCGGTACGAACACGGCCTCTCCCGCCGATCCGTTGCGCAGCGGATCCGGCTCGAAAGGCGATCGCTCGCGCACCTGTTTGCTCGCCAGATCGGTCAGCTCGGCGACCTTCGCACCCGCCTCGTTGAAGAACTCCACGGTGCAGTAGCTCAACTCGTGCCGCTGGCGGATCGAGGTAGTGCGAATCCTCGCGACACAAGCCAGCTGCAGCAGCTCCGATGCGCGAAACGAGCGGTAGCAGAGCGGGAGCGACAGCCGGCCACCGGCGCCGTCCCGCAGCAGGGCGACGGCACTCCCGTCGATGAGCGCCGGATGGAACATCAGCTGTCTTGCGCTGGGGCGGGCGAGCGGGTTCAGCTCGCAGCTGACATTGACCGCGGAGGCGTCGATATACACCGTTCCGTGGGCCTGCATGAACTCATCGGCAACGAGTCCGAGTCCGCGGTAACGCGAGTAAACTTCGGCAAGCTCGCCGACGTGCTGCGCGGAACTCCTGATCGCGCCGACATCGATCCTGTCGTCGAATTGCGCTGGCGCTGAAAGAAGCATTTCCGCCCGCGCATACCGCGAGCATTCCCCGGTTGCCTTGCCGTCTCGATAGACTTCGCCTTCGATCTCGATCTGCCATCGGGTCCGCCCGACCGCGGAGCATTGGATCGTCAGCTGAACATCACGGCCTTCCGCAACGATCAGCGGCCGATAAATGGACAGATCCCGAAGCTCGAGGGCCCGGAAGTCGTGTCCGTGCTTGCGGAAGGTCTGAAACACCAGGTCGATGTACGCAAGCCCGGGCAACACGTGCTGACCCATGACGCGATGGTCCCGAAGGATCGGGTTGCGAAGGCTGAGCAGCCGTTGTTCCTTCATGGGGACACTTCCTTCAGCGGCCCGGACGCTTCCGGCGCGGTCAACGCTCGACCGCACAGATCCCAGAAGTCATCTTCGTTCGAGGCGCTCGCGGAGGCTCGCACGTCGATGCGCTGCAACGCCTGCGGGGCGATCGGCTTGTGTACGGCGGCCTCGAGCCTGCGTTCGCGCCAGGTTTCCAGAATGGCGTGCACATTCGTGCCGCCGTCGGCAAAGCAGTTGATGGCCACGACCGCGGGACCCTCGCCTGCCGCGCTGAGCGCTCTCGAGAACTCGAACGGGGACTTCTCCCATCGGTAGTGAGCCATCGGTTCGCGCGCGGAGAGAAATGGAACGCGGCGCCCGTGTTGCAGCATCAGCACGCATTTGATGAAGCTCGCGATGCCCTCAGCGCACAGAGGATGGCCGATATTCGGCTTCATCGATCCCAGCTCGATTCGCACCGAGGAGTCGGGGCGATAGACCGCTTCGATGGCCTTCAATTCCAGAAGGTCCGTGACCTCCGTTCCGGAGCCGTTGACCTCGATGTACTCGACCTCCTCCGCCCGCTTTCCGCTGCGTGCGAGTGCCGCCTGCATCACCTCCTTCTGGGCCTGCAGGTTCGGAGCTGCCGGGCCGGCCGTACGACCATCGTTATTGACGGCAAGGCCCTTGACGACCGCATAGATCGAATCGCCGTCGCGCAGGGCCTGATCCACTGTCTTCAACCACACCATCCCGATTCCCTCGCCGAGGATCGCCCCCTTGCTACGTCGATCGAAGATGTGGAACTCGGGGCTGTCATTGAGTAGCCCGCGCTGCTCGAACAGACGCAGCGCCGTTCCGTCCCCGAGCAGACTCACGCCGCCGACGACGGCGGACTCGATGTCCCCGTAGCGCAGCGCCTGGATCGCTGTGCTCATCGCCACGAGCGCCGAGGAGCACGCGGTGTCGATCACCATGCTCGGTCCGCGCAGATCGAAAAACCGGGACACGTTGGTGGCGAGATAGTTGGGACCCGTCGCCAGAATCGGATTGGGAGCCGCGGCGAGGGCGGCGGGATCCGGAGCATGCCCGCCGCGCACGCCGAAATAGACGCCGATCGCGCGGCCCTTGATCTGCGAAAGCGAGTAGCCCGCGTGATGCCAGAGCGAGAGCGTCTCCTCCATGGCGAGCAGCGCCTGAGGATCCATCGCCCGCGCGTCTTCCTCGGAGATCAGGAAGAACGCAGGATCGAATCGAATGCGCTCGTCCAGCATCGCGGCGAAGTACGGAGGGGACCCCTCCACTCCCGATGGCGTTACGCGCCGGATGGCCGATCGGCCCTCCGCCAGCAGCCGCCAGTATTCCTCTACAGTGCGGGCGCCGGGAAAGCGGCAGGAAAGTCCCACCACCGCAATATCGGCCGACGAACTGACAGCGTGTGCGGCCGGCATCCCGGCCGACGTGGACAGCGCAGGTGCTGCGGACGGCGCCGGTGTCGGCGGCGACGGCTGAGGTGAGGCAGACACCGATGACCGCCGCTCCTCAGGAGGCAGTAGCAGGGTTGCATAGCGCTCTGCCAGCCACCTCGAGAAGAGCGCGATGCTCGGAAACTCGAAGAGAATGGAAGGATCCAGCTTCTCGCCCACCCGCTCGGAGATCGGGCGCAGCACCTGGACGAGCATGATCGAATCCACTCCGTAGTCTGCGAGAGGCGTCTCAGGCTCGAGACGCGTGCGCTCGATGCGCAGCTCCTGCGATACGACATCCGTCACCCACGATCGGATCGCCTCCAGCAAGCTTTCCGAGATCGGGCTGCCGGGCGCGCGTACGGGTGAGGAGTGTGCGGATTTCGGGATGTTCGGTCGTTCCGCCCGCAGGAGCAGCTTCGACGGGTCCCAGACCTCCGTATTCACCATAGCCGGCAGCACGACCGCGCCATACCTGCCATCCACCAGCCTATCGAGCAACCGCAGTCCCTCCGCGTTCGTGTGGCTCAAGAGACCCAGGTCGCGGTACACCGTGCTGCGAACCTCTCCCATGCCCGTCTCCTTCCAACTCGGCCACTGAATGCTGACGATCGGAAGCGAGCGCGCGAACGCTTGCGCGGTATAGTCCATATAGGCATTGGCCATCGCGTAATCGCTTTGCCCGACCGCCAGCGCCGGAACCGCAGCCGCAACCGACGAGAACAGCAGGAAGAATCGCAGGGGCTCGGTTCCGAGACACTCGAGCAGATGATCGAGGCCGGTCGTCTTCGGCTCGAGCACGGCCCGGGTCCCGGCCGGGGTTTTGCGGATGAATGCCGGCGTTTCCCGATCGATCACGCCCGCACAATGAATGACCCCGCAGATCGGTCCCAGCGTCTCCTTGATCTCTCGAACGCTCTCACGCAGCGCCTGCGGATGACTCAACGGCACGGCGAGAATCCTGACTTCGGCCCCTTGCGCTTCCAGCGCCTGAACGCTCCGGATCTTGTCGGCCATCGCAGTCCGCCGATCCAGATGACGCTGCCATTCTTCACGCGGCGGGAAGGGCTCCCGGCCCGTCAACACCAGTCGCCTCGCCCCGTAGTGACGCACGAAGTGCTGCGCGCAGGCGTAACCTATCCCGCGCGTGCCTCCGGTGATCCATAGGACTTGATCCTCCGGAAGCTTCGTGACGCTCGAGGAGCGCCCGGAGGCCGTGTCGGCCAGGGAAGTCTCCCCGAGACCCGCTACGTAGCGCATCCCGTCCCGATAACACACTTCCACTTCGCCGCTTCCAGTCATGCACTCGGCGGCAATCTGCTCCACTGCCGACGCTTCTTGCGTCTCGGGTGCAAGCTCGACGTGCCGGGAGCGCACACTCGCGTATTCGTGCCCCAGCATCCGGTACAGACCTACTCGATCGGCGCCACTCATTTGAACGGACGGATTACGGAATGCTTCGAGCCCGCGGCTGACACACAGTGCCACCCGCTGTCCTTCCCAGGCCGACTCGAGCCAACGTTGCAGCAGCGCGACCCACCCCTCGTTCGCACCGGTCCGTGCGGCACAACCGATGAGATCCACCCAACCGTCGAATTCCGTCACAGGCTGCTCCACCGCGCCCGCCGGATCCGCGATCAGCGTGCTGGCCGCAAATTGCCGCGCCAGTCGATCCGCGAGACTGCGCGTGGCCTCGGTGTGCAGAATCAGTACGTTCTTCGGCTTCTCGTTGCCCTCAACAGCAGCGGCTGGCCTCCATGTCTTTGTCAACACGCGTTCCCCGCGCTGAGCGGCATCGCTTGCCACGGGGGCAGCGGCCTCCGCAGACACACCCGCCGACCATACATCCGCATCCTCCGTCCCGAAGACCCAATATCTCTCGCGCGCGAAGGGATACGCCGGCAGGCTGATGCGTCGCGGAGGCCTGTGTGTTGCGTACGCGGACCCCTCGGCATAGAGCTGCCGCCAATCATAGGCAAGGCCCTTCGCCCACAGCTCGAGCAGCTTGTCGTGCTTGCCCTTGTCGAGCCACGCGGCAATCAACTGCACGGCATCGGGGTCGCCATGCAGGCTCGTGAGGACTTCTCTGGTCTTTCTGGCCTCGCTGTGGAAGCAGCCGTCGACTTGCCCGCGATGCACCTCACCTCCCAGATGGGCAACCAGGACTCGCCGCACATCCTCCAAGGTGGAGGCCGCGAAGGCGAGCCGATGGTCCATCGCTTCCCGTCCGGTCTGCAGCGTGTAGGCCAGATCGAACAGTTCGGCCTCCGAGAGCGCGGAGCCGTCGAGATGATCGAGCAGTTGCTGCGAGCGTCCCCGAAGTTGCTCTTCGGTCTTCGCTGACAACACGATGAGCGCCGGGCGGCGCGAGAGTGTCCCAGCCTCGTCCGCTGGATCCGTCGGCGCGCTGTATTCCTCGATCAGTACATGAGCGTTGGCGCCACCCGCTCCGAAGGATGAGATGCCGGCGATCCTTGGACACTCGAAGCGCTCGCCGTCGCGCTCGATGAGCGGACGTTGCCAGCTATCGACAGTGCGCTGCACGAAGAAGGGCGTCTGCGAGAAATCGATGTGCGGATTGAGCGCCTGGGAATGCAATGATGGGACCAGGGATCCGTGCTTCAGCTGCAGCAACACTTTCGCGACCCCGGCGATGCCCGCAGCACTCTCCAAGTGCCCAATGTTGGACTTCACGGAGCCGATCGAGCAGAACTGCCGACCGGAGTTGCCTGCGCCGAAGGCCTGCGTGAGCGCGGCTATCTCAATCGGGTCTCCCAGCGAAGTTCCGGTCCCATGCGCCTCCACGTAGCTGATCATGCCCGGCTCGATGCCCGACTGCGCAACCACATCGGCAACGACCTGCGCCTGAGCGGACGGATTCGGCACCGTGTACCCGTTGGTCTTGCCACCATGATTGATGGCGGTGCCCTTGATCACGCCGTAGATGTGGTCCTTGTCCTCAATCGCACGCGCCAAGGGTTTGAGGAGCACAGCGCCGACACCCTCGCCCGGCACGTATCCGTCTCCCCCGTCCCCGAAGCTCGCGCACCGTCCCGTGCTCGAGGCGAACTGACCCTGCGCCAGCGCCAGATACTTGTTCGGGTGGACCGATACGTTGACGCCGCCGGCGAGCGCGAGCTCGCACTGTCCGTGGCGGATGCTCTCGCAGGCCAGATGAATGGCCGTGAGGGAGCTCGAGCACATGGTGTCAACGGCAAGGCTCGGTCCCTGGAAATTGCAGAAGTACGAGACCCGGTTCGCGATCGAGGCCGCGCTCCCACCGAGAGCGAACTGTTTTCCGTGCGCCTGAGCCTGCGCTCCGTAGAGCTGATACTCCGTGTACATCACGCCAACGAATACGCCTACCCGCGCAGCCCCCGTGGGACTTGCATTCCCTCTCAGCTCCTCACGGGTGTAGCCGGCGTCCTCCAGCGTCTGATACGCACATTGCAGGAACAAACGCTCCTGCGGATCCATGAACTGGGCCTCGCGGGGCGAGATATTGAAGAACAGCGGGTCGAACTCATCGACTCCGTCCATGAAGCCGCCCCACTTGCAATAGGTCTTGCCGACCTTGCCCTTCTCCGGGTCGAAGTACCGTCCGGAGTCCCAGCGCCGCCCCGGAATCTCCGTGATGCAATCCCTGCCTTCCTTGAGGTTGCGCCAGTACTGCTCGAGGTTCTCTGCCTGCGGGAACCTTCCGCTCACACCGATGATCGCAACATCGACCGCGCCGGTGTTCGCGGTTTTGGTGCCCGGTGCTTCACGACCTCCCTCATCCCTTGCACGGCGACGCGAGCGCCGTCTCGCGATTCCCGTGCCTCGCGCGGCACTATCCGGATGGCCGCGCAGCGACGGCTGAGCCGACTCGTTCAGGCGGCTTGCGAGCGTCGCCCGATGTCGCTCCATGAAGTAGGCGGCGAGGGCCTCGATGCTTTGATACTCGAACATGAGCGTCTTCGGCAGAGCGCCAAAGGGACCCTCGAGCTCCTCGACCATTCTCAGCGCTACGATCGAGTCGATCCCGTAGCGATCCAACCCGGCGCTCGCATCGATCTGCTCGGGCCGCAACTTGAGCACGCGCCCCAGGCTCTTCTTGAGGAACAGCACCGTTCTCTCCAGATCGTCGCCACCGGACGCGGCTACTGCCGGCGAGGCGCCGTCCGCAAACTCGCCGCCGAGCGCGGACTGGGGAGCGACGAGTCGCAGCAGCCGCTCGCGATCGCCCGCAAGCACGAGAACCTGCGACTCGCTCCCGGCCCATGCCGAGGTGAGTGCCTGAAGGCCCGCGCCGGTCGCCAGCGGCTCGAATCCCAGCCGCCGCACGTTCGCCACGGTCTGCTCGTCGCGGCCCATGCCCCCTTCCGCCCACAGCGGCCAATTGATCGACAGCGTGCGGCCGTGCCGCTGGCCCTTCCCGACGAGCTCGTTGCGATGGCCGGCGTAGCGATCCAGGAAGGCATTGCCTGTGGCGTAGTCACACTGCCCGATGTTGCCCAGCGGGCCGGCCAGGGACGAGAACAACAGGAAGAACTCGAGGGGCACTCTTGCCGTCGAGCGGTCGAGATTGCGTACCCCCTGCACCTTCGGCATCAGCACCTGCCGGAACTCCGCGTCCGTTTTCGTGATGATGAAATTGTCTTCGAGCGTTCCGGCTGCGTGCAGTACGCCATGAAGCGCACCGAACCGCGCGATGATATCGGTGATGCACTGTTCGACCGCTGCAGCGTCCGTCACGTCGAGGGAGTAGTGGCTGCTCTCCACTTCGTAGTTGCGGTGTAATGCCTCCAGCCTCGCTCTCTGCTCCTCGCCGAGCGGGGAGCGGCACGCCAAGATGAGCGTCGCGCCGCGCACCTGTGTTGCAATGGCGTGTGCGATGACCAGGCCGAGACCGCCGCCGCCACCGGTGATGAGATAGATCCCCCGGTCCTTCCAGGGCTGCGTAGCCTGTTCCGGCCCGACGGAAAGCTCGCTAAGGCGCAAGACCTCGCGCACATCGCTCACATAACGGATCTCACGATCCACTCGCGCCTGCACGCTCGCGTTCTCGCGTAGCGCATTCGCGATTCGCGCAGCGCTCCAGCCAAGATCAACGGTGACGGTCTGCGCGATGAGCAGCGGGTTTTCCAGACTCGCTGTCCTGAGGAGGCCGGCAACGGCGGCCAGAAGGGAGGTCTCGCCCGGCACGTCCGCGAGCAACACCTGCAGCAACAACGGCCCGGACAGGCGGGACTCCAGGACTGAGCGAACGGCGTCAAACAGCAGCGCGCTCGCCTGCAGGAAGCCCTCGCCATCGGCCTGCACTTCCGGCAGTACCCGGGACTGTGGCGAAACGAGGTCCGTAAGCTCGTTCATTCGAGAGCGCAGTCGGGCGTCTGCGAAAACCAACCAGTCATTCCGGCTCGGATTCGCGGCGACCGCGCCGTGCAGAGGTCTCGCCTCCCAGCGAGGCGCAAGCAGCAACGTCGCTGGAGGCGAATGAGATCGGTTCGGCGCGATCGCCGCGGCTCCCTCAGCTTCGCCCTCGACCGCACGCGAGGTGAGTCCGGTGAGGCGTACACAGAGCCGGCCGGTCTCATCGCTCACGTCGATGTCGAGTTTCCGAAGTCCCGGAGTCGAGGTGCCGCCGGGACTCATCGTACCGCGGACGTAGGCCCAAGCCTGCGGTGGCGTCGCCTGCACTATGTCCATGCGCTCCAGCGCAAATGGCACGGCGAGCGTCCGTCCTTTCGCCCTTGCCGTCGACCAGGCCGGATCGTCGAATGACAGACCGATTGCCGCCTGCAGTGCGCCGTCCAGAATGCTCGGATGCAACCCGAAGGCGCTTGAAGTGTGCGCCACACATTGAGGCAGACTCAATCGTGCCAATACGAACCGCCCGCCCGAGGCGTCGGTCCCGAGCTGCACGCTCTTCAACGCACGGTGCGCGGGTCCATACTCGATACCCAGCTCGCGCAAGCGCCCGTAGCATGCCTCCACGTCGATCAGGAGATCGGCGCGCCCACTGAGCGAGGCCAGCCGCAGGGTGGCCTCCTGGGGGGCCAATGGCAGGCCGCCTTCCATTCTCCCTTGTGCGTAGAGAATCTCCTCGCTCGTGTGAGCATCGCTGCCGTGGATCTCGAACGTGGCGCCCGCTCCGTCCTCGCACAGAGAAATATGCACTTCAGTGGGTTCGTGAACGATCAGCGGTCGCAGCCAAACGACATCGCGAAGCCGACAGCCCGAGGGCGCCTGATCCAAGCCCATGCCGGCTTCCATGGCCGCACGACCCATTTCAAGATGGCACACGCCCGGCAAGACGTTCCGCCCCCCTATGCGGTGGTCCTTCAGAAAGAACTCCTCCGGACGCAACACGGAGGTGTAGCGCACTTCCGCGAGCGAGGAGCGATTGACGTGCAGCAGAGGATGCACAGGAGGACTCGCGACCGCAGTGGAGACGGGCGCGCTTGCTTCCTCTGCTTCGATTCGATGCACCTCGCGCAGAAACGGATAGCTCGGCAAGCTCAGTCTGCGGGGTTGCCGCCCGAGGTAGAGAGCCGCCCAGTCGACCTCTACTCCCTGCAGCCACAGCTCCAACGTTTTCTTCGAGTTACCGCGGACGGTAATGTCGTTTGCCAGCAGGTTCAGCTCCCGCGCCGTGAGCCCGGAATCGCCGCGCAACTTCGCGCGGTTCACCTGCAAGTCACCTTCGGGCACGTTGGAGATCCACGTGCGCAGCGCCTCGGCGAGCTCCGAGACCGAGCTCACAAGGAGCCCGAGGCGATACTCCATCGCATCCCTGCCCACCTGAAGCGTGTATGCCAGACTCTCGAGGTCGCCGTCCTGCAATCGTTCGCCACCGGCCGCACCTGGCAACGCCGACAGCAGTTGCGCCGCGTGCGCGCGCAGCCGCTCGTTGCTGCGCGCCGACAATACGATTGCGGCGGGGCTGCGAGGCGCGAGCGCCGCGGTAACCTCTCGATCCGCCTCGCGACGATGATCTTCCAGAACGAGATGCGCGTTCGTGCCGCTGAAACCGAAGGAGCTCACCGCGGCCAGCCGCCGGCCCCGCGGATTCACCGGCCACTCCTTGAGCGTCGAGTTGACGTACACCGGGCTCTCAGCGAAGTCGATGTGCTGATTGGTGCGCTGGCAATGGATGCTCGGCGGCAATTGGCCGTGCTGCAGGCTCAGGCATGCCTTGATGACACCCATCACGCCCGCAGCGGCGGCCGTGTGTCCAATGTTAGCCTTCACGGAACCGAGCGCGCAGAACTGCTTTTGCTCGGTGAAGTGTCTGAACGCATCCGTCAGCGCATGCACTTCGATGGGGTCACCCAACCGGGTCGCGGTGCCATGAGCCTCGATGTATTGAATCTCCTCAACATCGATGCCGCCTCTGCGGTAGACCGTCTGCTCCAGCCGACTCTGCGCCAGGAAGCTGGGCACGGTGATGCCCGCAGTCTTGCCATCCTGGTTTGTCCCGCTCGCCACGATCACCGCGTAGACGTGATCGTTGTCCCTTTCAGCATCGGCGAGGCGCTTGAGCACCAGCACTCCGACGGCATCGCCGACGACGACGCCGTCGGCGCCATCGTCGAACGGCCGGCACTGGCCGGTCGGCGAGAGCATCCGCGCGTTGTACATCGATACAAAGGCCATCGGGTGGTTGTACACATTCGCGCCGCCGGCGAGCGCGACGTCGATTTCCCGAGCTCTGAGCTTCTGACAGGCCAGATCGATGGCGACCAGGGACGAGGAGCAAGCCGTGTCCAGCGCGATGGCGGGACCTTTCAGATTGAGGAAGTACGACAGCCTTGCCGCCAGGATGCTGTTCTCGTTGCCGAGGGTCGAGAAATGCGACGCGTCGTGATACGTCGGCGTGGACTGCAACGCCCCCATGATGACGGCGACGTCCCGGCCGTCGAGTGAGCGCGGCGCATAGCCGGCGTCCTCGATCGCTTCATGGCACTGCTCGAGCAGCATACGCTGCCTGACATCCATCCGCTGCGCCTCGAGGGGCGAGATGTTGAAGAAGGCGGCGTCGAAGTAGTCGACACCCTCCATCGCTCCGTAGCGAATCGGATACTCGAGCGCATGTTGCTCGAACACGCGCAACCAGCGCGGATCTTCCACTTCGCGGATGCTCTCGCGTCCCTGCGCGATGAGGTCCCAGAATTCGCGCTTGTCCTTCGCTCCCGCGCAACGGCACGCGATTCCCACGATCGCGATCGCCTGCTCACGGCGTCCGGCCCCGACCGGGGTCGGCGGCACTTCCGGAACCGGAATTGGATTGCGATTGTCTGTGCCCTCCCGCGGGATCGCTCGGACGGGTTCGCGGGGCACTTCGGGCAGGTCGTCCGCCGCGGATGGCCGGGGTTGCGGCCCTGCAGTCGGTTTCGCCCTCTCGAGGGACTCCTTTATATAGGCGCCCAGCGAGGCGAGGCTCGAGAACTCGAAGACGACGCTCGTCGGCAGGGACAGCCGATAGCATTCATTGATGGCCTCCAGCAGCGCAATCGCGCTGATCGAGCTCACGCCCAGCTCCGAGAAACCGGTCTCATCAGTGAAATCAACGGGTTCCAGCAGCAGCACGCGACAGAAAATGCCCTTCAGATCGCCCCGGATCCGATCCGGGTCTATCGATACGGCGCCCACGTTCCCGGCGGTGACCGGTTGCTGTACCTGAGGCGCGGACGCCCGGGCGAGGTCCCGCAGCCGCCGTGCCTCTCCGTAGAAGACCAGAACCTGCTCGCACGGCTGGTCATAGGCGCAATAGAACGCGACAAGCCCAGCAGACGTGTGGATCGGCGTGAGGCCTGTGGCGCGCTCCATGCTCGCTTCGATTGCCGGATCCACGCCCATTCCGCCCGTGCGCCAGAGCGGCCAGTTGATTGACAGGGTCCTTCCGTGTCGATCTCCCGACGCGACGAGACGGCTGCGCTGCGCCGCGAAGCGATCCATGAACGCGTTGGCAGCGGCATAGTCGACCTGTCCGAGATTGCCGAAATGCGCTGCCAGGGACGAGAACATCACGAAAAAGTCGAGCGGCTGCAACTTCGTCGCTGCATCGATGTTGAGGATGCCCGCCACCTTCGGTGCAAAGACTTCCCGAAGATCCTCCTCCCGCTTGTGCAGGATAAATGTGTCCCGCAGAACCCCGGCGCTGTGAATCACCCCGTCGAGCGCACCGTGCGTATCCACGATGTCTCGCACAATGACAGACACCGCAGCTGCATCCGACACGTCAACCTGGTGGTAGCTCGCCTTTGCGCCGATCGCACGGAGTCGATCCAGTACGAGCGTCGTCTTCTCGTCGAGCCCCGACCGACCTATCAGGACGAGATTCGGCTCCCGCACTCGCTGCGCGATTTCGTTCGCGAAGCAGACACCCAGGCCGCCTGCACCGCCCGTAATCAGATAGGTGCCGCCTGCCTTCCACGGGCAGGTGTCGCGCACTGCGGCCACGAACGTATCGCGACTCTCGAGCTGTTCCAGCTCCACAAGCGCCTCGACGCTACGCTCGCCCTCCCGGTATCGAACGATCACGTCCTCGATCGCATCGAGGTTTTCCTCGACGCGTCGCGCGATTGCGACAGCGTCATCGCTGCTCTCCACAGCGACAATCTGCACGGCAATCTCTGGCTTCTCCTGCCTAGCCGTCTTCAGAAGGGCCCCGAGCGCCAGCAGCGGCTCCTGAGCCGGATCGGCCGGCACGACGACCTGCAGCCGCTGCAGCCCCGTACGGCCCTCGGCGATCAGGCGCTTGATCTCCTGACACAGATGCAGGGCATGACGCTCATAGCTCGCAGCCGCATTCGCCCGGAAATCCGGCTCGCTGTCCAGACCGGACACGCGGCAGCTCTCACCCTGCAGCAACCGCGTCACGGCTGCGGAAACATGCGACTCGAAGCCATAAAGAAGCACGTGACGGGCCGCGTACGCGATGGCGCGACGCGCCGCCACCGGCGTGACGACCCAACTCGGCGCAAACAGCACCGTTTCCGTGTCCTTGCGCTCCGACTGTGGGGCCTGGAAACCGGGATCGCCCGCACTCGCGACCTCGTACGGCTTCTCTCCGGCAGCGCGCATCTGCGCAAGCGCTTCGCTGTAGGCCTGCTTCTCCTTCATCTGCCGTGCATTGTGCGCGGCGATGTCGACGCGACTCGCCTCGTCCGCCTTGCGGAGCCTGAAGAGGCAGTAGCTGATCCAACCTTTCTCGAGCGCGATGGATTGGTGTGCGTAGTTGCGGAACGTGTCGCGGATCAGCGGCGGCGCGTGTGCAATGTTGCGCTCCGCGTCCGGATCGTGGAGGAAATTCGCAATCTGCGGCGACACATCGATGAGCTCCTCGATCCACA
>FTJO01002612.1_pt2 | contig 22125 bp, 17 predicted proteins | sample 1658761 | NCBI WGS metagenome assembly FTJO01 (sample SAMEA3914852, study PRJEB12502) | metagenome | biome: forest; material: soil | place: USA | collected 2011-06-22 | depth 0.3 m | reverse complement strand
GACAAGCCGCTGCAGTTCCAGATCTCGACCCTCGCCTACAACTCCTATGTGGGCCGCATCGGCATCGGCAGGCTGCGCCGCGGCTCGATCCGCCCGGGCCAGACCGTCGCCCTGCGCTACGGCGACGAGGATCGCGGCGCGGCGAAGATCGGCCAGGTGCTCACTTACCATGGCCTGGAGCGAGAGCCTGTCGACGAAGCCTTCGCAGGCGACATCGTCGCGGTCACGGGCATCGAGGACATCAACATCGGTCTCACCGTATGCGATCCGCTGGCTGCTGAAGGCCTGCCGCCGATCCGCGTCGATGAGCCCACGCTCGCCATGAATTTCCAGGTGAACACCTCGCCCTACGCCGGCCGCGAGGGGAAGTACGTCACCAGCCGCCAGATCCGCGAGCGTCTGTATCGCGAACTGCAGAGCAACGTTGCGCTGCGCGTGGACGACACCGAAGAGCCCGACGTCATGCGAGTCTCAGGCCGCGGCGAGCTGCACCTGACCATTCTGATCGAGAACATGCGCCGCGAAGGCTATGAGCTAGCCGTGTCCCGCCCGCAGGTGCTGACGAAGATCGTGAACGGTGAAGTTCACGAGCCGTACGAAGCGCTGACGGTCGACATCGACGCCGACAACCAGGGCGCCGTGATGGAGGCGCTGGGCAGCCGCCGCGCCGAGCTCAGCGACATGGCGATCGACGGCAACGGCCGTTGCCGCCTCGAGTATCGCGTTCCCGCGCGCGGGCTCATTGGCTTCCAGGGAGAGTTCATGACGCTCACCCGCGGCAACGGACTCATCAGCCACATTTTCGACGGCTTCGCGCCGGTGAAGGGCGAGATCCCGGACCGGCACAACGGCGTGCTCGTGAGCAACGAGCAGGGTGAAGCGGTGGCCTACGCCCTCTTCAACCTGCAGGAGCGCGGCCGCATGTTCGTCAGCCCCGGCGAGAAGCTCTACGAGGGCATGATCATCGGCATCCACACCCGTGAGAACGATCTCGTGGTGAACCCGATCAAGACCAAGAAGCTCACGAACATCCGTGCGGCGGGCAAGGACGATGCGATCCTGCTCACCCCTCCGATCCAGCTCACGCTCGAATACGCGGTGGAGTTCATCGCCGACGATGAGCTCGTCGAAGTGACGCCGCTGTCGATCCGCATCCGCAAGCGCTTCCTCAAGGAGACCGAGCGCAAGCGCTCCTCGCGCAGCGACGCCGCGCTGACGGCTTGATTCGGGCCGCACTCGCGGCCGCTCTCCTGCCTGGCTGGACGATACCCGCGGCGTCCCCGCGCACCATGCTTTCGCACCGGCGCCTTGTGGCCGCCGTATCCCCGGCTTGGTAGCATCCCCCTCGATCCGTGGAACATCTTCTCCTGGGGGCTGCAATGAAGAGCAAGAACGCGATCTCCGGTTTCAGCATCGGCCTCGGCGCCGTGCTGGCCCTCGCGGCGGGCGCGGCGTACGCGGACGTCACGACCGAGCAAAGGATTTCCGTTCAGGGTGTGGGCATCATGGCCGTCGCGAACATGTCCGGCACCCTGCGCATGGCCATCTCCGGGAACAAGTCCCGCTCCGACAGCGACCTGCAGCTGGAGTCGAAGATCGTGCGCTTCCTTGCGCGCAATGCCGTCGGTCCCAGCGCCGAGATCGTCCTCCTCGATGCGGACAAGTTGTACACGCTGAACATCAACAGGAAGGAGTATACGGAGCAGTCCTTCGAAGAGTTCCGCACCCGCATGCAGAACGCGATGAACGGCGCGAACAAGGGCACTGAGAAGCCGCCCGAGCAAACCCAGCCCTCCGCCGTCGACCAATCCAAGTGCGAGTGGCTCGAGCCAAAGAGCGACGTGCGGAAGACCGGAGAGAAGGCCACGGTCGCCGGCGTCGACGCCGAGCGCTACATCATCAGTGCCGAGCAGCCCTGCAAGGACAAGGAGACCGGCGCGATCTGCGAGATCGCCCTGACGCTGGATGAGTGGATGGCGCCGAAGTTCGTGACCAACGAGGAAGTCCAGAAGTACCGCAAGGCCTACGCGGAGAAGCTCGGCGTCGACAAGGCACTGGGACAGGACGCGAGCGATCGCGCCAAGGTGCTGTTCAGCCAGTACAAGGGCACCTGGGCCCAGATCGTCGCGAAGATGAAGGACGTGAAGGGCTACCCGGTCAGATCGAGCTTTGCGCTTGCGGTGGGCGGCGACCAATGCAAGAGCGCGCAAAGCGCCCAACCGTCGGGCTCCAGCACGGCCAGCGCGAGCGGTGGCGGCAGTAGCTCGTCTGCCTCCTCGAGCGCTCCCAGCGCATCGGACTCGACGGCTGAGCTCGCCTCCAAGGCCGTCTCGAAGCTGGGCTCGCTGTTCCACAAGAAGAAGGACGAATCGGCACCACCGGCCCAGACCGACCAGGGCACGCAGGCCGCCGCCTCGACACCTGCGGCGGCGCCCGCCACCGGCCCGTCCGGGACCGTCACGCTGCTGACGATCAGCTCGGAGCTCGTGTCGGTGTCGACCTCGAGCATCGATCCGGGCTCGTTTGGCGTCCCCTCGGGCTTCAAGAAGGTCGAACAGAAGGCCGCGACGTAGCCAGGCCGAGATACACGCTCTCCAGGCGCTGCGCGCTGCGCTCCCAGGTCAGGAGCCGCTCCGCGCGCAGCCTCGCGGCGCGGCCCATGTTGCGCAGGCGCGCCGGGTCTGAGAGCAAGTCGCGCATCGCATCGGTCAGCGCGTCGAGATCCATCCGCGGCACCAGCCGGCCCGTAATGCCCTCCTCGACCAGCTCGGGTACGCCGCCGCTGGCGGTTGCAAGGACGGGCACGCCGCTCGCCATCGCTTCCGCGATGGGCAACCCGTATGACTCCTGCCAGATCGAAGGCAGCACGAGCAGATCCGTCTCGCGGTACAGGCGCAGCAGCTCCTGCAACGGCACCGTGCCACGGAAACGCATTCGCGGCGCCGTCTGCGGCGACAGCAAACCTCGCAGGTGATCCAGGTAGCTGTTGCGCTGGCCGATCACCTCCTTCGTCAGCCAGCCGACGACCGACCGGCCGTAGAAGGGCCGAATCGCCTCCAGCCCCGCGTCCCCCTGCAGCAGAACCGTCATCACGTCAAAGGGCATCATGCCCGGCTTGCCCACGAGGGTGAGCTCGAGATCGGGCTGTTGCCGGGCCAGCGTGTCGAATGCCTTGAACAGCAGATGCACGCCCTTGTCGGGCGCGACCCGCCCCACGAATAGCAAACGCGTCGGACGCCTCGCGGCGGCCGCGTGATCAGTGCCAGGTGGATTCGCGGAAGAGCCTGCCTGCGAGGCCGCGGTGGCCGGTGATTCGAGCGGCTGGAAGCGCATCACGTCCACGCCATTGCCGATGGTGTGAATCCTCGCGGCGAACTCCGGGAAGCGCTCCCGCGCTCTGTGGGTCACGAACTCGGATACGGTGACCACGGCATCGGTCACGGACAGGTGCCTACGCACGTAGTCGGCGTCCAGCTGCGCCAGCTCGTCCTGATGCACGTGTAAGACCGTCTTCGCACTCGGGACAGCCCGCTTGAAGATTTGCGCAGCCTGCAGCTGCACCGGGAAGTGCACGATCTCGGCCGGCTGCCTGCGCAGATCCCGCGCCACCTGCAGGTAGTACTCCCGGTGATAGAGGGGCGAAAAGGCATAGGGACGCCTGCCGCCCAGGCGCCCGGCGACCAGCTGCACGGCCTTGTGGATGCGCTTCGCCGAATGACGCATGCGCCGGATCTCGATCCCGTTCCAGCGCTCGAGCAGCGGCTGTCCCGGCGCGCGCGGAGCGTAGATCGTCACCTCGTGGCGCTCCGCCAGCCGCCGCGCCAACTCCCAATTCACGATGGCCACCGAGCCGCGCTGCTCTTCGCCGGCGACTATCGGGTCCTGAGGCTGGTTCAGGATCGCGATCTTCACGCGATCCACGTACGGCAAAGTCCGAGCCCAGGCTCTGTGGAAGGGAGGAGCCAGAGCTCGGCACGCTTCGTGCTCCGCTCGGCCTCAAGCCTCCTGCGATAGGCGGCGTTCGATATCAATCGGGCCTCATGACTGCTGAGTCGTGGGAAAACAATTTCATCACTGCGAGATCTGCGCCATGAAACTGCTCTGCACGGGAGAACGCGTGTCCATCGGCACGCGCGGATTCGGAATGCGTGGGCGCACAGCCCTCGACGCTTTGAAAGCGAAATTCCAGGACTACCTTTCCGTAACCTTTCGACAGAACTCACCGGAATGCTCACCGGAGCATGCGGCCATCGGCGACCGCGACACTCTGTTAAATACACGGAACGCTCGCGCGGCCGACTTTCTGCGTGCGAATGTAAGAGTTGCCTGTAAGGACGCTGGGCTGGGGCTGAAGTCACGCGCCGCGGTCATCGCCACTGCAATGCTCAGCGTAGCACTGGCGTCGTGCGGTGGCGGTGGCGGCGGTTCCACGTCGAGCGATACCAACCCTCCTCCGGCCACGAAGTATACCGTCGGTGGAACCGTTTCCGGTCTGGCCGGAACCGGGTTGGTGCTGCAGAACAATGGCGGGGACAATCTAACCGTTTCCGCCAATGGCGCCTTCACGTTTGCAACTTCGATCAGCGCGGGCGCCTCGTACGCCGTGACGGTCAGCACCCAGCCATCCGGTCCGGCGCAGACCTGCACGGTGGCGAACGGCACCGGCATGGCGAACGCCAATGTAACGAATGTCAATGTGACGTGCACGACGACGGGGGCGGCGAGCGTCACTGTCGGCGGAACCGTCTCTGGTCTGACCGGCACCGGCCTCGTCCTGCAGAACAACGGCGGTGACAACCTTCCTGTTGCCGCGAATGGCTCGTTCACCTTCGCGACATCGGTGGCGACCGGCGGCGCATACGCGGTGACGGTATCCACACAGCCCGGCGCTCCCAATCAGTGGTGCGTCGTGAATTCGGCTACCGGCAGCGCCGCAGGCGCAAACATCAGCGACGTCGCCGTCATCTGCCGCATGATCGGCCAGTTTGCCTACACGGCCAACAACCAGGGTGGAACGGTCTCCGCCTACTCGATCGATCCGTCCACCGGAGCGCTGACGTCCTCGGGCGCCGCGCTGCCAGACGGGACGCTCCCGGCAGCCGTGTCGCTCGCGCCAAATGGCAAGTTCGCCTTCTCGGCGTCGAACTCAGGCAAGGTCATTTACGCGTTCACGGTAGCTGCGGTGACCGGAGCCCTGACGCCGGTGCCCGGCAGCCCGTTCGCGACCCCCTTCGTCAATGGGCATCCGTACCCGGACATCGCGGTCGATTCGCAGAGCAAGTTCCTCTACCTCGCCAGCCTCAATGATGCACAGGTGGCCGGCTTTGCCATCGACGCCACGACGGGTGTGCTCACTCCTGTTCCCGGCAGCCCGTTCGTCGCTCACGCCGGCGCGGGCGCGATCCCGGCGTTCAGCCCGGACGGCAAGTTCCTGTATGTCATGAACCAGAGTGACAACAGCGTGGAGGGCTACTCGGTTGATACGACCACCGGATCGCTCACGACGATCACGGGCAGCCCCTTCGCCTCCGGAACGACTCCGACCTGGATCAGCTTCACGCCGAACGGAAAGTTTGCGTATGTGTCCAACAGCGGATCGAACAACGTCTCGGCCTACTCGGTCGATGCGTCGGGTGCCCTGACTGCCCTCTCCGGCGGTCCCTACGGCACCGATGTGTACCCGGCCGACAACACCATCGACTCGACGGGCACGCACCTCTACGTCCCCAACAAGTCCTCCGCCAGCATCTCGGTCTTCTCGATCGACGCGACGACCGGGTTGTTGACGGAAGTGACGGGCAGTCCGTTTGCGGCCGGCCAGGGTCCGACGCTGATGCTCATCGAGCCGAACGGGAAATTCGCCTACGCATCCAGCTCGGCGGGGAGCGATGTGTACGGCTACTCCATCGACCCGACGTCCGGCGCGCTCACGGCGCTGGCGGGAAGCCCGTTTGCCGCAGGTACGCATCCGCTGTTCATCAACATCGATCCGAGCGGCAAGTTCGCGTACACGGCCAACAACGGCTCGAATGACATATCCGGGTTCACCATCGATGCCACGACAGGTGCGCTGGCGCCGATCGCCGGCAGCCCGTTTGCCGCAGGCACGGCCCCATTTGTCATCTCGATCTCACCGGAAATCCCGGGTTTCAGGGATTAGCGGAACGGCGTCGATGAAAATAGCGCAGGTCTATCCCCATTCAGTCATATCGATACCGCAAGTCGAGATCTACGATGCACTGGCCATCGTCAATTACGAGATAGGCCGTCGGCTGGCGCGCACCCATGAGGTAGTGACCTACCCGAAGTGGGTGCGCGGCCAGCGCGAGGTGGAGGTCCACGAGGGCGTGACCTACCGGCGCATGCCCGAGGGGATCGACGAGGCCGTCAATCTGCTGAAGGTGCTGGACAATGGGTGGCTCCAGCCGGACCGCCCGTTCCGGCTGAGCTCCCTGTACTACGCGCATTACGGCCGCCGCGTGGCGCGCGACATCCGCGAGCGCCAGTGCGAGCTGGTCCACATCCACAGCGTGACCAACTTCATTCCGGCGATCCGCCGGCTCAACCGCAACGCGCGGCTCGTGCTGCACATGCACGATCATTCGCTCGCCGACTTCGATTCGGCGGTGGTCGGCGCCAGGCTGGATCAGGCGACGCTCGTCGTGGGCTGCAGCGATTTCGTCGTCAATGCCATTCGCAATCGGTTTCCGGCCGCGGCCGCCCGCTGCCATACGCTCTACAACGGCGTCGACCCGAGATTCCTGGAGATCCGCGCCGACCCCGCCCGTTCGCAGTCGGTCCTGTTCGTGGGCCGGCTGTGCCCGGAGAAGGGCGTCCACGTGCTGCTCGAGGCGATGCGCAAGCTCCTGGGCTCCCACGCGCACACGCTCAACCTGGTCGGGCCGCTGGATGTCGCGCCCAAGGAGTTCGTGGATCCGTTCCGCACGGACCCATTGTTCAAGGGTCTCGAGGGCTACTATTCCCGGCCCGCGGCGTACCGGGAACTGTTGCAGCGTCAGGTCGATTCATCGGGCGGCCGCGCGATTCTGCACGGCCGCATTTTGAACAAGGACATCGGGGACCAGTACGCCCGTGCGGGAATCTTCGTATTCCCGTCGCTGTGGCACGAGCCCTTCGGAATTCCCGTCATCGAGGCGATGGCTGCGGGACTGCCGGTGGTCGCTACGCGTGGAGGCGCACTGCCGGAGATCGTCGTCCACGGCGAGACCGGCTTCCTCGTTGAGCGCGGCGACGCCGATGGACTCAGCGCCGCGATCGGCACGCTGCTCGGCAATCCCGCCCTGCGCGCAAGAATGGGTGCCGCTGGCCGAGAGAGAGTGCGAAATCTATTTACGTGGGACCACAGCGTGGCACGGCTCAACGAGCTCTATTCGCTGACGGAGAGGGTCGGCTGTCACCAGCCGACGGCCTCGCCGTCCTTTCTGAAATCGGAGCCCGCGCGGTAATAGCCGGGGCCCCGCATGATCACCTGCACGCCCCCCACGCTTGTGCCATCGATCGAATTGACCGTGTGCCCCATCGCGGCAAGTCTCTCTCCGACCAGGGCATAGAGCGGCGCCTCGAGGCTCAGAACGTTGGGGACCTGGCTGTGCCTGAAACGCCCCATATCCGCTGCGGCCTGCACGTTGGCGCCGAGATCGAGAATGTCGACGAGCAACTGCGCGTGCCCCTGAGACTGCATGTCCCCGCCCATGAGAGTGACAGTCATCAACGGCGCCCCATCGTGCATCACGAATCCCGCCGAGAGCGTGTTGAAAGGCCTCTTGTGGGGCGCCAGCACGTTCGGGCTCTTGGGATCGAGGGTGAACAGGCCGCCGCGGTTGTGGAGCACGAATCCGTATCCCGGAACGGTGATGCCCGAGCCGAACGCGGCGAAATTGCTGTTCACCCACGACACCATGTTCCCTTCACTGTCGGCCGTCGACAGCACGATGGTGTCGCCGTTCAACTCGGAACTGCTGCCAGGCCCGGGCGTGGACGCACGATGCGGATCCACGCTGCTGCACAACGCTGCCGCATGTGATTCGGACAGCAGGTTGGCGAGCGGAACGGAGACGAAGTCCGGGTCCGCGTTGTACTGGTAGAGATCCGCGTACGCGAGCTTCTTTGCTTCGACCAGCAGGTGCCAGTATTCGGGATTGACGGGACCCAGGGACGCCAGTGTTTCCCCCGGCACCCAATGCGGCACGCACGCCTGCAGAATGTTGAGCATCTCGTTCGTCGCCCAGGCTTGTGAAGGCGGCGGCAACTCGAACACGTCATAGCCGTGATAGCGAGTCTGCGCAGGCTCCACCCACGCTCCGTGATAGTGCGACACATCCTCGAGTGTCATCGTGCCGCCCAGGGCAATCGATTTCGCGACGATGGCCTTGGCGATTTCGCCTTTGTAGAAGACATCGGCGCCGTGCGCCTGGAGCAGACGGAAGGTCCGTGCGAGGTCCGGGTTCCTGAAGGTCTGCCCGGCCTTCGGCGGTTTTCCATCGACGTACCACGTCTTGATGGAGTCCGGGTCCGGCGCGGTACAGCAGCCCTTCAGCGGCAGTGCGTTGGGTAGGCTCCAATCGTGGGCGATGCGCTCGGAAACCGGGAAGCCCTCCTGCGCGTACCGGGCCGCGGCCTCGAGGTCTTCCTTGAAGCTCAGCTTGCCGAATCGCTTCAGCGCCGCCTGCCACCCCCACACGGAGCCTGGAACGGTCACCGTCAGGATCCCCGCCGGCGGCATCCCGGATGTCGGGCCCCAGTTCTTCGGGTCCCGGTGATATCCCAGTTCGTTGAAATGCTCGACCGTCGCTCCCGTCGGCGCGGTGCCGCTCGCGTTCAGCACGTAGACCTTGTGATCCCTGGCGATGTAGATCACGGTGAACACGTCGCCGCCGAGGCCGACCATCATCGGCTCAACCAGACTGAGCACGCCCGCAGTGGCAACCGCGGCATCGATGGCATTCCCGCCGCGCATCAGCACTTGCAGTCCGGCCTGCGCCGCGAGCGGCTGACTCGCGGCGACCATTCCGTGCTGCGCCATGACCTCCGAGCGCGACTGCGCCGGCCAGCCCTCCGACCTCGCTCCACGGACCGCCGTGCAGAACGATGGCTGCGGCTGCGAGCCGCACTCGAGCATGGGCAGGGAGTTCTGCGCGCCGGCAACGCCTGCGGCCGCGAACATTCCGAGCAACGCGCCCACGGCGCCAGCGGCAACGGACCTGTGCATCAATTCCTCTTCGGTATGTCGATGGCTCTCACTACCGCCGGCCGCGCCATGAACGCATCGAGCACGCGCGTAACATGCGGGAAATCCTTGATGCCCACCAGTTCCCCCGCCCCATAGAAGCCAATCAGCCCGCGCACCCACGGAAAGATCGCCATGTCGGCGATGGTGTAGGCGTCGCCCATGACCCACGCTCGCCCGGCAAGCCGTTGGTTCAGCACGTTCAGCAGCCGCTTCGACTCCGACGCGTAGCGCTCCAGCGGCCGCTTGTCTTCGTAGTCCTTCCCCGCAAACTTGTAGAAGAACCCGACCTGGCCGAACATCGGGCCGATGCCGCCCATCTGGAACATCACCCACTGGATGGTCTCGTACCTGCCCACGCCGTCCTGCGGTATGAACTTCCCCGACTTGTCCGCCAGGTACAGGAGGATGGCGCCCGACTCGAACAGCGGCAGCGGTCTGCCCTCCGGACCGTTCGGGTCGAGGATGGCCGGGATCTTGTTGTTCGGGTTGAGCGAGAGAAACTCGGGCGAGGACTGATCGTTGGCGTCGAAGCGCACGAGATGCGGCTCGTAGGGCAGCCCCGTCTCCTCGAGCATCGTCGAGACCTTCACCCCATTGGGCGTGGGCAGGGAATAGAGCTGAATCCGGTCCGGATGCTGCGCGGGCCACTTTTTCGTGATCGGGAAGGCGGCAAGATCGGTCATGACAGTTCCCTTGGGGTGAAGCCAGACAGTGCATCCGGCGGACAGGGTCGGCTGCGTGCACTCTTGACTCTACCGTTACGCCAGCCCTCACACTACCCGCCCATGAGAGAGAGGCGCACGTGCCACGTCTGGGCCAATGCCGGCCGCGTGCCGGCCGATGCGTGACTACTGAATCTTCGTCCCCACCCGACCCCAGTGGGGCCAGCCGGGAATCTGCCAGTTCATCCAGATCCGCAACGCATGGCCGATCAGGTTCTCCCGCGGCACGAAGCCCACATCTGGGAACCGGCTGTCGTCGCTGTCGTTGCGGTTGTCGCCCATGAAGAAGTAGTGACCGGGAGGCACGGTTCCCTCGAAGTCGGTCGCGAAGCGACCGCCGGCGAACATGAGCATGTGATCGGTTGCGCCGAAGCGCTCCTTGCCCAGCTCCGAGCCTGAGAATCCGTAGCCTCCCGAATACACGCCAGCGGACGCCAAGGGCACGGCTGCGCCGTTGACGGTAAGCCGGTTGTCCTGCACGACGATGTGGTCGCCCGGCAATCCGACGAGGCGCTTGATGAGATTGGTGGACGGATCGGAGGGATGCCGGAAGACGATCACATCTCCGCGCCGCGGCTCGCCGATCGAAGCCAGCTTCGTGTTGAGCAGCGGCAGGCGCAGGTCGTAGGAGAACTTGCTGACCACGATGAAATCGCCATCCACCAGCCCGGGCATCATGGACTCGGAGGGGATGCGAAACGGCTCGAACAGGAACGAGCGGAACAGCAGCACTATCAGGAGGACGGGGAACAGCGATCGCGCCTGGACCACGAGCCATGGCTCGGCAACCGGCGTATCGGCGACCGCCGCATCGGCGGCAGCCCGTCGGCGGGGCCGGTAAAGCGCGAAATCGATCAGCAGGATTGCGCCGGCCACGAGGAGCACGGCAATGAGGATCCCTGAGAAGTCTCCCATCGCCCACTCTCTATCGGGACTTGTGGCAGGCCGGAGCCTGCTCCGGGCATGTAGGCTTGTGCGTGGTGGCGGCCCACGTCAGCGTTCCAACACCCAGAGCCGTGATGGCGAAGATCGCGATCAGCCGCTTCGTCGCGCGCCGCAGCGCCCTGGCAGCGGATTTCGGCAGCGCCGAACGCGCGCGCCGGGCGCCGGCAAACAGGAGCGCGACGGCGATTTCCTTCCAATACCAGAGGCGGCTTCTGCCCTGCTGGTATTCCTCGAACAGGTCACCGGCCAGCGAGTCGGGTTGATAGCCCGAACGGCAGTGCTCCAGAAGCCGCCTGGCCAGGCGGGGCGGGATCCGCAGACACGTTGTCGCGCGCGGTGTGCGCGATGTGGCGCTGGACTCGGCACCGGGTTTCGGAACGTGCGTACTCATGCGGGCTCACCTTTCAGGGAAGGTAGTCCGCCGCACAGCCGCATCATCGTCCCGTAGGCCTCGCGAGCTTCCCGGACGCCCGCCGCGGTCGGCTTGAAGAAGGTCCGCGCCTTTCCACCGCGCTCGGCCGTGGGCTCACCCAGCGTCGACGTCACGAATCCCTTCTTTTCCAACCGCTCCAGGGCCGCATAGACGCTGGCGAGCGCCACCTCGCGGCCGCTCTTCTCCGCGATATCGCGGGAGATGAGCACGCCGTAGGCATCCCGGGCCGGACGCATGACGGCCAGCAGGACCATCAGTTCCAACTGCCCCAGGTACTCGCGTTTCCGCATAACTTCTACAATAATGAAGTTATCGGGGAATTGCAATCGAGCCGCTACAGCTCCTTCCGGTCTCTCATGTCGATGAACTGGAGGAACTCCGCGCGCGTTCTGGCGTCCTCCCGGAAGGTTCCCGTCATGCGGCTGGTGATCATGGACACTCCGCGCTTATGCACCCCGCGCGTCGTCATGCACTGGTGCACGGCGTCCACGACGACTCCCACGCCCCTCGGCTTGAGAACCTCGGTGATGCATCCCGCGATCTGGGCAGTGAGCTTTTCCTGCACCTGGAACCGGCGCGCATAGCCATCTACGACTCGGGCGAGCTTGCTGATCCCCACCACCTTGTTCGTCGGCAGGTAGCCGACATGCACGCGGCCGATGATCGGCGCCATGTGGTGCTCACAATGGGATTCAAACGCGATGTCGCGCAGCACGACCATCTCATCGTAGCCGCCCACTTCCTCGAACGTCCGCCGCAGATATTCCGCCGGGTCGACTTCGTAGCCTGAGAACCAATCGCGGTAAGCATTCACCACCCGCTTCGGCGTCTCGAGCAGGCCCTCGCGATTCGGGTCGTCACCCGCCCATTGCAGCAGTATGCGAACGGCCTCTTCGGCCATCGTCCGCGAGACTTTGTTCCGCGTTTTCTTGGCGGCCATCGTTATCCTTCGTTGTCATCCCCATTGCGGCCCGGATCGGCGTTTGCCGTCCGGCCCGAAGCGCTTGCAGTATGGCCCGGACCGGCGTCGCACCATGACCACAGGCCGCGGCCCTTTTAGCTTATCGGAGCCAGCAATCTGAGCTTCGGCTGCTCCGGCGCGCGCGGTCCACGCAGCTGCCAGAGTATCCCCCGGCACACCTCCGCGGTGACCGGCGGGCTCAAGTAGAACCCCTGCCCGCACTCGCAGTCCAGCTTCCGCAGGCACTCGAGCTGCTCGGCGGACTCGATTCCCTCGGCCACGAGCTGCAGGCCCAGACTCTTGGCGACGCCGACGATGGCACGGACGATGGCGGCATCGTTCGCATCCTGAGCCATGTCGCGCACGAAGGCGCGGTCTATCTTCAGCGTGTCGATGGGCAGGTGCTTCAGGTAGCTCAGGCTGGAGTACCCGGTGCCGAAGTCGTCGATGAGAATGCGCGAGCCGAGGTTCCGCAGCGCCTGCAGCGCGCCCAGGTACTGCTGCGAGTTCTGCATCGCAGCGCTTTCCGTGATCTCAAAGTGGAGCAGGTTCGCATCGATGCCGACTTGCTTCGCGAGCGCCGCAACGACGTTCGCCAGCGGCGTATGCTCGAACTGCCGCACCGAGATGTTCACGGAGACCGGCACGAGCGGGACGTGATCGCGCTGCCACTCGGCGAGCTGCTGGCACACGCGGCGCAGCACCCAGTCGCCGATCTGAACGATCAGTCCGCTCTGCTCCGCCACTGGGATGAAGCGCGAGGGTGGAACGAAGCCCCCATCGGCCGTGCGCCATCGGATCAGCGCCTCGAGGCTCACCGGGCGCAGGGTCTGCAGGTCGTAGCAGGGCTGGTATTCGATCGTGAGCTCGTTCTTCTCGAGCGCCTGCTTCAGCGCCCGCTCGAGCCACAGCCGCTCGCGCAGCCGGGCATTCAGCTCCGGCGTGTAGAACTGGTGATTGCCGCGGCCCTGGTCCTTCGCGTGGTAGAGCGCGATGTCCGCGTGCTTCAGGAGCTGCTCGGGGTCCGACCCATCCTCCGGGTAGACACTGATCCCGATGCTGGGTGAGATCGACAGCGTGACGCCGTCGAGATCGAGCGGCATCGACAGGACGGTACGGATGCGGTCGGCGATCGAGTTCACCACTTCCGCCTCGGGCAGCAGCGTGGCAATGACGACAAACTCGTCACCACCCATGCGCACGACCACGTCGTGCGATGCAACGGAGGCGCGCAGCCGGCCCGCGATGGCGGTCAGCAACTTGTCTCCACTGCCGTGCCCAAGCGAGTCGTTGACGTTCTTGAAGTGGTCCAGGTCCATGTTCAGCAGCGCGAGCCGCGTGCCGTCCCGGCTGGCCCGAGCCAGCAGGCGCGGCAGAAGTCTCTGCAGGTGCAGCCGGTTGGGCAGGCCGGTCAGGGCATCGCGCCTTGCAAGCCGAGAGATCTTGCGCTGCTGATCGAGCCACTCGCGCTGAACCAGCGCGCGCGTGCGCCAGGTCCGATTCAGCATGCTCAGCAGGAGCACCACCGCGATGGCAAAGCAGGCCAGAAGTCCAGCGACGACGTATGTGATCGTGCGTTCGCCCAGCATCAGCGCATCGCGGGTCACGCTCGTAGACAGCACGACCACGGGCCGTCCCTCGATGTCGCGCAGGAGAGCGTGGCTTCCCAGGATTTTGGGCCCGTCGGTCTGCACGAGCTCATCCGACGTGGCGGATCTGTTGGGAACATCCGCCGCGAGCAATTCCGGCCGTGAGCCAAGCCACTCGTTCACCGCCTGCGGCACCAGGCTCGTGGGCCGGCCCCTATCGTTCAGAAACGTGAGATGGACGGGCGATTGACTCGTCTCGGCCACGCGCGCGATCAGTGCGTCATCAAGATAGCGACCGAATACCAGAGTCCCGGCCGCGGGGCCGGTGCGGTCCGTCCGCAGCACACGCATGGCCGCAAATGCAATCACTCCATTCGGCAAACGCATCAACCGAACGGACTGACCGGTGGGGGCTTCATGGGAGACCAGCAGCGAGGCGTTGCTCTGCAACGTGGCCATCACGTTTGGCGGGATGGCCGTCAGTGCAGTACCGGTACCGTTTCTCGTCGTGAGGGCGATGACTGTATGGCCGGTGACGTCGGTGATCCACACCAGCTGCACGCGCAGGGAGTCGAGCGTCTCGCCGGTGAAATTGCTCGCTATGAAGTCGCTGCCGCGGCCGAGAAGAAAGTCGTGCGCATCGTTCCACAGCGCGTAGTCCGCTGCGGTGGTGTCGAGCTGGCCGATGTCCGCCTGGAGAGCCTTGCGGACGCGCTCGATGCTGAGCCGGGCCTGTTCACCCTCGATGGTGGAAAAGCTCTCGAAGAGGACCGCGCGGGCGCCATAGAACACCCCTGCGATGACCGCCAGAGCCGCCAGACATGCGGCGATGAGAACCTGCTTGCGCACTGAATGAACCCGCCCCTTCGGCCGGCCGCACTGAGTTTTTTTGGGATCGATGGACCTGTGTCGGCAGGGGCCTGTTGCAATGCAGGAACCCCGCGTGACCCACGTCACTCTTTGGCGGAAAATTCGCTTGAAACGGGCCCTTTTGCTGCGATGCGATACACCTGCGGAGAGCGCCGCTGCCCACTGCATCCCTTGCCAGAGCGTGACCGTGTGGCGCGCCGTCGGGCACACCTCGCGGCTCACCTAACGACGCAGCTTTTCCATCCGGGCGACCAGCGTGGACGGCTGGATCTCCAGCGCCTCGGAGAGCTTGCACAGGGTGGTCAGCGTAGGCTGGCGGATGCCGCGCTCCATCTGGCTTACGAACGTGCGGTCGACGTTCGCGCTCAATGCCAGTGCTTCTTGTGAGATTCCGCGGGTATTGCGCTGCTCACGCAGCACCTGCCCGAACAATGTGGGGATGTGATCGGAGGGCATAGGAGTGGAATCATTCGGCCACTTGTGGCTCTGGGTCCACGGGGTATATCCTACTTCCCTACCGGCCGTCCACGGTGCGGTGCGTCAATCGACTCGCGTACGAATATCACCGCCGGGTCGAAACGGTTTCATCGGGACTGACGACTCCTGTCAGAATCCACCGCTGCCCTATCGGACCGCTCGCTCGGTACGGAGAAGATCGCCATGCCCTCAGGGGCCGACACCGCCAATCTCGCCTTGTTCTGCGACTTCGAGAACATCGCCCTCGGCGTGCGCGACGCACGCTACGAAAAGTTCGACATCACGCGAGTCCTCGAGCGCCTGCTCGTGAAGGGTTCCATCGTCGTCAAGAAGGCCTACTGCGACTGGGAGCGCTACAAGGAATTCAAGGCGTCCATGCATAGCGCGGGCTTCGAGCTGATCGAGATCCCGCACGTGAAGCTCTCGGGAAAGAACTCCGCCGATATCCGCATGGTCGTGGACGCTCTGGACCTGTGCTACACGAAGCCGCACGTCGACACGTTCGTCATCATCAGCGGCGACTCCGACTTTTCGCCCCTCGTGAGCAAACTGCGCGAGAACAACAAGGGCGTGATCGGATGCGGAGTCAAGAACTCGACCTCCGATCTGCTCATCGCCAACTGCGATGAGTTCATCTACTACGACGACCTCGTGCGCGAGCAGCAGCAAAGGCCACGGCGTCAGCCGCGTAAGAAGACGGCGTCCTCTGCGTCACAGAACGCGTCTTCGTCCGGGCAGCCCCACGCGGCGGCAGCGGAACCGCGGGAGGAGGAGCCCAGAGATGAGGTGAAGGACGAGGACCGGAAGCAGGAGGCCTTTGACCTCGTGCTCTCGACGATCGAAGCACTGGTCTCGACGCGAGACGCCGAGGACAAGATCTGGGGCTCGATGGTGAAGCAGGCGCTCAAGCGCCGCCGTCCCGGCTTCAACGAGAGCTACTACGGCTTCCGCTCGTTCAACAAGCTGCTGGAGGATGCCGCCGCCCGCAAGCTGATCTCGCTGGAGCGCGACGACAAGTCAGGCGGCTACCTGATTCACACGAACAGCTAGCGGGCCCGGTTCACTGCGCTCGGCCCCGGCAGCCTGGGCCACGCCTGCTCGATCGCGATGCCGAGCGCGAGCAACTCGCTGTCCGCGCCTGCAAGCCCGTCGAACTCCAGCCCGACCGGCAATCCCTGAGCCGTGAGGCCGGCAGGGATGGACAACCCCGGGGCCCCCAGGGCGCAGGTCACATGTGTGTTGCGGATGAAGATCAGCACTTTGCTGACCTTCTTGCCGTTGATCAGCACCTCATCCGTCGTGAGGTCGCCATTCGGATTGATCAGCGGCGCCGTCAGCGGCTGCGTGGGAAACGCGATCGCCGCCAGCCGATTGGAACGGAACAGCTCCCGATAGGCGCTCTCGATTTTCCTGCGCAGCACCGTGCGCGCGTCCTCGATCTGGGCCACGGTGAAGGACATGCCTAGTGCGCGCTCGAACAGGGATCTCGTATCGAGGCTCGCGATGCCGGCCACGACGTCCTCGGAACGCAGGCTCGAGCCGATGAGCCTCAGATACTGCCCGAGGTCCTCCTTGATCCCGTGCATCACGAGTGTGCCGTACACCTCGCTGGCGAGTGAGTAGTAGCTGCCAGCGTCCACGTCGATGAGCGAGGCCCCAGCGGCTCGCAGCCGGACCAGCGCAGCCTCTGCGATTGCCGCGGCTTCCGCATCGATCTCTTCCCAATACGGGTTGCGGGGCACGCCGATGCGCACGCCACGCAGGTCCGGAACCGCCGCGGCAGGCCGGCCGGTGATGGCCTCATGCATGAGAGCCACGTCCGCCACGGTGCGCGCCATCGGGCCCACGGTGTCCAGGTCGCGGGCCAGGGGAAGGACGCCCTCGTCCGAATACAGCTTGCCGCCAAAGATCGACGGCCTCAGGCCCGCCGTGCCGCAGATGGCCGACGGAATCCGCACCGACCCTGCGGTGTCGCTGCCGAGGCCGGCCGGAACGATGCGCGCCGCGATGGCCGCGGCCGTGCCGCCGCTCGATCCGCCGGGGACGCGGCGCGGGTCGTAGGGATTCCCCACGAACCCGGTAGTCGGATTGCTGCACGTTCCGCCGCCGGCGAGCTCGTGCATGTTCGCCTTGCCGAAGAACACGGCGCCCGCGTCGAACAGGCGTTTCGCGACGGGGGCAGTCGTCGAACGCACGTTGTTCCTGAAGCTGGCGGATGCGGCCGCGGTCGGCGTACCCGCGACGTCGATGTTGTCCTTGATGATGACCGGGAGACCGCCGAGCCGCCCCAGGGGCTCTCCTCTGCGCCGCCGGTCATCCACCGCCCGTGCGTCCTCGAGCACCCGTGCTTCGTCGATCCAGGTGACCGCGTTGAGCGACTTCAGGGCCCGCTGCCGCTCGATCAGACGCATCGCGTACTCTTCGGCGCGCAATTCGCCCTGCGCGATGCGCCGAACGGCTTCGACCGCAGTGAGGCTGGAGAGATCGCAGACGCTGTCCACCGCGACGTTCACGCTAGGGGCTCTCGCATTTCGGAACAGATCGCAGTGTAGGCCGGAGAGACTCAACGTCTCCATCAAGCCGACTGCGGTGCCCTTACCGCGGATAGCACCCCGGGAAGCGGCAAGCCCATGAGCGGGTCTCATGAGGTGGAGTTGAGCACTCCGCGCAGCTGCGCGCAACGGGAGTTGAGCGCTGCGGATTACTTTCCGAAGTGAAGCATCGTCGCCGTGAGCAGCAGGCTGCACAAGCCGACGATGATGGCGACGAGGAAACCGGAGGCCAGGGGACGCCAGCCGATGCGCCACATGTCGGTGAACGAGACGTTCAGGCCGACCGCGGTCATCCCGCACACGAGGAACAGATCGGACGCGGTCTGTCCGGCGTTCACCACCGCGTGCCATGTGGCGCTGTTCGCGGTGAACAGCGAGTCACCAGCCGTGCGCACGATGAGAAAGACGATGAACGCAATGACGAAGAGAGGAATGAGCTTCGGTCGCGGCCCGGCTTCGGCCGGCTCCGTCACGCCGACACCGGAGTCCCCACGCTGGCTGAGCCACGCACCGAGGGGAACGAGAACCGCGATAGAGAGGTTGCGCAGAAGCTTGGCGACGCTGGCCGCCGCCAGCGCCTCGGGAGAGCCGGACTGCTGCGAATAGATGAGCGCGGAGCCGATGACCTGCGACGTATCGTGAATCGCCGTGCCGAGGAAGACTCCGGCGTGGACCGGCGAGGCCGAGAAGAACTCACCCGCCACCCAGGGGTAGAACAGCATCGCCAGGCAACCAAACAGCACCACGCACGTGACGGCAAACGCCGTCTCCGCATGCTTGGCCTTGATGACAGGCGAGATCGCCACGACGGCCGTACATCCGCATACGGCAGTGCCGATGGCGAGCAGGATGCCGAGCCGCCTGGGGACACCGAAGAGTCGCGCTACGACGATGCCGCTCACGAGAGCCGTGACGAGACAGCCCATCGCAACCGGAAAGGCGGTGGCAGCAATCGCCGTGGCTCCGGCGAGGGTCAAGCGAAGGCCGACGAGTGCAATTCCGGTACGCAGGAGGCGCTGCATGGCCCACTGCAAACCCTCGGTCGCCCAAGCCGGCACCCCGAGGGTGTTGCGCCAGAGCATGCCGAGGAGCACGGCATACAACACCGGGCTCAGAGAGACGGGAGGCAGGCCGATCGCACCGTGCGCGACGCTACCGGCGAGGCCCCTGGCGACTATCGCCAGGCCGATCGTGACGGCGAGACCCGGGGCCACCTGCCGCACCGAATCCCGCAGGGTCGTCAAACCGGGACTCTGCGCGGTTCGGGGCGGCGCTGGGTCACCATGCGCTCGTTGAGCTCGGCGATGGCCCGGCTGCCGGTCTTGCAGAACAGGAATGGCAGCGCCGCGTGCACGAGGCAGGCGATACCGCCCCCGATCATGCGCAGGCCGAAGTGGCCGGCATGGAGCATGTGCTGCCCGTAGGTCTCGCCCACGGACTCGGGATGCTCGGTGAACAGACGCGCGGCTCTCATCCGTACAGCCTAGCCGCCCCCGGCAGCTACGCGATTGCGAATGAATGGCAATGGGACGCGATTTGCGCAACACTGTTGCGCATTATAGGAAATTGGTGCGACGCAGTATCGTGGATAAGCTCGATCGCAAAATTCTGGACCTGCTCCAGAAAGACGGCGCACTCACCGCCGCCGACGTCGCGGACCGCGTGGGGCTGTCGAAAGCGCCCTGCTGGCGCCGCATCCAGCGCCTCCAGGAGCAAGGGGTGATCAGGCAGACGGTCGCCCTGCTGGATGCCCGCAAGGTGAATGTGGGCACGACGGTCTTCGTGACCCTCAAGACGGCCAATCACAGCGAAGCCTGGTTCGAGAAGTTCGTCCGGGCCGTGCAGGACATCCCGGAAGTCACCGAGATCCACCGGATGAGCGGTGAGGTCGACTACCTCATGCGGGTGGTCGTGCCGGACATCGACGGCTACGACGCCGTGTACAAGCGGCTGATCGGGGCCGTCGACTTCCTGGACGTCAGCGCGAGTTTCGCCCTCGAGACCATCAAGCACACCACCGCTCTGCCCCTCTCCTACTTGAAGCTGTGAGAGCGGTCACAAACCCGCGTTCCCGATAACGTATTTTTCTTCAGCCAGGCTGCTGCGGCGCCGTAACCCTGCTGTAGCGGCAACCCGGCCTTCCTCTCGGGCGCCGCGGAGCAAACAGGAATTGCCGCATGACCCTTCTCGGCCGCCTGAAGCTGTGGCAGAAGCTCGCCGTCCTCGTGGCCGGCCTGCTGATCCCGACCATCCTGGCCGGGGCCTTCTATTTCCGCACGGTCAGCGAGAATGTACGCGTGGCCCGCGAGGAGTTGGATGGCGCCCGCTATCTGCAGCCCCTGGGCGCGGTGCTTGCGGAAATGTTCAAGCACCGCGGCTCCGCTCACGCGCTGTTGAACGGTGACGCCAGCCAGAAGCAGGCTCTGGCGGACTCCGAAGCGCGGATGGATGCGCTGCTGAGCGCCGTCGACAAGGTCGATGGGGAACTCAACGGGCAGCTGCGGTCCTCCCAGAGATGGCATGCGGTCCGCTCAGCCTGGACGGACCTGAGGACGACCCCGAAGCGCATCCCCGCCGACAGCCTGGCCCAGCATGACGCGCTGGTCGACCGCATTCTCGAGCTCAATCTTTTCGTGTGGATGCAATCGGGCCTGGCGCACGACCCGGAGGCTGCTGCGGGCTTCCTGATCACGACCGCCACGGACACCCTGCCAGCGGTGATGAACGATACGGGAGCCATGCGCCTGCGCGCGGCGGGCGCGGCCCTGGCCGGCTACGTCGGCACCGGAGACCGTGAGGCGATCCTGCAGCATTTTCACGCGGCGGCGATGGGACTGAAGACGATCCGCACCGAGCTTGCCGCGGTGGCCGATGATGCGATGCAGATTCGCACCGGTGCCGTCCCCGCTCTCGATCAGGCCCAGCGCGCATTCAACGTCTACCACGAGGCGGTGCGCACGCAGGTGCTCGACACGCAGAGCCTGACCGCCCAGGGTGAGGACGTGTTCCGGGAGGGAGAGGCAGTTACCGGCGCCCTTTCCGACTTCTCCATGGTCGTGTACGCCGGGGTCGTGCAGGCGCTCACCGAGCGGGTCCACTCCGAGCTGCGTGTTGCCACCGGGAACGGCATCGCCCTTGCCGTCGTCGTCCTGTTCGGCCTCGCACTGAGTGCGCTGATCACGCGCGCAGTCGTCAATCCGATGACCCACGCCGTGTCGGTCTTCGAGTCCATCTCCACCGGCCGCTACGACAACCGGATCGAGCTGTCCGGGAGCGATGAGGCCGGCCAGGTGCTGCTGGCGCTGCAGGAGATGCAGGCGAAGCTGCGCCGCCTGAAGGAAGAGGAAACCAACGCCGCCGCGACCGTCAGCGGCCGCATCCGGGCGGCTCTGGATCACGCCACCTCGGCGATGCTGGTCGCCGACGCCAACCTCGAGATCATCTATGTCAATCATATGTTCGAATCGCTCATGCGCGAGCTCGAACACGACCTGCGCCAAGCCCTGCCGCAGCTCTCGAGCACGACTCTGGTCGGCTCCCCGATCGACGTGCTGTACAGGAATGCCGCCGAAGCGCGCCGCACCCTGCAGGCGCTGCAGGGAAAACATGTGCAGGAGATGACTCTGGGCCATCACACCCTGCGCCTGGTGGCGAGCCCGGTCGTCTCGCAGGCGGGAGAGCGCATCGGGACCGTGCTCGAATGGACCAACCGCACCCAGGAGGTGGCCATCGAAGCGGAGCTGGAGCAGATCCTGCGGAGCGTGCTCGCGGGGGATCTCGAGAAGCGCATTGCGCTGGCCGGCAAGGCAGGCTTCTTCGAGACGATGGGCCGTGGGGTGAATCAGCTCGCCGACAACATGGCGGAGCTGGTGGCCAACGTCAAAGCCGCCTCCCGGTCCGTGTACCAGGGGGCCGAGGAGATCTCCAAGGGAACCGTTCATCTGTCCCAGCGCACCGAGCAGCAGTCCGCTTCCCTCGAGGAGACTTCCACCTCGATGGAGGAGATGACCTCCACCGTTCGCGCGAACGCGGACAACGCAAGCGAGGCCAATCAGCTCGCCATCGCCGCGCGCGAGCAGGCTGAGAAGGGCGGCACTGTCGTCGGCCAGGCCGTGCAGGCGATGGGCGACATCAACGGCGCCTCGAGGCGGATCGCCGACATCATCGGCGTCATCGACGAAATCGCGTTCCAGACGAACCTGCTGGCGCTGAACGCCGCGGTGGAGGCGGCGCGCGCGGGCGAACAGGGGCGCGGCTTTGCCGTCGTCGCGAGCGAAGTGCGCAACCTCGCCGGCCGATCCGCCACGGCCGCGAAAGAGATCAAGG
>FTJO01372222.1_pt1 | contig 22792 bp, 24 predicted proteins | sample 1658761 | NCBI WGS metagenome assembly FTJO01 (sample SAMEA3914852, study PRJEB12502) | metagenome | biome: forest; material: soil | place: USA | collected 2011-06-22 | depth 0.3 m | reverse complement strand
CCCGCCACAGCCGGGCCGACTGTCCTATAAGATACTCCCACGCGTCCGTCAGGCTAGTCCGCGCCGCGCGCGAACGATTCGAAGATGGCGATGATGAGGTCATCGGGCACGAGCCGGGGGTTCTGCGAGCGGATGAAAATCAGGCCGGGGATCAGTGCCTCCAGCAGCAGCACGAACTGATCGAGGGGCAACGGCAACTCGTCTTCCGAAAGAAACTGCGCCGCGCGCTCACGCACCGCAGCGAGTCGCATCACAGCGGCCTCTGCGATTCTCTGCCGCACCTCTTCATGTGTGAGCGTGTAGAGCAGAAATTCCGCGCGCATCGGAGCTTCCGTTTCAGCCGCCGGCGCGTCCGCAATCACCGCCTGGGCGAACTTTCTCAGCCGCTCCTTCAGCGAGCCGGCGTGCCCTGCCGGCCAGCTGAAACGTTGGGCGCGTTCGGTCGACCACGCCGCGACGACTGCCAGAAACAGCTCGTCCTTGCTCGCGAAATTATCGTAGATCGCGCCCTTGGTGAGCTCGGCCCGCGCGGCGATCTCATCCAGGGAGGTGCGATGAAATCCTTTCTCTGCGATCACCTCACGAGCGGCGGCAACGAGGCGCGCTCGTGTGTGCTCCCGACGCTCACCCCACGGCAAACGCCGTTGCTTTTCAGATTTCCTGGACATCTCGAAGAAACATACTGTAGAGTACGTACTAATAGGTATTTATCTTAGCACAAAGAAACACGAGGCGGTCACATGGTCACGTTCTGGATTCTCGCGGGCATCGTCCTCGTGGGGGGTGTCTGGGCGGCCTTCTTTGCAGTCCATCGGGGCCGCCGGCAGAGGCCGCTGGCCGAGGCGTTGCGGATCGAGAGTCCGAACGGGATCGATGAGGGCCGCTTCGTTACGCTGGGTGGGATCGAGCAGTGGATCCGAATCCGCGGCGAGGACCGGCGCAATCCCGTGATCCTGGTAATGCACGGCGGACCCGCGACCTCCTACATGGCCTTCGCACAATGGTTTCGACGCTGGGAGCGGCACTTCACCGTCGTCCAGTGGGACCGTCGCGGCGTGGGCAAGACGTTTGGCCGCAACGGGCGCTCGGGCTCCGGCGAGATGACCCTGGATCGCATCATCGCCGATGGCGCCGAGCTGTGTGAATTCCTGAGGCAGCACCTGCAGAAGAAAAAGATCCTTCTGCTCGGTCACTCGATGGGCTCCATGATCGGGGTGTCCCTGGCGGCCCGGCATCCGGATCTGCTGTACGCCTACGTGGGCACGGAGCAGCTCATCGACATGCCGCGCAATGAATCGGTGTCCTACCGCATCATCCTCGACAGGGTGCGCCAGCTCGGCGACCTGAAGACGGCTCGGGCGCTCGAGCGCATCGGTCCGCCTCCCTATGCCAACCCCAGAACCTGGGGCACGAAGCAGTATGCCGCCGAGGCCGCGGACCCGGCCTACGGAGCGCTTTCCAAGCAGGCCAAGGATCTGGTCCGCTACTCGCCGGAGTACTCCATCAAGGACCTGTTCGACCTGGTCAAGGGCGCGCTCTTCTGCCTGTCGCGGCTCTATGGGCAGTGGATGAGCTTCGATGCGTACCGGCTCGGCGCGCAGTTCAAGACACCGGTGTTCATCATCCAGGGCGACGGGGACGTGATGACGCCCACGCAGCTCGCGCGCGAGTGGATCGAGTCGATCGAGGCTCCGCACAAGGCTTTCATCTCGATCAAGGGCGGATGCCATCTGGTGATGGTGACCTCGGCCGAGACCTATCTGGCGGCGCTCCTGCAGGAGGTCCGGCCTCTCGCGCAGGAAGGCTGAGGGAGGGCGATTCCGGGTCCTTTGGGGGAACTGCCGGCGGGATTGTCGGTTTCGGACCGGCTCGATCGTCCTGGAACGGAACCCCTGATTGGAGAGCTGAGCATGTCCACCCATACTGTCCGACTTCATCGTGTGCTGCGCGCGACGCCCGAGCGGCTCTACCGTGCGTTTCTGGACTCCGATGCGCTTGCCAAGTGGCTGCCACCGCATGGGTTTACGTGCAAAGTCCATCAAGTGGACGCCGTCGTCGGCGGAAGCTACCGCATGTCGTTCACCAACTTCACGACCGGCGGGAGCCACTCGTTCGGCGGCCAGTATCTCGAGCTCGTTCCACAGCAGCGCATCCGTTACACGAACCGCTTCGACGATCCCAACCTGCCCGGAGAGATGCAGACGATCATCGCCATCGCGCCGGTTGCCTGCGGCGCGGATCTGCAGGTCACCCAGGAAGGAATTCCGGCGGCGATCCCGGTGGACAATTGTCATCTGGGCTGGCAGCAATCGCTCGCCCTGCTCGCGCAGTTGGTTGAGGCCGAGATCCCCGGCTAGCTCGATGGGAGTGATTACGCGCGGGCGTGCGTATTGTCAGATGGGTTGGCATCCGAGGGGTGGGGACAATGCGAACACGAGCGGTCCTGTGCATGGCGGCTTGCGCGTGCGCCTATCTGACGGCGCACGCGCAGCAGCGAGATTTTCGTGTGGGCGATTGGATAGAAACGAAGGTGGGTCCTTCGTACCAGGGAATACACCGCTCATTCGAGGACCTGGGCAACGGCCTGATACGAGTGAACATCTCGATCAACGCCAGTGGCGCGGCGATTTCCAGCGTGGAGCTGCGCTGTGATGGTCGTCCCTATACCGTACGTAGCATGGGTGGGAAGGCGCTCGAGCTGACGCTGTCCTGTCAGACGCTGGACGCACACACGACGGCGTTCACGTTTCTACGCAGTGCCAGCGAGTCGTGGGTGAAATCGGCCGGTACTGAGCGCGTGTCGGAGGACGGCGAAAGCATGACCGTGTCCGCCGTTCAGATGGATGCTCAGGGACGCGTCGTGAATCGTATCGAGAGACTGTTCGCGCGCAGGCACTCGTAGCCGACGGTCTCCAGGACCCGGCGGAGCGCCGAGGCGCTAGTTGATCCCGCGGAGGCAGGGGGGAGCGGTCAACGACCAGTGGCTGTGGATCATCTTCCACTGCCCCCCGAATCGCGCATAGACCGATGTCGAATTCCAGCGCACGGTCAACGGTTTGCCGTCGGGCTGCACGGCCTCACTTCTCAGGTTGTAGGTGAGCACGGCGACATCCCCATGACGCTGTACCTTGGGAGCGATCATCTCGTAGCTCGTGACCTTGATCTTTCCTGTGATCGGCCGATAGTAGTCGGTCATGGCCGCGTGGCCATCGAGGCGACGCTCGGTGGCGATGTCGAAGTAGGTGACTTCCTGCGCATACGTGTCGAGAAAGCCATGAGGGTCGCCGTTGCCCCATCGGTCGAGCGCAGCCCGCTCGAGCGAAATCACGGCGTCCGTCTGGGCCGCGGCACTTGTCGATTGCACGCTGGTGACCACCGCAAGGGTGGCGCAGACGGCGATAACGATGAGAGAAATAGCGCGCATTTCAGGCTCCCGTGGCGTGGCGAGTTCGTCGTCAATCTATGACCACATGGCTCCCGGCGAATAGAAGAAAAGGAACCTCCGAAGGGCGGGGCCCGCCCGTCCTCGTCACGTATCGCGAATTTGCGCCGACCCGTGAGCTGCGGAGCAACGTGCGAGCCTATTTCTCGTTTACGCCGGGTTACAGGACGTGGCCAGCGTCTCGGGCGGTCACGCGCGAGGTGCGATTCACATGCTCCGATTCGTTCTGCTCGCCCTTGTTCGCGGATGGCCATGCATCCCTGGTCATGGACCTGGGGGCGACCTGCCACCAGGCGACAGGGTGGTGGACTTCCGGAACGCCCGTACGAGCGCAGGTGATTGGTGCGATGCGTTCGGTAGGGGCGCCGGCGGGCAACGCCCACTCGGAAATGATCGGCGCTTACTTCGAGCCGGGGGCGACCTCCGCCTTGCTCCATGTACCCGCGGGGGAGCTCACTGATCAGGTCGTGGGCCTGGAGCAGATCTGGGGATCGCGCGGCGCACGTCTTGCAGCGGATCTCGCCAGCGAAGACGATGTCAGTCGCGTCGACCGCCTGGAGACGGTATTGCTCGAGCGACTGCGGCGCGCGCCGGCAACGCGGTGGCGCATCGATACGGTTGGCCTCGCGAACTGGGTGCGGACTGAACGTACGTCGGTGACCGTTCGCTGCCTTGCGACGGCCGCTGGTGTGTCACGGCAGCACCTGACTCGCGTGTTTCGACAAGTGATCGGTGTGACTCCGAAGCGCTATTGCCGGCTGGCGCGCTTTCAGGCGGGACTGATTTACGCGGGCGCGGGCCCCAATGTCAGGTGGGCGGAAGTGGCGACGGAGCTCGGCTATGCCGACCAGTCGCACATGATCGCGGAGTTCCGCGAGCTGAGCGGATTGAGTCCCGAGGCGCTGGCGACACAGCGGTGGTTTCATCCGTTCATTCTGGATGCGCGCGGCCGGCGCGGCCATTGCTAGATTCCATCGTGCGGTTGCGTGGACGAGCCGGCCTCACTTGCGTAACAATCCGGCGACCGCGCGGCTGGCGTCCAGCTGCGCGCTGGAGGGGATGCGCAATGGGTCTGTTGAAGCCGCTCGCGGTCGTGACGTTTGCCTCGGCCGGCTTGCTGTCGCTGGGGCTGTCGGCGGCGCCAAAGCCGGCCAAGCCCGCATTGAGCGCAACCTATGCGGACCGGGCGCAGCCCGATATTTCGGGGTTGTGGGTCGTCACCGGCGCCATGTACTACGCGCCCGATCGCTCGGTCCCCAGATTGTTGGGCGAGTACCGCGCGCTCTACGACAAGCGTACCCAGGCATTCAAGGAGGGAATTGCGGTCGATGACACCACGGCGGACTGCTTGCCGGCCGGTCTTCCGCATTTGTTCATCGTGCCTTATCCCTTCGAGATCCTGCAGACGCCGGGTCGGGTTACCTTTCTCTACGAATACGACAGTGCCGTGCGTCGCGTGCCCCTCGGCGGTGGACCGCCAGCCCAATCGGATCCCGACACAGCGAGTTACAACGGGGACTCTTACGGACGCTGGGAGGGCAATACGCTCGTGATCGAGACCGTCAACATCCGTGGTGATACGCAGTTGGATTTCACCGGCGTGCCGCACAGTGACGCGCTGCGGGTCACGGAGCGTCTGCACCGCAAGGATGCGACGACGTTGGAAGATCAGATCACGCTCACGGACCCGAAGGCCTATGCTGAGCCGTTTACGACCACTCGGGTCTACCGCACGAGACCGAAGTGGAAGATGTCGGAGTACGTCTGCGAGGAGAACAATCGCAACAAGCCGGACGAGCAGGGTCATACCCGCACGGGCGTAGCCGAGAAGGGGAAGGCGGAGTAAAGAAGATGCGAAAGTCCCCCGAAGGCTCATTCCGCATGATCGGTCTCGCCGTGCTCCTCGGTGCCGCGTTCTGCCCGCCTCCGGTGTTGGCTCACCACTCCTTTGCCATGTACGACAATGGCAAGCAGCTCACTATCGAGGGAGTGGTGAAGGAGCTCCAGTGGACCAACCCTCACGTCTGGATTCAGGTGATGGTCCCCAACGTCTCCGGCGGACAGGATGAATGGAGCGTGGAGTGCACCAGTGTCAACTTCATGATCCGGCGCGGCTTCAACAAGCACACGATCAAGGCCGGCGACAAAATCAGTGTGAGCCTGACACCGCTGAAGGATGGATCTCACGGCGGCGCATTCCGAGGCGTCAACAGCCTCAATGGCGCGCCGCTGACGCTCGAATCGCAAGACTGATCCGGCCGCGAGTCGGCCTGGGGGGAGTGATGACCCGAGTCCAGTCGGCTATCGGAACGGCAGCGCTTTGCTGTCTGCTCCCCGCGAGTCTCGCATCGGCCGCGGCGACTGTCGTGGATCTGTCGGGCGACTGGCAGATCAACTCCAAGGCAGGCCAGACGCCGATCATCGTCGACTGCCAGATACGGCAGAGGGGCACGACGCTGGCCGGCAGCTGTGAGCCACGGACCGATGACTCGACGCCGGCTCCGTTTACGGCCGGGTCGGTGTCCGGCTCGAAGGCCCGATGGGCCTACGGCGTCACTTTTCGCGGGAAACCCGGCACCGTGGAGTTTGACGTGGAGATGAAGTCTGCAACCCGCATGACAGGCACGCTGAAGCTCAACGGCAAGCCGAGCGATCTGGCCGGCGAGAAGCTCGGCATCGAGGCTCGGTTGCGGCGCCTGGAGGATGAGTCCGAGATCCGGCGCCGGCTGCAGGACTACATGGTCCTGTTGCACGACCGGGACTGGGACAAGTACGTGCTGATGTTTTCGCGAGACGCGGATATCGTGATGGACGAGGGTACGCGGCACGGTCGCGATGACATTCGCAACCGCATGGCCGGCGCCAGCGAGCGGATGGCGAAGGCGGCGGCCGGAAAACCGGTGCGCCAGAGTGCTGACCTGCTCAGCAATGTAGAGATCCGTGTTCGGGGTGATATCGCCAACGTGAGCTCCCGGTTCACCTTCCTGGCGGAAAATGACGCAAACCAGTTCGTCGTTCGCGGCTCCGGGTTGTATCTCGACAGCTGGGTCCGTGAGGACGATGAGTGGCTCATCAAACGCCGCAAGGTCGCCTGGGATCTGCTTGCGGGAGCTGCTCCGGCACCGGCTTCAGGGGGAAAGCAGCCATGAGACGCGCATGGCAGATTCTGCAATGGGCTTGCTTCGGCGTGGTCTGCGTGCACGTCGGCCATCTCAACGCACAGTCGGCCGCTGGCCGCAGCACTCCGCTACTCGTCACCCGCATCAACCTCAAGCCCGATCACGTCGTTCAGTGGCTCCAGCTCGTGAAGGGTGAGGTGCTGCCGGCGCTGAAAAGAGCCGGAGTACAGCATCAGGCCGTGTATGTGACGGTGTTCGGGGACGCGCCGGAGTACACCCTCGTTCGGCCGTTCGCGGGTTTCGAGGAGTACGATGGGCCCGATCCGCTGGTCCGCGCGCTGGGCGCCGCGGGCGCGGCGCGGCTGGAGGAAAAACTCCAGGCCTGCACGCAGTCGCTGCATCGCTCTCGCGAAAACAGGCAGGAGGAGTTTTTCCTGGACCCCGGTAACGCGTCGGTGCAGTACGCCAGCAAGTATCGCGCGATGCCGGGCAAGAGCCTGGCCTATATGGAATTCTTCCGAGCGGAAATGATGCCGGTCATGCGCAAGGCCAAGGAGAACGGCACGGTCGCCGGCCTGGATGTCACCGTATCGGCGCACGGCGGCGAATGGGGCCTGATCACTCTCAACATGTACTACACGGCCTTCGCGCCGTTGGATGGCGAGCCGCCGGTAGCGAAAACCCTCGGACCGGAGGGCACGCGCGCGCTATTGGTGAAGGGCGCGGGTCTGATCACGCCACTGGAGTGGATAGTGCGCAAGCGGGTGCCGGAGCTGAGTTACTGAGCGGCTGCGGCCCGGTATCCCGGCTGAAGCCCAGGATCAGCGTCCGGATCCCGATGTGCGCTTCGGGCGGCGCACCGCCCTGATCTTGCCGCTGCTGCCGCCGCCGCAGAAGAACTGATCGGCGCCGTCGGATTCGAGGCCGGAGACGAACACACCCTGGGGCATTTCCAGGGCCTCGAGGACCGCTCCGCTCTGAGGGTCGACACGGCGCAGCTCGCTCTCGTCGCCTTCCGAGGTGCCGTGCCAGAGATCACCCTCGACCCAGGTGACTCCAGTGACGAAGCGTGTTGACTCGAGGGTGCGCAGGATCTTGCCCGTCTGCGGGTCGATCTGATGAATCTTCCGCTCGCGGTATTGCCCGACCCAGAGCGTTCCCTCGTGCCACGCGAGCCCGGAGTCGGCACCGCCTCCCGGAGCGGGAATGGTGTGGAGCACGCGACCCGTGTCCGGATCGATCTTGTGGATGCGGTCCTCGGCGATCTGGAACAGGTGCTGCCCGTCGAAGGCGGTCCCCGCATGCGCGGCGACATCGATCGAGCGCAGCGTTTTTCCGCTCTCCGGATCGAGTGCTTGCAGCGTCCCGCCGGCGGCGAACCAGACGTGCTGGCCGTCATAGGTGACACCGCCCACAGTCTCGACGCCCGGAAACGGTCCGTACTCACGGACGAGCTTGGCCGCTGATCGTTTCATGGAGTCATCCTAAAGCTTCAGCAAGGGGGCGGGGAGTAACAAAGTTGTCGTGAATCCCAGCGGCGGCGGTGTCATCCAGCGACGCGCACGCCCGCGCCCCGAGGTTTGAACCTTGCCGGCGCCTGCGAGCGAACCGAGTGCCCGTTGCACGGTCCGCGGACTGACACCGAGCGCGAGCGATAGTGCGGAGGTCGACCATGACTGGCCGTCAGTGAGCAACGCGAGCACGGCCGCATGCTCGTCTTCTGCAGGCTGCGCCAGTACGACAACCTCGTCCGCGCGGCGCGGACGGATCGCAAACCCTTCCCGGGTCGCGACCACGCTGGCCAGAGACCGAAGGGCTCGGCGCAGTCGCCCGACCTCGACTCGCAGTCGTGCGCGATAGCTTTCGTCGGCCCGCTTCGCTCGGAATGCTCGCGCCACGAGCGCTTCCCTGGGCACGTCCGCGGGCCATTGTTCCGCGAGCGCTCGCGCAAGCGTGAATAGAACCGGACGCCTCGCGAGCCCGATCTGTATGCCGCCCTGGCGGACGGTAAAACGGCATGCATCCACGACGAGGGCTTTCGAGGACAGCAGCGCTTCAACCTCCTCGAGCCGGAGGTCTCGCTGCGTGCCGCGAGCGACCAGGCGGGCAGCCGGTGCCGTCAGGTCAAGGGTTGCCGCTGCAACCTCGGCCGCCAAAGCAGGGATGCGTGCCTGCCGCGCGGCGCGCGCCGCACGAGCGAGCGCGAGGCGCGCCGTTGTTGCCTGAACCCGCCGTACAGCGATCCCTGCGATGACCAGTTCGTGGGCGGCTCTCAACGCGGGCGGAAGGGCGTCCGGATCAAATTGGCTCACGGACTCCTCGGCCTCATTGAGACGGCCCATCAAGACGAGCCGGCGGATCTCGAGATAGCGCGCATGGGCTGCGTTCACCCGGTCGCCATGCTCTTCGAGTGTCGTACGCGCCGCGCTGAGCGATTTCGGCGACCAGTTCAGATCTCGGGAGGCGAGCGCGATCTCGGCCTCGGCGACCATGCACCTTGCGCGAGAGAGTGCCTCTCGCGGGCCATAAGCACGCGCGGCCTTGCGCAAGAGAGCCCTCGCCCGGCTCAGATCGCCGAGTTGCGCCATTGCTGTGCCACGCAGCGCCAGAGCGGGGGGATCTTCGCGCAGAGCGATACGGTTCAGGGCGCCAAGGGGGTCCCCGACGGCCAGTGCGCGCGCAGCGGCGGTGATCAGCGAGTCCACCGAAATCCCGTCACAGTTGTCACTCCCGGCCCTGAGCCCCCGGCGCCTAATCTAGCTCATCAACGCACCCCAACAGGAGATGAGCGATGGCGACACACAAGATCGGGACACGTCAAGAGTGGCTGGCCGAGCGGCTCGAGCTGCTGCAGGCGGAGAAGGATCTCACGCTGCGGAGCGATGCAGTGGCCCAGCGGCGGCAGACATTGCCCTGGGTTCGCATCGAGAAGGAGTATCGATTCGATACCGATGAAGGGAGTGCTTCGCTGGCCGACCTGTTCCGAGGCCGTTCACAGCTTCTCGTCTACCACTTCATGTTCGGGCCCGACTACAGTGCCGGCTGCCCGTCGTGCTCGATGATCGCGGATGGCTTTGACGGCTTCGCCGTCCACCTCGCCAATCATGATGTGACCCTGTGCGCCGTCTCCAGGGCGCCGCTGGCGAAGCTGCAGGGTTACAAGCGTCGCATGGGCTGGACGTTCCCATGGGCGTCGTCGTCGAGGACCGACTTCAACTCCGACTTCAGCGTTTCCTTCACGGAGGAGGAGCAGCGCACGGGAGGCATCGAGTACAACTACCGGCGGGGTAGCCATGTGATGGATGCGAAAAATGCGCCTGAGCCGGTGCGCCAGTTCGCTGCCATGTGCGGAACCGATGCGCCTACCTACACGCGCGATCGGCCGGGCATGAGTGCCTTCCTGCTCGAGGGCGGAGCTCTCTATCACACTTACTCCACGTACGCGCGCGGCCTCGACGGTCTCTGGGGCGCGTATCAGTGGCTTGACCGTGCACCATTGGGCCGGAATGAGGACGGCATCTGGTGGCGGCGTCACGACGAGTACTGAGGAGGCAAGTCATGTGCCCTGTATGCATCACGACAGCAGCTCTGTCGGCCGCCGGAGCGACGTCCGGAGCGGGTGTGATCGTCGTTGCGGCGAGCAAATGGAGGACTCTGAGGCGTTGGATCAGTCGCGGACGCGCCGTGCTTTTCGTGAAGTAGGGCGAGCGGCGCGCCGCTTCGTCGGCGCGCCGCCGCGTGGGGCGCTGTCTGAGGCCTGGTGTGCGGCGCTTCGCGTGCTCTGCGCAAGCTGCTGTTCACGCCCGAGTTGTGCGAGCACATTCGACAGCATCGTCGCGATGCAGCGCTCCAGGAGGCGGAGCTCCCGAGGAGCGAGGCCCGCAATGATCTCGGCGTTGCGCTCTCGGGCGAGGGCCGCGAGCGGCCCGTAGACAGTGCGCCCGAGCGGTGTTGGGCTGATGAGCACGCCCGGGCCTCCGCGGCGGCTGACGCGATCCAGCAGCCCTGCGGCGACCAGTTTCTTCACGGTGCGACTGACCTGTGCGGCTCCGCGATGCAGCAACGCCGACAGATCGTTGATTGAAAGTCCCGGCGTCTCACACGACCAGGCCACGACGCGCCACTCGAAATCCGACAGCCCGGATACGCGAGGGAAGGCGAGCGAGGCTGCGCGGCTCTGGAAGTCGACTAGCCGGACGAGCTGCACGGTGAGCAACTCGCGGCTCAAGGGACCGCCCTCATCGCCGCGATGCAACGCCGGGCGCGAAATCTCGCGCTGCTCAGCTCGTGCTACTGCCATGCGGTCTTATCCCTCATACCCGTGACTAATTTGCCTCAAACAAGATACCAAGCTTTCCGCCGTTCCCATGTTTTACGTTACAAAACATAGACTTATTCGATAGGTTGCCATAGGTCGGACAGGCTATTTGATTTGTGCAAAAAACCCACACAAGCTGCTAAGGTCCGCCGGAGATCGATGGGCTTTGCGAAAGAGGGGGGGAGTCCATGAACCAGCATCGGGTTGCCTTGATCACCGCCGTTCTCTGGGGCATAGGTCGCGTGGCCCTTGCGCAGGACACGGGACAGGCGCCAGGAAGCGCCTCCGCCGACAACAACGCGGCGCCGGCAGAGGTCGTCGTCACGGGTTCACGCATCGCGCGCTCGACCTTCACCACACCGAATCCCGTCACGGTGCTGGACCAGAAGGACATCAACAATCTCGGCCTGGTCAACGTGGGCCAGGTGCTGGGCGAGCTGCCGGCAAACTCCAACTTCTTTGCCGCCAACAATGTCGGCCTGGGTAACTTCAACGTCGGTGCGCAACTTGCGAACCTGCGTGGCCTGAACCCCTTCTTCGGAACACGCACCCTCACTCTGATCGACACCGAGCGTGTGGTGCCACAGGCCACCGGCGGTGGCGTGGACGTGACTCTGATCCCATCGATGCTGGTGGGGAGCACCGAAACGGTCACGGGTGGTGCGTCCGCCGTCTACGGGTCAGACGCCGTCGCCGGCGTGGTCAACATCATCCTCGACAAGAAACTCAACGGCCTGAAACTCCAGGCCGACTATGGCCAGACCTTCCATCACGATGGCGGCGACGCGCATTTCTCCGTGGGTTACGGCAGTGACCTGGGAGACCGCACCCACTTCATCGTCGGCGCCGAGTATGAGAATTCGGAGGACATCGGCCTCTGCTCGCAGGTGCGGGAGTGGTGCAAGTCGGAATATGCCCTCTACACCAATTCTCTGTATGCCGGCGCTCCGGCAACCCCCACGAGCCCTGCCATTCCGCCCAACGGCCAGCCTCACTACATCATCGGGCCCAACGGGACGCTCGCCAACCAGAGCCGCACGGGCGTTTTGACCCCGTGCAATATAGCCACTCCGGTCTGCATCCCCTTTGGCCCGCAGTACATTTTCAATTCCGCCGGAACCGCGGCAACCCCCTTCAGTCCCGGCAACTATGTCGACGGCGCGGGCGTCTTCGGGTTCAGCCAGGGTGCCGGTGCTACCGGAGTGGGCGCGTACGATGGCACCACGCTCAAGCCGGCCGTGAAGCGCTACACGGGTCTCGCGAACGTGGATTTCAAGATCACCGACAACCTGAGCTCATTCCTCCAGATTCTCTACGCGAAGAGCGAGGCGGTAAATCCCATCGCCAACGGCGCTATCGGACCGATATCGCTCGAGGTCGCGAACGGTGTTTTCGTTCCTCTCAGCAGTCAGATCGCGGCCACCAACGCCTATCTGCCCGCCCAATTTCAGCCGGGGGGCGCCAACGCTCTGCCCCTCGGTGGAGCGCTGCTGGGCTACAACATGAACGGCATCGCCCCGGCACGGAATGAGACCAACAACCACGTCACCCGCCTCACCGGTGGGCTGAAGGGCAACCTCTCCTCGACCTGGAACTGGGATGCGTACTTCGAGTACGGCGAGAACAAGAACGACCAGGCTCTGTTCCACAACGTCGTCGGCACCTTCCTGCAGCAGGCGCTGGACGCCGTTCGCGACCCCACTACCGGCAACATCGTGTGCCGTTCGGGTGCCCCGGGGTGCGCCCCTCTGGATCTCTTCGGCAGCAATAACGCGAGCCAGGCGGGCCTGGATTACGCCTTCCGTACGCTCAGGGAGTTCTCCACCCTCAAGCAGACGGTCATCTCGGCCAACGTCGGTGGCGAGCTGTTCGGTGGCTTCGGCGCAGGGGCGGTGAAGGGCGAATTCGGTGCCGAGGCTCGCCGGGACACCGCCGATGTGACCCACGATCTTGCCAACCAGCCCTGGTATAACCAGTATTTCCTCAGCTACGGCCTCGATTACGCGGGCAGAGTGTCGGTGCTCGAAGGCTACGGCGAGGTCACGGTCCCGGTCCTCAAGGATCTGCCGCTCGCCACGTACGTGGAGCTCGACGGAGCCATCCGCGAGACCAACAACAAGAACAAGGACGAGACCATCGGCGCCGCGACCGCGGGGCAGGAGGTGACCCATAACATCCCCAGCTGGAAGCTCAGCTTCATCTGGGACCTGAGCGATTGGTTGCGTTTGCGCGGCACGCGTTCGCGCGACGTCCGCGCCGCGGGTTTCAGGGAGCTGTATGAGTCCTACGCGGTGACGGCCGGCGGACCCTTCGGCACGATCACCAATCCGCAAAACAATCAGAGTGAGGTGGTCACCGCCCTCAGCGGCGGCAACATCAACCTCGAGCCCGAAAGGGCCGATACGACGACCGTCGGCTTCGTATTCGCGCCCAGGTCCGGTCCCCTGGAGAGGTTCCAGTTCTCCGCCGACTGGTATCGCATCGTTATCAACGACCCGATCACCGGACCGCCGTTCGGCCTGGGTGTGCAGAACATCGTGAACCTGTGCAACGCCGGTCAGCAGGCGTTCTGCGATCGCATCACCTTCGGAACACCTGGCAACTTCAGCACCATCACGACGATCAACAACACGGCGGTGAACCTGGGGCATTTCGAGACACGCGGCGTGGACTTCGAGGCTACGTACCGTCTGCCGCTGCAGGATCTCAACAACAGCCTGCGGGGTGACTTCAGCTTCCGCCTGCTCACGTCGTTGCTCTACAACATGACGATCGACGCCGGACTCGGGTCCGCGCCGGTCGACTTTGCCGGACAGTCCGGTCCGACCGCGTCCTTCGGCGGCTTCAATACCTCCCCGCGCTGGCAGTCGAATTTCTTCGTGACCTACGGCGCCGGCCCGCTCACCACCACGTTGCAGGTCCGATACATCGGGCGCGGCTCCTTTGAAGCCGTGACCGCCGCTGGCGGCTCACCGGTCGCGCCCGGCGATCCGGGCTATTCGACGACCAACCGGAACAGCATCAACAACAATTCGGTCCCCTCCGCCACTTATCTGAATCTGTCGGGGTCCTACGAGTTCGGCGAGCATGTGTCCGTATTCGCTTCGATCAACAATCTGACCAACAAGGATCCGCCGATCGCGCCGGGCGGTAACGGCTATCCGACGAATCCGGTGTACTTCGACACCTACGGCCTCACCTGGAAGGTGGGGGTGCGCGCGAAGTTCTGAGGTCGATAGCCAACCGGGCCCACTGGGCCGACTCGCTGTCAGGATCAGCCACTTTTGCCCCATGGCCTCGCCATAAAGCGAGGCCAGGCTCCTCCCATCGGGCCGGTCTGGCTCTTCGCAGGGGGTGTGGCAGCAATGTCGGAACGCGTGGATGCGGTGCTCGAGGTCATTCGCCGGGGACTGATCGAGCCTCTGGGTCGGCTCGGTGGAGCGTTGGCCGCAGCCCTGCGGTCGCTCGCCATCACGCTGTGGCAGTTTCGTTGGCGTGTGGCCATCGCCGCCGTCGCGGCTCTGATCGGCTACGGCCTTTGGTCTCATCCTCCCTATGATTCCGCGGGTCGCGGCGAGCTCCTGGTGCGCACCGACTTGCTCGACGGATCGGTCGGGGTCTACTCGGCCGGCACGCTGCTGGTATTGCCCGGGGTGCATCAGGTACGACACTTCTCCATCAATGATCAGGTGTATCGGCCGACCGAGAGCGCATCCGCGGCCGGGGAGTCCCCCTTCCAAACCGTCGAAGGTCTATCGATCGGCGTGGATCTCTCGGTGCGGTGGTCGGTGGATCGTGCCCGACTTGCCCGGATGTCGAAGCAGTTTCCGGAGGACATCGGCGCGGATCTGGTAGCGCCGGCCGTTCAGGGCAGCGCCTATTCGACCTTCGCTCGCTATTCGGTGCGAGAGATCTTCTCGCAGCGCCGCACGCAGATACAAAGCGAGCTCCTCACGCAGCTCAGGCCGAAATTCGCCGCGATGGGCCTGGTGTTGCGGGAGGTTGACCTCGGGAAAATCGATCTGCCGCCGGACTATCGGGCCGGCATGCAGAAGCTGCTGTCCGAGGAGCTCGAGACCGAAAAGATCCAATACACCCTGCAGTTGAAGGAGGCGGAGGTCAAGCGGCAGCAGGTCGAGGCCGAAGCCGACAAGGAGCGCAGGAAAACGGCAGCGGAAGCCGCAGGGCAGGAACAAGTCATCGCCGCGCGCGCGCAGGAGGAGACCATGAAGCACATCCTGCCGTTCAAGCAGAAGCAGATCGAGCAACGGCGGCTCGAGGCTGAGGCAGAGAAGGTCGCGCGTATTCGTGGCGCGGAGGGCTCCGCGGAGGCGCGTCGTATCGAGGCCAACGGAGAGGCGGACTCACGGCAGAAACTCGCGGATGCGGAGGCCTATCGACTCGATCTCGTCGGCAAGGCGAACGCCAGCCAGATGGAGCGCGAGGGCGCAGCCGTCGCGCGCTATCCGCTGCTGATCCAGAAGACCCTCGCCGATAAGCTCTCCGACAAGGTGCAGGTCATCATCGCGCCACTTCCGGCAGCCGATAAGTTCATCGGCTCGAGTCTCCTGGGCGACCCGAGTGCGCACGCAGTCGCGACATCGGGCGCGGAGAGCTCCCGATGATTCTGGCTCTCGCGGCATCGCTGGCAATCGTGGTGCAGGATCGCGCCGCGCTGCGCGCAGCACCGCGCTCGAGCGCTACCGAGCTCACGCGACTGTGGCAGGGAGATCTGCTCGAAGTACGCGGCGAGCAGGCCGGCTATCTGAAAGTCTACGACTATCGCCACGAGCAGGGAGGTTACCTGCGCGGGGACGCAGCCCGGACGGTCGAGCTCTCCGAGGCCGGTGCTCCGGAGCTTCTCGCCGTGGTGCGCTTCCTGCGCGAAAGTCCGGGATCCGAAGCTCTGGGTGTCAGCTACGGCGCAGCCTATCTGAAGGCCGTGCCGCCGCGAGCGATGACCGCCGAGCCGTTCGCCGCGATCGCGGAAATGGCCGAGCGGCTCGCGGACAAGGCCTCGGGAAGCCCGGACCCGCTGTCCGATTTCGCTCCGCACCTGGAAGTCGTACAACAGTTCGGCGTGCACATGCGCAGCTTCGAGCGCAACGGGCGAGTGCGCCTCTGCTACGACGGCGAGTTGTTTCGTCGCGTGCTGACACTGCCTGGGGCGAAGCCTGAAGAGCGCGCTCGCGCGGCACTCGGGCTCACGCGCCCTGATTGCATCAATCCGGATCTGGGCCCCGTCCCGCGCGCGGCGCTCGATGCTGAGCGAGCCGCATTGCTCGATCAAGTCAAGGATGGCGAGCTGACCGCCATGACCAGGAGTCGCCTCCATGCACGGCGTGCGGGCGTCTGGGCGTCGCTTGCTTACGAGCAGGATCGCCGCAATGAGCCCGCTGGCGCCGCCGCAGAGCGGGCGCTGGAGGAGCTTCTCGCGGTGCATCCAGAAGCTCTGGGTGAAGACCGGCGCTTGGAATACGTGGACGCCGCTTTACGAGTCAGTGCCGTCCGCTGGGTGGGAGCTCTGTCAACACGGCAGACGGGATCACTGACGCTCAGCGCTGTCGCCGGAGATGCGGGCCAAACCTGTATCGCCTTGCAGGATACGCGTCTGCCCCATGCTGCCGTTCTCATCCGCCGCTGCACATACGGGCTCGTGAGGATGGCCTCGGTACAGGCCATCCCTCAAGGTCCGGCGCTGGTGGTCGCGGTGCAGCCGCTCGAGAGCTGGCGCGAGTTGTGGCTGTTTCATCGAGGAGGCGGAAGCTGGACGGTCGACGTGATCTCCCCCGGGCTCAACAATCCGGAAGAAGGCTATGTCGATTTCGCCGGCTACGCGCCGGGCACCAGGCGCCTGCTCATCGCACGAGAGGTCAAGGACCGAGGGCGATTCCTCCGCAGCTTTGAGGAACTGCGGCTCGATGACCTCGCATTGGTGCGTCAGGCGAGCAGCCCAGAACTGCTGCGGGATTTCGGCCGATGGCAGGACGTGGGGTGGCGACAGGACACGCTGGCGCTGCGCTGACGGCCCGGGATCTGTCGCGCTAGAATGAGGCGCGCGACCGCGCTGGGGGAGCAATCATGTGCCGACGCAGGGGAACCGTGCGAGCGCTGCTCGTAGCGGTGGGCTTCTTGTCCATGCGGCCATTGGCGTGGAGCCAGGAGCCATCGCCTCCGAAGGAGGTCTTTGGCCCCGACTCTCTCGCACAGCCGGGCGTGCCAGAGGGGCGGATCCAGGAATTTCACGCCCCGGATTCCAGGACTTTCCCGGGATTCGTGCACGATTGGTGGTTGTACATTCCCGCGCAGTACACCCCGGCCAAGCCCGCCGCGCTGATGGTTTTCCAGGACGGCGCGGACTTCATCAAGCGCGACGGCCATTGGCGGCTGCCCGTCGTGCTCGACAATCTCATCGCGCGCGGCGAGTTGCCGGTGGTCGCGGCGGTTTTCGTGAATCCCGGCGCCTCCACCGGACGCCGCGACGGCAAGCCTATCAATAACAATCGTTCCGTCGAGTACGACACCCTGAGTCCGGCCTATGCGACGTTCCTCTGGAATGAAATCCTGCCCGAGGTTCGCCAACACGTTCACCTGCGTGAGGACGCAGGCGCGCGCGCTATCGGCGGCTGCAGCAGCGGCGGGATCGCGTCGTTCACCGTCGCCTGGCAGTTCCCCAATCGGTTCCGCAAGGTGCTGTCATTGAGCGGCAGCTACACAGACATTCGCGGCGGACAGGCGTATCCCAGCCTCATCCACGCCTCTGCCCGCAAGCCGATTCGTATTTTCCAGCAGGTCGGTGCCCATGACGCCGTGGTAGAAGGTTGGGGGAGTTGGCTGGAGGCGAATCAAGCCATGTCCGCGGCGCTGGATGAGAAGCACTACGATCACAAGTTCGTCCTGACCGGTGACACGCACTGCGGAGTCGAGAACGCGGCGCAAGTGCCGGATGCCATGCGCTGGCTATGGCGGGACTACCCTCGCTAGCGATCCGCCGTCACGGCCTGACACGGGATCAGGGTGCAATCACCAGCGCCATGGCTGTGGGATTTTGTCCGGTAATCCGGGTCGTGCCGAGCTCACTCGGCAGGCCCCCGGCGCCCACAGTGAAGTGAGTGAGATGCCCACCACTGCCGTTGGGAGGAGCCGCTCGCGCGTCCGAGGTGAGGACATACAAATGGCTCCCGTTCAGGGCTTCTGCCACCGCCGCGGAGCCAGTATCGAGCTCGCCCTGTAGCACGAGGGTGCCGGAGCCGTCGATCGCGTACTGATAGAGTCTTCCGGAGTTCGTGTCTACGCCCACGAAGTCGCTGAGCAGATAGGCGTTCGACCCGGAGCCATTCAGAACCATGTCCACGGGAAGGATGAGACTGCCCGTCACTGTCGTGGATACCCTGGGGTTCAATGAGCTGTCGGGTGCGATCAAGTACAGGGAGACCTGCCCGTTACAGGGACTGTCAACGCACGTTCCAAGCACATAGCCCGCCTCGTCCCGGGGTGCAAGGACTACGCCCGTCGGATCGTCTGCCGCGACGCCGGCGAGTGCCAGCGCGGAGAGCGTTCCGTCGAATCCGATGGAGAACTGCAGGACCACTCCGCTGGCACCGCCGCCCAGATAGGCATGGCGCCCGATGGAGTCGATCACGAGGGGTCCCGCGGCAAGTGTGGACAATGTCAGGGAGGCTGGCGTGAGTGGAGACAGCAGACCGCCGCCGCCGATCGAGTACTCTGCAATGGAAGCTGGAGCGGCCACGAAAGTCGGACCGAGAGGTGAGGTCACGACATAGAGATAATGGCCGCTCGGATCGATGCTCACCCAGAACCCGCCGCCTTGTGAAGGTGATAGCGGGACGCTGACTACGGCGGGTGACAGTGCCTTCAAACCACCGTCTGCGCCTACGGCATACTGCGAAATAGTGTGGTCATCACCGTTCACTGCATAGACATACCGCCCCGAAGGATCGGCGGCGACTCCCATCGGGTTCGTCCCCGCCGACACGGAAGACACACTCTGAGGCGTGACTGACCCATCGGCACCGATGGAATATTGAAATACCGAACCGGGACTCCCGTTGGTTGCGGCGGCTGTGATGTACAGGAACCCTTCCGGTGACGGACTATGCTCTCCGGGGCTGCTGAGCAGGTTGCCGCCGCCCGAGCCTCCGCACGCCGCGAGGCCAGTCGACAGGACGATTGCGCTCGCAAGCGCGAGTGGACGTAGTCCGGTATTCACAGAGCTCCTTATGGTGATGCTGAGTTGGATCCAGCCGGAAATGCTACGTGAAGGCCCAGACGAGACTGTCTGCCTTTCGAAGCCGTCCGTAGCCGGCCACGATACAAAGGAGGGCAATTGCATCCGAGGCGATACAGGTCGCTACAAACCGCTACAGCTGCGATTAGCCGCATGCCGCCGGTTCTGACATCATCGCAGCCGTGTTTCACAGCGAGAGCTCGATGCGTCGCTTACCGCGGACAAGCCTGACAGCGATGGCCGTCATTTTATTCCGCGTGACCCGCGTCCTTGCGGCAGATGACTGCAGCGATCCCTCCAACGATTGCGTCGCGATCGGACACTGGAATTTCAGCATGGCGCTTGGTGCCGGGATCAGGACGAATCCCGTGGCGCATGGCACGGACATACCGCTCGTCGTCCTTCCACAATTCAGCTACTACGGCAAGCGCGTTTTCATCGAGAATCTGGACCTGGGAGTGACACTGGCCGAAGACAACACCCATACCCTGAGTCTGATCGCCAGCCCGGGTTACGATCGCGTCTTCTTCTATCGCAGCGACCTGCAGAACATTTTCATTGGCGGCCTGCCTGGCTCCGGTAACGGCAGTGCGGGCGGTGCAATAGCCGGCGGTGCGACAACCGGCTCGACTGGCCAGACGGTACCGACGCCATTCCCATCCCGCACGCGTCACATCACGTATCTGGCCGGACCCGAGTGGACGTTCAAGTATCGCCGCATGTCGGGTCAGGTGGACCTCCTGCACGAGATCACTGGCCGCAATCATGGCGACGAGATTCGAGCTGCGCTCGCCTTGCCCGTGATCGAATCGAGAAATTCCCTCACAGCCAGCCTGGGGCTCACCTGGAAGAGCGCCGCCATCGTCAACTACTATTACGGGGCCGCGAACATCTACCGGGGAGGATCGGCCGTGAACCCCTTTGTGAAATTGGGATATACGCGCCAATGGACCCATCAGTGGAGGCTCACCGCGCTGGCGCAGTACGAGCTCCTGGGCAATGCCATCGCGGACAGCCCCATCGTTGCGCAACGGTACGTTGCGACGGTGTTCGCCGGCGCTTCTTACGAGTTTTGACTGCGATGGCCAGCAAGTGGACGACAGAGGTGCATGGCAGGAGTGGCATCACGCGCTCTGTTCCCTGCCTGGTCCTCTGGGCGATGGGCTCGACAGCGGGGCATGCCGCTTCGGCGACGAGTCTCTCGAACGCAGGCATCGAGCTGCAGCTGAGCCCCCGGGTTTGCTCTCTGTCCGCCCGTGATGAGCAGTGCGACGCGGTGGTCCGTGCGAGGTGGAGCGCCACGCACGAGGAAACCCTGTGTCTGGTGATCGTGGATCGCCCTGAGGTGAAGCAGTGCTGGGAACACTATGAGGCCGGCGCCTACACCCTCGAGCTGGTGTTCGCCCGGGATCTGACATTTCAGCTGCGGGATCCGGCTCTGCAGCAGGTACTGGCTTCCGAGGTGCTGCGCGTCATCAGAGAGGCGATTCTCTATCGGCACAAGCGCCGCCAGCCCTGGAACATCTTCGACTGAGAGCCGGCACCCCATGAGCGTGACTCCGTCCGAAACTTCGGTCCTGCTGGTTGAGGATGACGTGCGGCTCGCGGAGCTGGTGAGTCGCTATCTGGAGACCAACGGCATGAGCGTGACGACCGTGGCGCGGGGCGACCGGGTTCTGGAGCTCGTCCGACAGAATCCGCCGGAGCTCATCATCCTCGATCTCGGCTTGCCTGGAGAGGATGGCTTCGCGGTCTGCCGGCAGCTGCGGCCCGCCTACGGCAACCCGATCCTGATTCTGACCGCTCGCGACAACGATATCGATCACGTTCTCGGTCTGGAGCTGGGAGCGGACGATTACGTCATCAAGCCCGTGGAGCCGAGAGTCCTGCTGGCGAGGATCAACGCGCTGCTTCGGCGCAGCAGGGCCGGCCTGGAGATCGCATCCCACACGCTGCGGTTCGGACGGCTGGTGATCAGTCTCACGTCCCACTCCGTTCATCTCGACGGCCTGCCGATCGATCTGTCGCGCAACGAGTTCGAGCTGCTGGCACACCTGGCGGCGCACGCGGGCAAGATCCAGTCGCGCGACGCGCTGTTCAGAAGCCTCTACAACCGCGAGTACGATGGCGTCGATCGGATGCTGGACATACGCGTGTCGCGTTTGCGCAGAAAGCTCGGGGAGGACGCCGAGCATTCGGAGCGCATCAAGACCATCTGGGGATCGGGTTACCTGTTTGTTCCCGACGCGTGGTGATATGACAAGGCACTTTCTGGGCTTGTATCTGATCATCGTCCTGACCCTGGCGGTCGTGAGCTGGGCGCAGGACCGACTGCTTCAAGCCTATGGCAAAGGGGACTCCACCGACACCCGGGCGGTGCTGGTGGCGATGACCGCGATTGCCACCGATCTCCGCGAAGTTCCCACCGAGCGCTGGAGACAGCGCATCGCCGGTATCGCCGCGCAAAGTGGCGTCGACATGGAGCTGTTCGCCACGGAAGACGTTGCCGGTCGGGAGACGCTCGCGAAGCTTGCGCGCGGCGACATCGCTTTCATGGGCGCCAACTCCGGCGACACATGGGCTCTGAAGCAGCTCGACCCTCAGCACATCCTGGCCGTCAAGCACATCGAGCCCGCCCTCCGGCGTGGGGCGTTGGAGTGGACTCTCACCACACTGTTCTACGCACTGATCGCGCTCGTCCTCATGACCTGGATCTGGCCGTTGACCCGCGATCTGCGTGCGCTGGAGACGGCTGTGGCGGGCTTCGGCAATCGCAGCTGGGTGTTTGCCGCCCACATCAAGCCTCATTCGCAGATCTATCCTCTGGCGGAAACCTTTCGCAGAATGGCCGCGCGCATCGACGGGCTGATCGAGTCCCACAAGGACATGTCGAACGCCGTATCGCACGAGATCAAGACCCCGCTCGCGCGCATGCAGTTCGAGATAGAGCTGGCGCAACAGGCCGAGAGTCTGGCGCAAGTCAGGGGTTCACTCGGTAACCTGAAGACGGACATCGAGGTCATCGACGACCTGGTCAGGGCGACGCTCGCCTACGCGATTCTCGAGCGGGCCGACATGGCGCTGAATCTCGGCAAGCACAACTTCGCCACCCTGATTCCGGCCATCGCCGACTCCGTCAAGCGCGATGCCCCGCCGGGTATTCGCATCAGGTGTCAGGTACAGAGTGACGCCCAGTGGGTCGTCTGCGACCTGCATCTTCTGGAATCCGTACTGAAGAACCTCATCTACAACGCCACGCGTTACGCGAAACTGACGGTGAGCGTGGCTTTCCAGATACGGGCCGGCATGTACGAGCTGGTCGTGGACGATGACGGGCCTGGAATTCCGGAAAAGGATCGGGAGAGGGTGTTCGAGTCTTTCGTGCAACTGGAGCCGGCCGGAGCCCAGAAGGCCGGGTTCGGTCTGGGCCTTGCGATCGTCAAGCGCGTGATCGAGTGGCACGATGGGCAAGTGTCTTTGGCGGAGTCGCCGTGCCGCGGCGCACGCGTATTTGCGACATGGCCGATCAAGGCTCTCGCCCGAGCGGGTGACAGGATTTGAGCCCGCGGAACCTGCGTCGCGAATTCTGACCGCTCGCTCCTTCAAATCCCCGCCGCTCGCTTCAAGAAACGCTCCGCTGACATCGCTCACGATGGCAGTCGCTG
>FTJO01007050.1_pt2 | contig 26257 bp, 27 predicted proteins | sample 1658761 | NCBI WGS metagenome assembly FTJO01 (sample SAMEA3914852, study PRJEB12502) | metagenome | biome: forest; material: soil | place: USA | collected 2011-06-22 | depth 0.3 m | reverse complement strand
GCCGATGCCGCGCGCGGCCTGAGGGCGGTCCTCGTCTGCCTGTCGCGCTCACAGCCGTAACTCCCGACAAGACGGAAGCGAAGGTGCGCACGACGAAGACCATGCTCGGGCGCCTGGGCCAGAAGGTATGGGATCAGGATGTGGTCAACGAAATGGCCAAGGCCCTTGGCGTGAGTCCGCCGGCGTCGCCGACGCCGGCCTCCAAATAGCGACGCGGGCGCATTAGAAATGCGTTGCCGGGATCGCTGCGTGCGCGGCGTCACCGTTGCATGGCTGGCGCTCTGTGTGGTCGCCTGCGCGACCACACAGGGCAAATTCAGGGGGTTGGGCTCTGCATATCCAGCCCATCCGCCCACATTCCCCGTGGAAGTGTTCGAATCGGACCCGCCAACGCGACCCTTCGAGCGGATCGCTCGCCTGGATGCGCATTTCGAGCAGACCGGCTTCATGTCCACGAGCCATCAGACCGGAATCGAGGAACTGAAGAAGCAGGCGCGCGCCGCCGGAGCGGACGCGATCATCGAGGTGCGTGAGCTGCACTCTCACGTCGGGGAAACGCTGATCCTGCACGTCACGGCGACGGGCATACGGTATACATCCGCGCCGCTCGGCTGGAGCGCTTCTTCTAACATTGCTCCGGCAGACCGACGCAAACGGCGGCGAGCTTGTTGCCATCCAGGTCGCGGACGTACGCCGCATAGAAATCGGGGCCGTAGTGGGGCCGCAGGCCGGGAGCACCCTCGGAGCTGCCGCCGCTGGCGAGTGCCGCGGCATGGAAATCCGCGACCTGCTGCCGCGTGCGCGCCCTGAAGGCCACCATGGTGCCGTTGCCTATCGTAGCCGGCCGCTGGTCGAACGGCTTGCCGACCCAGAGGGCGAGCTCACGCGCGCCGCCATCCTCATAAGTACCCCAGCCGGCGGAAACCCGATCCCATTCCGGGTCGCCCGTGACGCAGCGCTGCAAGTCGAGCGCCGCCAACGCTGCATCGTAGAATGCGGTGGCCCGCTCCAGGTCATTGGTGCCCAGGTAGACGTAAGAAAGCATGAGGTCCTCTGCCGCAGCCGGCCGATCGGTTCAGGCGGGGTATTCAGCCACGGAAGAACATTGGTCAGCAACGCCGACAAAATGAGCGCCCCTCTTTGGTCCAGGGGCCTCGCCGCGGTCCTGCTGGCGCAGTTCCTTTCGGCGCTGGCCGACAACGCTTTACTGTTCGGCGCGCTTGCGCTGCTGAGAATGGACCGCTATCCGGCCTGGACGGCGCCGCTGTTGCAGGAGTTCTTCGTCGCAGCCTACATCCTGCTGGCCCCCTTCGTCGGCCCGTTCGCCGACTCCAGCCCCAAGGGGCGCGTGATGTTCGCCGCAAACGCACTGAAGGTGCTGGGCGTCCTGGGAATGTGTCTCGGCCTGAATCCGTTCGTCGCCTACGGGCTGGTCGGCGTGGGGGCCGCCGCCTACTCTCCCGCGAAGTACGGCATCCTCTCGGAGCTGACCTCGCCTGAGCGGCTCGTGCAGGCCAACAGCCTGATGGAAGGCTCGACCATTGCCGCGATCCTGACGGGAGCGATTGCCGGTGGCACGTTGGCCGACTGGAATGTGACGGGCACCCTCGTCATCGTCACCGTGTGTTACTGCGGAGCGGCCGCCGCGAACCTGCTGGTTCCGAAGCTTCCGCCCGCCCATCCGCTCGGTACCTTTTCCGTACCCGCGATGCTGCGCGACTTCACGCATGCCGCACGGGAGCTGTTGAAAATCCAGGACGCGCGCTTCGCGGTCATCGGAACCAGCGCGTTCTGGGGCGCGGGCGCGACGCTCCGGTTTCTGCTGGTCGCCTGGGTCCCGGTCGCGTTGGGTATCACGACCAACGCCATGCCGGCATATCTGAACGCCGCCGTCGCCGTTGGAATCGTCGCCGGCGCAGCTCTGGCCGCGAGATTCGTCACTCTGCGAAGCGCCGATCGCGCTCTGCCGGCCGGAGTGCTGATAGGTGTCGCGGTATGCGTGCTGGCGGGGACGACGACTGTCCCGATGGCGTTTGCGACGGTCGGTCTGGTCGGCGCCTGTGGAGGGTTCTTTCTGATCCCTTTGAACGCCTTGTTGCAGGAACGGGGACATGAAAGCGTCGGTGCCGGGCACGCCATCGCCGTGCAGAATCTGGCCGAAAATACCGCAATGCTGCTGATGATCGGTCTCTACATTGCCATCCAGAGCAGTGGGGTGCGGATTCCGGCGATCGCCGCCGGCTTTGGGCTCGCTTTCACGGTCGCGATCGGTTGCCTTTGGCTGTATCGCCGCAACGCTGCGCGAAATCAGGCTACGCGGGCGGAATGAGCCTTCCGAGAGTCTCGTCGAGCTCCGCCAAGTCAGACAGCGCGATGCCGAATGTCTCCTCCAGTACCGCGCGCAGTTCCTTCACGGTGCTGAGGGTGCGTTGTTCCGACGTTCCCCCTACGTGGTGGATCGACAGTTGAGTGTTGTTTAGGTTGAAGCGGCGATCGGCCGCGGGTCGCGCGACGGTCAGCCCTTTGACGAAATGCGATTCCGGCAAAGTGGACACGTACCAGTTGGCCACTTCGTAGTCGGGCAGCAGCTGGGGTTGCAGATCGAATCGGTAGAGCGCTACCCACGCATCGCGGAGCCAGGCTTCAATCACGAAGCTCTCGTCTATTCTGATGAGGCGGAAGGTTTCGTGCGGGGTTTCCTGCTCGATATCGGGAGCCAGGCGCAGCGGCGCCGTCAGCGTCAGGCCGCCGAAGCCGACGTCGGCCACGTAGGGGACACTTCGCGCTGCGCCGCCACCGCTGCCCGCAGCGCCACCGTCCTCCAGGTCGATCCGCAGCAACATGTGTGTCCGCGGACGCAACGCGCCTTGCGGGGCATTCCAAATGACGCGCGCGGCAAGGTCGGTAACCCGGAATCCGAGCGTGCGCAGTACCGCGCCGAGAAGCAGATTCTGCTCGAAGCAGTAGCCGCCCCGGCCACCGCGGACGAGCTTCTTCTCGAGCGATTCCAGATCGAGGCGCACGGGGCGTCGCAACAGCGGATCGAGATTCTCGAACGCGATGGTCAGCGCATGCTGAAGATGTATGCCGCGCAATGCGTCAAGAGTCGGTTCACGCGGGCCCGAGTAGCCGATACGCTGGAAGTAGGCGTCGAGACTGACTGCGTCGCTCATGACGATGGAATTTCTCGCTGCTGGGACCCGAAACAGGAAGATTACGCCTCGTTTCGTCCAACTATCGAATATTGCGCCTGTTCACGCTCATCGTGCACCCTGCTTTGCGTGAGCATTGAAGGAGCCAACGATCATGGCATCGAAATCGCTTCCGATTCCGGATGGGTTTGACGGGTTGTCGCAAGACGAACAGATCCGCTACGTGCAGGGTCTTTGGGATCGCATTGCGCAGCGCCCAGGGGCGCATCCTGTACCGCAGAGTCATCTCGATCTGTGCGAGCAGCGTCTCGCGGAGTACCGTCGGAATCCCCAATCGACCGAGTCCGCATTTGGGGCTCTCGCCCGGCTGCGCCGGAAGCGGGTGCCGTGACGGGGTTCATCTTGCGCCCGGCCAGCGACAGCAACGCGTTCGCGGCTTTGTGCACGAACCCGAAGTCGCACGCTACGTTTGAGGCCGCTTTCCCGGCGCCAGCCGCGCGTGCAGATCGTAAGCGTCGGACGAGATGATCTCCACGTCGGCCCAGTCGCCGGACTGGAGCGCCTTTGCATTGCGGATGTGGACGACGCCGTCGATTTCAGGAGCGTCGGCCTCGCTGCGGGCGACGGCGACGTTCTTCTCGACGCTGTCTACGAGCACCCGCATGCGCCGACCGACGCGCGATGCGAGGTGTTCCGCGCTGATGGCCGCCGCACGCTCCATGAAGCGGTCGTAACGCTCCTGTTGCAGCTCCGGCGCCACGTGATCGGGAAGCGCATTCGCAGCGGCGCCTTCGACGGGTGAATACTTGAAGCAGCCGACCCGATCGAGCTGGGCCGCATCCAGCCAGGCCAGCAACTCTTCGAACTCGTTCTCGGTCTCGCCCGGGAATCCCACGATGAACGTACTGCGGATCACGAGGTCCGGGCAGCCGCTGCGCCATGCGCGGATACGCTCAAGCGTGTTCTCCGCATGCGCCGGCCGTCGCATCCGCTTCAGGACACTCGGGCTTCCGTGTTGAAAGGGAATGTCCAGATAGGGCAGGACGCGGCGTTCCGCCATCAGAGGAATGACTTCGCCCACGTGCGGATACGGATAGACGTAATGCAGACGCACCCAGGCGCCCAGCGACCCTAGACCCCTCGCAAGGTCGATGAAGCGTGTCTGGTAGGCCTGGTCGCGCCACTCAGCGGAGCGGTAGCGGATATCCGCGCCGTAGGCGCTCGTGTCCTGCGAGATCACGAGCAGCTCCTTCACTCCCGCCTTCACGAGCCGCTCGCCCTCGCGCAACACCTCGTCTATGGGTCGGCTCGCGAGCTTGCCGCGCATCGACGGAATGATGCAGAAGCTGCACTTGTTGTTGCAGCCCTCCGAGATCTTCAGGTACGCATAATGACGCGGCGTGAGCCGCACGCCCTGGGGCGGTACGAGATCGAAGAATGGATCGTGCTGCGGAGGCAAGTGCTCGTGGACTGCCGAGAGCACGTCCTCATAAGCGTGCGGTCCCGTTACCTTCAGCACACGCGGATGCCGCTCGAGAATTCTCTCCGGTCGCGCGCCGAGGCATCCGGTGACGATCACACGGCCGTTCTGCTCCAGTGCCTCGCCGATCGCGTCGAGCGATTCGTCCACGGCCGCGTCGATGAATCCGCAAGTGTTGACCACGACGACGTCGGCCGCGTCGTAGGTCGGGACGACCTCATAACCCTCGGCGCGCAGATGCGTGAGGATGCGCTCGGAATCCACCAACGCCTTGGGGCAGCCGAGGCTGACGAAGCCGATTTTGGGAACGCGGGACATCGGGAGGGGGACGTCGAAAAAGGGCCGCTATGCTAGACGCGCCACCTGAGGCACCGCCAGCGAAATCGACAAGGGAAATCGATAAGGGAATCGGGCCGGTGGACTCTGGCGCTGGGAGCCTGCGGCGGACCTGGCAGGGCGGCTCAGCTGCCCGAGTTGTCAGTCCACGCCGATCTGGGTGGAACTCTCGGAGGCTTCTTGCGGGGCGCTCTCGCGGATCGAATGCAACGCCAGGAACAGAGTCAACGCGGCCAAGGGCATGAGCAGCCACGGCCACATCGCCGGGCGGCGATCGGTCACGTGGGGAAGCACGGGATTTGAAGACTCTGCGGTCACGGACGCGGAAGCCTACGCCCGCGGCCGGCGACCGGCAATAGGGCCGTCCGGGGGCCGGCGCGGGACCGAAGACGGCTCACAGAATCGGCTGGATCCGGGCCGTGGCGGTGCCCGATGCGATCCGCAGGAGAGCGACCGCCACGGGGAGGCTGAATCGCCTGGGTCCGGCGCTGCCCGGATTGACGAACAGGACCCCATTGCGCTCCGACACCGCCGGCTTGTGCGAGTGGCCGGCGATCACTACGCGGAAGCCCGAGCTGGCCGGATCCGCACCCAACTCCTTCAGGTCGTGCAGGACGTGGATCGACAAGCCCTCGATCTGCAGCGTCAGCTGCGTGGGGAGCCGTTTTGCCCAGGCTCCCTTGTCGTTGTTACCCCTGACGGCGTCGACGGGGGCGATCGAGCCCAGCGCGGCCAATATCTCCGGCCCGCCGATATCCCCCGCATGGATGATCCGCTGCACGCCCGCCAGGGCCTCGAGGGCCTGCGGCCGAAGAAGCCCATGAGTGTCGGAAATCAGACCGACCGTAACGTCGTCTGTCGGCGCGTGCGCCACAGGAAGTCCAACACGGCTGGGTGAACGGTCTGGATGCTGCCCCGGGGCGCCAACCCGAGCCGGCGCAGGCTGCGGCCGAAGGCGCGCCGGAACAGGGAAATCTGGTATTCGAACAGGGGGCTCTCCTGCAGCTGCGGGGGCCACATGACCCGGCTGCGAAAGGGCGGAGCGTTGGCGAGCTTCACCTCCAGCGAGGTGCCGAGCGCAAGACTCAACCACTGCAGTGCATCGTTGCGGCCCTGTGCGTAGAGCGACGCCTCCAGCCAGCTTCCCTGCGTGTCCGTGATCAGGCACAGCAGCCAGTCCTCCCCGCCGGCCGCCGTATCGCTGGTCGCTTCTCCGACACAGACGATGCGCTCGGGCCCAATGTCCCACGACGAGGAGCCACGGCGAAAGCCGAGACTCGCGCCGCCTACGATGAACTCCTCCGGGACCTGCGCGGAATACACTGGAATCGGCGGCTCTGTTAACGCGAGTACATTCCCAACAGCTCTGCCTTGGCGAGCGTGTTCGCGCTCACGTTGAATCCCACCAGAGCCGCCGTCGCGTCGGCCGGAACGTCCAGCTTCGCCACTTTCAGCGCGTACAGGCGGAGGTAGTAGTGGTGCGGCGCGCCAGGCGGCGGACAGGGCCCGCCGTAGCCGCTCGTTCCGAAGTCGGTCCTGCCCTGGACGGTACCGCCCGGCAGGAGGCCCTTCCCGGCGTCGCCGGCGCCCGCGGGCAATGCCGTCACCGCCGCCGGAATGTTGTAGACGACCCAGTGCCACCAGCCGCTGCCCGTGGGCGCATCGGGGTCGTACATGAACAGCGCGAAGCTCTTCGTGCCAGCGGGCGCGTGGCTCCAGGAGAGCGCGGGCGATACGTTGTGTCCCGAACAGCCGAAGCTGTCATAGACCTGAGCTTCGGCGATCTTCCCGCCGGGAGCGATGTCCGGGCTCGTGAGTGTGAAAGCGCCGCCTGCCGCCGCGGCGGTCGCGGACTTGCCGTCGCCTTGCGGTGCGAGCGCACCGAGGACCGTTATCGAAAGGGCTGCGCCCAGGATCGCCGTTCTGCGCCACATCGTTGCGAACTCTCCAGCTTGGAATACGGAAGCGCGCAGTTTGCAGTGCCGGCGTCCTGGTGCATAGTCGGGAGAATGATGCAATCCCGGACGGCCCTGATCACCGGCTCGACGGACGGTCTGGGCGGCCAAGTGGCTCGCCGGCTGGCCGAGGCGCGGTTCACGGTTCTGATTCACGGCCGAAATCGGGAACGCGCCGAGAGCGTCGTGCGCGACATTCGCGCGGCCGGGGGTAGCGCGTTCTTCCATGAAGCGGATCTGGCGTCGCTGGAGCAGGTCCGTAGACTGGCCGAGGAGGTCATGCGTACCCAGGGGCGGCTGGACCTGCTCATCAACAACGCCGGGATCGGCACCGGCGGCCGTGGCGTCACGCGCGAGGTCAGCGTCGAGGGCTACGAGCTCAGATTCGCGGTCAACTATCTTGCGGGCTTCCTGCTCACGCACCGGCTCGTTCCGCTCTTGAAACAGAGCGTCCCCTCACGCGTGGTCAGCGTTGCGTCCGCGGCGCAGTATCCTCTGGATTTCGGCAATGTGATGCTGACGCGCGCTTTCAGCGGGATGCGAGCCTACGCGCAGAGCAAGCTTGCGCAGGTGATGTTCACTTTCGATCTTGCGCGCGAGCTTGCGGGCAGCGGCGTCACCGTCAACTGCCTGCACCCCGCAAGCCTGATGGATACTCGGATGGTACGCGAATCGGGAATGAGGCCGACGAGTTCCGTGGACGAAGGCAGCGAGGCGGTCGTTCAGCTCGCGCTGTCGCCGGAGCTGCAAACGCAGACGGGGCTGTACTTCGACGCCACGCAACCCGCGCGAGCCCACGATCAGGCGTATGACGAGGCGGCGCGCCTGATGCTGCGGACGCTGAGCCGGGACCTCGTGGGGCTCCCGCCGCTGCACGCCTAGAGGGTCTTCGCATGGCCAACCTCGTCCCCGATGCCGCGAACCAGTCGACTGAACTGCTCGACTACAACCTCTTCACGACCAATCCGGCACTCGTCGATGCGCTCGCGCGCGAGGCTGGATCGGCCGAGCACGCCGGCATGGCGGCGCTCGGTGCGCGGCTGGGCAGCTCCCGGATGTTCGCCTTGGGCGATGCGGCCAATCGCAATCCCCCCACTCTGCAGCTCTTTGACCGCTTCGGCCGGCGACGCGACGAGGTCGAGTTTCATGCCTCGTGGCATGAACTGCTGGCGCGTCTCGTGGCAGAGGGACTGCACACCTCTCCGTGGGCAAACCCGGGCCCCGCTGCGCATGCGCGCCGTGCCGCAGGCTACATGCTCTGGGCCGAAATCGAGAACGGGACGCAGTGCCCCGCGACCATGACCTACGGAGCGGTCCCGGCGCTGGCGCGGCAACCTCGGGACTTCGCGGAATGGTTGCCACTGCTCCTGTCCCGCGAGTACGACTCGCGCTTCGTTCCCACAGGCGCGAAGCGGGGTGCGCTCATGGGAATGGGCATGACGGAGAAGCAGGGTGGCTCCGACGTCCGCTCTAACACCACTCGCGCGCAGCCCGCCGCGGCTCGTGGTCCGGGCTGCGAATATCGGCTCACCGGTCACAAATGGTTCTTCTCGGCGCCGATGTGCGATGCATTCCTGGTGCTCGCGCAGGCGCCCGGGGGGTTGTCCTGCTTCTTCATGCCGCGCTTTCTTCCGGACGCCACCGTCAACACCCTGCGGCTGCAACGCCTGAAGGACAAGGTCGGCAACCGCTCCAACGCATCCAGCGAAGTCGAATTCGATGCCGCCTACGGGGTGCTGGTCGGTGAGGAGGGGCGCGGCATCCCGACAATCCTCGAGATGGGCGTGTACACGCGCCTCGACAACGCCGTTGCTTCTGCGGGTCTCATGCGTCAGTGCGTCTCGCAGGCCGTTCACCACGCGCGCGAGCGAGCCGCCTTCGGGCGGCCTCTCATAGAGCAGCCGCTCATGCGCAATGTGCTGGCAGACCTTGCCCTGGAATGCGAGGCGGGGGTTGTACTCGCAATGCGCCTTGCCCATGCGTTCGACGCGCAGGATGACGAGGCGGAGCAGATGTTGCGGCGCGTGCTGACGCCCGCGGCAAAGTACTGGCTCTGCAAGCGCGCGCCCTGCGTCGCCGCCGAAACGATGGAGGTGCTTGGCGGCAACGGCTACACAGAGGACGGGCCCATCGCACGGCGGTTCCGCGAGTCGCCCCTGAATTCGATCTGGGAGGGCTCCGGCAACATCATGTGTCTGGACGTGCTGCGGGCCCTGGCGCGTGAGCCACGCGCTCGGGAAGCGCTCGAGGGGATTTTCCGTGCGGCCCGGGGCAGCAGCCCGGAATTCGATCGCTTCACCGCAAGGCTGTCCGGTGAGCTCGATCTGTCCGTGGACGCAGAGCTGCGCGCACGCCGGGTGACAACAATGATCGCGCTCGCCGTTCAGGCAGCGGTGCTTCTCATGCACGGACCGACGCCGTCGGCCGAGGCGTTCGTGGCGTCCCGCCTGTCCGAGGGACCCCCCGCCGCTTTTGGAACGCTGCCGGCGGGAGCGAATCACGCTGCACTAATTGAGCGCGTGTTTCATGTTTGAGACAGTTGAGCCCAGGCTCAGCGCGTTCAATGCATGCAGACCCGGTGCTCCGGGGTGGGACTGCTCACGTAGCGGACGCACTGCGCCCTTTCATGGGCGACCCGGCACGCATCTGTCCGCCGTAACCGCCCAAACTCCTGATATTCTGTTAAATCATCGGGTTCCGGGAGGAAATGCTCCCGCCCGGAGCGCTGCATTCGATAGAAGCGAACGAATCTCCCGCTCACCGTGCGAGTACGGTACCGAGCCGCCCGTCTGGGAGCGGCAGCGAATGGAAGCGGGCACAGGAGTGGAGTCGCTGCGAGCGACGTCAACGGGGACGCACGGGAATGGTCATGAGGAAAACGAGACAAAAAACTCATCTCACGCCGAACGAGGTCGCCGAGCTGCTGATGGTGAATCCGGTGACGGTGCGGCAGTGGGCATCGCGCGGCCTGCTGCGGTCGCTCACCACTCCGGGAGGCCACCGCCGCTTCCTGCTCAACGACGTGGAGGAATTTGCCCGCAGCCGGGGTGCCACGCCGGTTGCGCGCCGTTCGGGCCGTCCCGATCGGGTGTTGGTCGTCGACGACGATCCGAATATCTGCCGCTCGATCGCGGACCTGATCCGGCGGCACGCGCCGCACGTGGAGACCGAGACGGCACGCGACGGCTTCGAGGCGGGCGCGAAGGTGGAGTCGTTTCGGCCGCATGCCCTGGTGCTCGACCTGATGATGCCCGGGATGGATGGATTCGAGGTCTGCCGCCGGCTGCGCGAGCGTCCAACACTGAACCACATCCGCATCGTTGCCATCACCGGATTCGCGAACGCCGAGAACGTCGAGCGAGTGTTGGCGGCGGGCGCCGACGCCTGCCTGCCCAAGCCGCTCGACTCGGACCGTCTGGTCGCCGAGCTGGGCCTCGTCGAACCGAGCTCCGGCACGCCCGAGTGATCTGGTTGCTATCGCGCGCCCCGTGACGATATCCGCGGGGTCCGTGATGAGCTTCGACCGCAACTACTACCAACGCTATTACTACAACCCACGCACGGCAGTCACCGACCGTCGTGAGATGCGCGCGCGGGCACGCCTCATCGCCGCGTACGTCGAGCATGTCGGTTTGCCGGTGCGACGTATTCTTGACGCGGGATGCGGAACGGGATTGCTGAGGTCACCGCTGCGGCGGATGCTGCCGCGTGCCACCTACACGGGGCTCGAGTCCAGCGAGTACCTTTGCGGCCGCTACGGATGGGAACGAGGGGACATCGAAAGCTTCCGCAGCCCACCCTTCGATCTGGTGATCTGTTACGACGTCTTGCAGTACCTCGAGACCAGCGTGGCACGGCGGGCACTCGGCAACCTGTCGCGCCTGTGCCGTGGCGTGCTCTATTTCACGGCTCTGACGCGTGCGGACTGGGAGCACAACTGCGACCGCAGCCGCACCGATTCGAATGTGCATCTGCGCAGCGCGCGTTGGTACCGCACCGCGCTGCGGCGCACTTTCAGCGAGGTGGGCGCAGGCTTCTGGATCCGTCGCGGCGCGCCGCTCACGGTCTGGGAGCTGGAATCAACCTGACGCCTCCGGTTGCTGCTGCGGCCGACGGCTGCGGAACAGGGGATAAAGGGGTAAGCCGAGCAGGATCAGGAGCAGCGTTGCCGTGGATTCCGCGGGGCTCGTCATGAAGGCGTTCACGACTATCCATCCCATGACCAGCGCGAATACGAGCGGCACGAAGGGATATCCCCACACACGGTAGGGTCGGGGAGCGTTGGGCAGTCGCCGGCGCAGCACGATGACGGACAGCGCGACGGGAATCCAGAACACGGCGTAGGACAACACCGCCATGTTGGTGAGCTGATCGAAGGTCCCCGAAACGGCCAGCAGCGCCGCCCAGACGCTCACCAGCACGATGGACGTGACCGGCACCCGTGACTGCGGGCTCAGCCGGCCGAAGGCGGCGAAGAACAGTCCGTCACGCGCTGCCGCATACGGCACACGCGCGCGCGCAAGAATGGTTCCGTTGAGAGCGCCGACCGAGGAGATCAGGAATATCAGGGCGGCGATCGGCGCAGCCCGGTTGCCGAGAAAGGTCTGCACGGCGCGGCCGGCGACCGATGGGGCTTCAGGGTAGGCGTTCGAGTTTGCAGTGGCCACCTGCCAGAACGGCAACGCGTACAGGTAGGCGACGTTGATGAGCAGGTACAGAGCCAGCACGAGCACTGTGCCACCTATGATCGCGCGCGGCAGGTTTCGATCGGGCCGTCGGACTTCGCTTGCGGCCATCGGCAGGAACTGCCAGCCGCTGTAGGCCCAGAGCGCGGCGAACATCGCTGCTCCGAATCCGCTCAGGCCGCCCGTCTGGGCTGCGGGCAGCGGTGCGAGATTCGACCAGTCGCCCCCGTCGCTGAAGAAGAGAGCGCCCGCAGCTACCGCGACGATGGAAAGTGCCTTGATTGCGGTGAGCGCCGTCTGCACGCGACCGCCGAAGATGACGCCCGCGCAGTTGATGATGGCGAACAACGCGATGACACCGACCGCGATGAGCTGGCGCATGCCCAGTTGCAGGGTGTACGTCGAACCGAGCACATGCACGGTGCGCTCGAGCCACACTCCGTCGATCCTGTGGATGTCGGCCAGAAAGATCGCCACGGCCGCTCCGTAGGCAGCGATGCTCGCGCCGCCGACGAGGAAACTATTGAATACGTAGAGAAAACCGGGCACGTCGCCGAAGGCTGCCCGCAGGTACACGTACTCGCCTCCAGCGTGCGGCAGGAGCGCTCCGAGTTCGGCAAAACTGAGCGCCCCCAGCATCGCCACGATGCCGGCGACTGCCCACGCGCCAAGCACCAGCGCGGGCGTGCCCACCGCCTGCGCCATGACGGCCGCCTTGAGGAAGATTCCAGTGCCGATGGTGATTCCGACGACCATGGAGGTTGCATGCACGAGCGTCAGGTCGCGGCGCGGCTCGGCCTCGAACGGGGACGGTGCGGCAGACGAAGGCGCCGGGACAGACGAGGGCGCCGGATGGGTGCGTTGCATGACCCAAGGGTAACGGAATACCGGCCGGCCGGTATAATCGGCGGCCTGAGCCGGCGGCAACTCGGGCCGCGGCGGACGAGGCCATTGTCATGTCTGAACATGAGTATTCAGCGGTGATTCGCTGGGAACGGGGCGAGGCCGTCTTCACGGACAATCGTTACAGCCGTGGGCACACGTGGCGGTTTGATGCCGGAATCGAGGTCGCAGCTTCCTCCTCGCCGCACGTCGTACGTCTTCCCTTCTCCGTCGAGACCGCGGTCGATCCTGAGGAAGCGTTCGTCGCAGCGCTGTCGAGCTGCCACATGTTGACGTTTCTGTATCTCGTTGCGAAGCGCGGGTTCAGGGTGGATCGCTACATCGACAGCGCCACGGGCGTCATGGGGAAGAACTCCGCTGGCAGACTCGCCATGACCCGGGTCACGCTTCACCCGGACATTGCCTTCTCAGGAGAGAAGCTGCCATCGCGCACCGAGCTGGACGAGCTGCATCGTCAGGCGCACGAGGAGTGTTACATTGCGAACTCCGTGAACACGGACGTGCGCTGTGAGCCGGTCTACGCTGCCTGAAGGCGCCGTGCCGTTCAAGGACCACTTCTCGACGCTCGCGTCCGTCTACTCCGAGTTCCGGCCTACCTATCCGGACACGCTGCTCGATTTCGTCGCGGGATTGTGCACTCGGCGTGACCTCGCCTGGGACTGCGCCTGCGGGAGCGGACAGGCCACGATGGCGCTTGCAGAGCGGTTCGCCCGCGTCATCGCGACGGATGCCAGCGCAAAGCAGCTTGCCGCAGCCCCGCAACACGCGCGAGTCACGTATCGGGTGAGCCCGGCGGAGAATAGCGGTATCGAGTCCGAGTCCGTGGATCTCGTGGTGGTTGCGCAGGCGGTTCACTGGTTTGACCTCGAGCGCTTCTACGCCGACGTCGCACGCGTCCTGCGGCACGCCGGCGTGCTCGCGCTATGGTCTTATGGGGCGCTGCAACTCGAGACGGATGCCGTCAACCGGATCGTTCAGGAGTTCTATCACGACACGGTCGGGCCCTATTGGCCGCCGGAGCGGCGCATCGTCGAGGCCGGCTACGACCAGCTGCCTTTTCCGTACCCCGACATCCCGGCGCCGCCGATCAGCCTCGAGCAGCGCTGGACGCTCCCCCGGCTGCTGGGATACCTGCGCAGCTGGTCGGCGACCGGCCGCTACATCGAGCGTCATGGCAGCGACCCGGTCGCCGCCCTGCAGGCGCCCCTCGGCCGGATCTGGGGCGAGCCGGATCGCGAGCGGCTGATCGTGTGGCCGCTCACTTTGCGCGTGGGCCGCAAACCCTGATCATCGGCTGCGCGAAACCTTTATCCTTGCCGTCAATGGGCGAACTACCGCGCACTCTCATGACCTTCCGCGATGGGGTCAGCTGCCGGCGCGAGCCGGAAGGGCCGCTGGGCCTGACCCTGTTCGGCAGGACCCGGGACAGCCCGGATGAGATGGCGTCCGTGGCCTTCACTGGCGCGGCACCCGCCGATCTGCCCGAAGCCATAGAGGATGCCGCCGTCGAGCAGCTCGACGTGGCCACGTTCCGGATCTCCTGCGCGGGACGGGAATGGAGGGTCCACGCGAGGGCGGCTCACGTGCACCGCGAAGTGTCGACAGCGTTCTATCGTGTCGTGGTTCCCAGGACGCCGCGCTGGAGCAAGCGGACGTTCTGGCGGGTCATCCTGCGCCTCGCGCACAGCCCGACCGGCAGGCGGCTGTTGTTTGCGCTGCGGCGTTGACGATGCAGCCCGCTCTTTACGCCCTGGCTTTTCTGGCGGGTCTGCTGCTGACGGTGCAGGTTGGATTCAACGCCGCTCTGCGCAGCGTCTTCGGCAGCGCCATCGCTGCGACGCTCGCCAACTTCCTCGTGGGTACAGTGGGCCTCGTGATCTTCTCCGCGATCGCGCGCGTGGAATGGCCGACACGAGCGGCGCTATCGGCAGCCCCTGCCTGGGCCTGGCTCGGAGGATTGTTGGGCGCGTTTTACGTCGCCTCTGCGGTCGTCGTCGGACCGCGTCTTGGAGCCGCCGCCCTGCTGGGCCTGACAGTCTTCGGCCAGCTCGTCGCTTCGATCGTCGTCGATCACTATGGCTGGCTCGGGTTTCCGCAGCATCCCTTCACGCTGACCCGTCTGGCAGGCGCGGCGCTGCTGTTCATCGGCGTCCTGCTCATCGTGCGCTGACCTCGTCGCTCCCGCGACGACGGCCCCGCAGGGGCAAGGCCCATGGATGGGCCGAGTACTTACCGCAGTTCGATGACCGACTGCGCCGGAACGGGCGCCGCACGGCGGCTGCCAGCGAGCGACGCATACACCGCCGTCTGGGCTTGAAAGGCTTTATTCCAAGTGAATTGACGCAGTACGCGGGATCTCGCCGCGGCGCCAATGGCGTCGATGTCACGCTCGAAGAGCGAGGCAATCGCCTCGGCCATGCGCTCGCCGCTGTTCGGTTCGGCCAGCACCCCCACACTGTTGTCTACGAACTCCGGAATAGCTCCCGCGCGGGCGGCCACGACCGGGCGTCCGCACGCCATCGCCTCCAGGATGACGAGCCCAAAGGTCTCCTTGGTGCCCGCGTGGACCAGTGCATCGGCCGACGCAATCCATCGCGCCAGCTCGAGGCTATCCTGCCGATAGGGCAGGATCGAGATGTTGGCGGTGGGGCGTGCCTCGCGATCGCCCCCGATCATCACGAGATGATAGGGAGAGCCGAGTTTCGCAAAGGCGTGCAGCAGCACCGGCAGGTTCTTTTCGCCGGCAAAGCGGCCCGCATACGCAAGCAGGCGGACACGGGAGGATAAGCCGAGTCTTCCCCGCAGCTCGGCCGTGCGTCTCTCGGGGCGGAATATTTCCGCGTCCACTCCCAGTGGTTGGTGCACCGTGTGTTGCACGCCAAGGTGATTCAGGAACTGACACATCAATCGGCTGGGCGCAAACACGACGTCGAAGCGCTCATACAGCCAGCGCACATAGCGGCCGATGACGCGCTCGCTCACGCTGCCGATGCGGCGACCGATGAGCTGCGGCAGATTCGAATGATAGAACGCGGCGAGCGGGATGCCGCGGCGGCGGGCAACGATCCATGAGCTCCACGCCGGGTGAAAAGCGTCGCCAGCCTCGAGGAGGTCCGGCTCGAGCGAATCGAGCAGCCGGTTCCAGCGGCGCGGATCCAGCGGCAGACGGTAGTTGAACGTGCCGGGTATCGGAATGCCCCGGAGCGTGGATACGCCGCCGCGCATCACCTGCGTCGTGGGTCCGGGCACGACGATTGAGTGCAGCCACGAGGTGTGAGCGCCGAGCCACGCGTGCTTCGCCGTCAGGTATCGTTTGACGCCACCGCTCGTCGGCGAATAGAACAGGGTCGTGTCAACCAGGTGCATGCTTCTACCCGAATGCGACCCTTCCGTGCCAGCAAGCTCTGGGCCCGCATTGCACCTTCAAGGGGAACGGGTGTCAAGCACGCGTAGCGCTAGGAAATCGCGGCGCTGAGCGTTTCGAAGATCACAGGCTTGACGAGATGCTGATCGAAGCCGGCCTCGGTCGTGCGGCGCCGGTCCTCCGCCTGGCCATAGCCCGACAGTGCGATGAGCCGTGTGCGCCGTAACGTTGGATCGGAGCGCACCGCGCGGGCAACCTCGTACCCGTCCATCTCGGGCATCCCCAGGTCGAGGATCATCGCGTAGGGACTGAATTCGCCCGCGGCCGCCAGCGCGTCGCGTCCGCTGTAGACCACACGCACCTCATGTCCGGAGTACGACAGCATGATCCCGAGACTGTCGGCGGCGTCGACGTTGTCGTCCACGACCAGGATCCGCCTGCCGGCGGGGCTCGCGGCGCCGTCATAGTGGGCTGTCTGCGGCGCCGCAGGCTTCTCGGCAACCGGCAGCCGCAGCAGGAACTCGCTGCCCCGCCCGGGTCCTTCGCTGCTGGCGACCAGCGTTCCGCCATGCAATTCGGCGATGCTGCGCGCGAGACTCAGTCCAACCCCCAGACCTCCCTGCACCGTGTGCTCGGGGCCGGCCGCCTGCGCAAACAGCTCGAATACGTTCGCGAGCGCCTCGCGCGTCATCCCGATCCCGGTGTCCGTGATGCGAATTTCGGCGAGGCCTGCAATGAGCTCCGCACTGACCGAGATGTGGCTGCCGTCCGCCGAATACTTCGCGGCGTTGTTGAGCAGATTGGCGAGAAGCTGCGGCAACCGTGTCCGGTCGCCGTGAATCCACACCGGCTTGTCCGGCGCGTTCACGTCAAGCCGATGATGCCGTGCGTCGATATGTGGGCGTGCCAACTCGACGGCGCTTGAAATCATTGCGACGAGCGATACCCGCTCGAGCTCCAGCACGATCTTCCCGGAGCGGATCCGGGCGACATCCAGAAGATCATCGACGAGGCGGACCAGGTGCTGCAGCTGCCGCTCCATCAACGCGCGGGCACGCGCCACGATCGAGGGGTCGGAGCCGGCCAGTGCGAGCAGTTCCAGCGCGTTCTGCAGCGGCGCCAGGGGGTTGCGCAGCTCGTGCCCGAGGACTGCCAGGAACTCATCCTTGCGCTGGTCGGCTGCGGCCAGCTCCTCCGCCTGGCGAGCCAGCCTTTCCTCGCTCTGCCGAAGGCGGGAGATGTCGGCGCTGCGCCTGCGTTCCGAGCGATTGCGCTCCGCGGTGGCGGCGCCGAGGAAAAGACCCGTGACCGCGACGACAGCCATGAACAGGGTCACCTGCAAGAGGCTGCTTTGCATCCCGGCGGTCACGAACGGGCCGCGGCCGTAGAGGGTCGCGACGATGGTCACCGACACTGCCCCGAGGACGAGGGTCGCCGTACCATGCTGCCCCAGCCGCAGCGCCGCCCAGATGACGGCCGGGAAGATCAGGTAGTGCACGGGATAGGCTGCCGCGCTACCTCGATCCACGAACACCGCGATGCTCAGGACCAGCATCGCCAGCACCAGCAGCATCGCCTCCCCGAGCCTGTCGAAGCGCCATTCGCGCCTCGCCTGATCCGTCCACACGAACAGGAACGGCGCGATCACCAGATCGCTCACGGCATCGCCGATCCACCAAGCGGACCAGGAAGCCCGATACGCGCTCCAGGGCGACAGGCCGGTGGCGCAAAGGGCCGCGACACCGATGGTCGCGCTGATCAGGGTGCTCAGGCACGCCGCGAGGAGAAACAGGGACGCGACATCGTGCAGGCGCCGCAGCGCCGGCTGAAATCCGACTCGCAACAGCAGCGTTGCGCCGACGACCGACTCCAGGGCGTTCCCGAAGGCAATGCATGCCGATGTCAACGCTGGCGCATCGCTCGTCACGTTGGCCGCGAACGAGCCGATCAGTATGGCGGGCCAGAGGCGGCGCCCGCGCAGCACGAGCAAGGCAAGGGAGATTCCGGTGTCCAGCCACACCACCGATATCTGCTTGGTCACCGAGGCAAGCTGCAAGCCCAGCTTGCCCGCCGCGTAGTACACGAGCGCTACGCCGAGCAGCTCCAGCAGGTACGGCGGCCATGCGGCCGCCCCCGCCTGGGGCGCTGATCGTGCCGGGGGCAATCTGGCCAAGAACATCTGCAGGCGTCTCCCAAGCCGCCGCAACGGCGCGGATGGGGGCAGGGAGAGCTGCTCCACTGCCCAATGGCTACGCTTGCCTGTTTCTCGCCAACCGACAGGCAAGGGGTCGCGCGCGTGTGAAATGATACTGTCTTACGGGGCATGGGAGAATCGCGGCCGCCGCGCTGCAGACGATAGCCATCAATGCCGAGCTCCAAGCCACCTGCGTCGCGCCTCGCGCGACTGCTGAACCGCAGCGCGCAAATCGAGCCGCAGGAGCGCCGGGCCGTGGCGCTGGCATTTCTGTGCAACTTCATGCTGTTGGGCAGCTACTACATCCTCAGGCCGGTGCGCGATACGGCGGCGACCGTGTTCGGTGCCGAGCAGCTGCAGTTGCTGTTCACCGGGACCTTCATCGGCACCCTGCTCGCATCGCCCCTGTACGTATGGCTGGCCTCGCGGCTGAAGCTGAAGCGTCTGCTGCCCGGGGTGTTCTGGTTCTGGATGCTGAACGTGCTGCTGTTTCAGGGGCTGTTCCATGTCGCGCCGCAGAACCGCCTGCTCGCGGGCATCTACTTCGTCTGGTTCAGCACCGTCAACCTGTTCATGATCTCGGTGTTCTGGAGCCTGATGGTCGACCTGTTCTCGGCCCGTCAGGCAACGCGGCTGTTCGCGCTCATCGCTGCCGGTGGCAGTCTGGGCGCGATCGCCGGTCCCGCGGTGACCCGCGTGGCGGTCGGCACGACCGGACTTGCCGGACTGCTGTCGATCGCCGCCGCCGGCTTCCTGATCGTGATCGCTCTGGTCCACCTGTTGATGCGCGAGAAGGACCGGCTGCGCTCGCTTGGCGAGGAAGTGCAGCCCTCCCGGCTCGATCATGCCCTTGCGGGCAATCCGTTCGAGGGCTTCCTCGAAGTGATCAGATCCCCCTTCTCGCGCAACCAGGCCGCCTTCATGCTGCTCATGACCTGGGTCAACACGGTGGGGTATTTCCTGCAGACCGACGTCATCGCCAAGGCCTTCGCGACGGTCGCCGACCGCGCGGTCGCGATCGCGGACATCGCCCTCGTCGTCAACATCTGCGCCGCCGTGATCCTGCTCTTCGGCCTTGGCCGCTTCGTGCACCGTTTTGGCGTGACCGCTGGCCTGGTCCTCAATCCGCTCATCATGTTGGTGGCGTTCGTGGCACTCGCGCTGTCCCCGACGCTGCTGATGATCCAGGCGCTGCAGGTCGTGCGCCAGGTGTCGCAGTACGCCATCGCGCGGCCGAGCCGGGAAATCTGCTTCACCGTGGTCGAACAGGGCAGCCGTTACAAGAGCAAGAACGTCATCGACACGGTCGTCTACCGGTTCGGCGACCTCTCCGCTGCCTGGATGCTGGCGGGCCTGCGCGTGGCGGGCCTGCGCATCTTCGGGTCGGCCGTGGCGGGCTTCGGGCTGTCAGCGCTGTGGGGAGTCGTTGCGCTGCTGCTTGGGCGGCGCTACGAAGAGCTGCGCGCCCGGCAGAGCGCGGCCCGAGCCGACCTTGCCGCAGACCGCGAGGCGGTCACCTGACGCCTCCCCTGCAGGCGCCATGCGCCGGGGACTTGATATAGTCGCCGCCTTCAGTTCGCCTGTCCGTAACTTCACAAACCCCCGCAGGAACTCCTATGCCCGAGGGCAACAATCCGTCCTGGTTCGCGCGCCTGTTCAAGTCCGCGGCGGCCGTGGAGCCGTTCGAGCTGAATGCGGTGATCCTGAGCATGCTGTATTTCTTCTTCCTGTTCGGCAGCTACTCGGTGGTCAAGCCGGTGCGCGATGCCATGGGTACGGTGTACGGCGTCAAGCACCTGCAGGAGCTGTTCACCGCCACCTTCTTCGCTACGCTGCTGGTTGCGCCGCTGTATGCGGGGCTCGCTTCGCGCGTCAAGCTGTCCACGTTCCTGCCTTGGGTCTACGGCCTCATCGCCGTCAGCATCCTTGTGTTCTACGCGCTGTTCAGCGGCGGGAAGTACCAGGACAAGTGGCTCGCGGCGGCCTTCTACGTCTGGGTGAGCACCTTCAACATGCTCATCATCTCGGTGTTCTGGAGTTTCATGGCCGACATGTTCTCGCGCAGCCAGGCCAAACGGCTGTTCGGGTTCATCGCCGCCGGGGGCACGGTGGGCGGCATTGCGGGGCCGGCCGCCGCGACCCTGCTCGCGACGCTGGTCGGCAACGACGGCCTCATGCTGATATCGGCCGGCGGATTCGTCCTCACCGGGGTGTTGGTAAGCCTGCTGGCGCGTGAGAAGAAAAAGATGATGGCCGTGGCGGGGGCGGAGGCGCAGCGCACGACGCTCGATCACCGCCTGGGCGGGGGCAATCCCCTGGACGGGTTCATCCTGCTGTTCCGGTCCCGCTACCTGCTGCTGCTGGCGTTGTTCCTGTTCCTGATGACCTGGATCTCCACGATCGTCTACTTCCAGCTGGGCGACCTGATCACCAAGGCCTTCACGGACAAGAACGCGCGCACGCAGGCGTATGCGACGATCGAGCTCGCGGTCAACAGCCTTGCCGTGGTGATCCAGCTCTTCGGCACCGGCCGCATCATCCAGCGCTTCGGCGTCACGACGGGCCTGCTGCTCAATCCCGTCATCATGGTGATCGCATTCCTGGCCATCGCCTTCTCGCCGGTCCTGATGGTTCTGGGCGGCCTGCAGATCCTGCGCCGCGTGGCCGAGTACGCGGTGGCGAAGCCGACGCGCGAGATGCTCTTCACGGTCGTGGACCAGGAGAGCAAATACAAGGCCAAGAACGTCATCGACACGGTCGTGTACCGAGGCGGGGATCTGTGCGCCTCCTGGGCCAGTGCCGCAGTGCTTTCCTTTGGGGTGAGCGGGTTGGCGATCTTCGGGGTCATCGTATCCGCGGTGTGGTTCCCGATCGCATACGCGCTCGGCAAGCGCTATGAGAGCGTCCGCGGAGCCGAGCTTGCGACCGGGGCTGCGTCTGCCCCGGCGCAGGCCCGCTGAAGAGCACTTCAGGCGACGATCGAACGCGGCTCCGAGGTGAGAGCTTCGCGCGCCGCCGCGGTCGCCTCGATGACCTCCGCTGCCTTGGTGAAGCGCTCGTCCCGTGACTTCGCCAGGAGCGTGCCGATGAGCGGCTTCAGGTGTGCGAATGCTTCGGGCAGCGGTGGCGCCGGGGAGTTCACGTGCTGCTGCAGTACCTCCATCGCGGAGCTGCCGGTGAAGGGCCTGCGGCCGGTCAACATCTCGAACAGGATTACGCCGAGGCTGTAGAAGTCCGAGCGCGCATCGAGCTGCTCGCCGAGCGCCTGCTCGGGGCTCATGTAATAGGGCGAGCCGCGCAGCACCCCCGTGCGTGTGCTCTGCGTGTTGCCATCGATCGAGCGGGCGAGGCCGAAATCGATGAGCGCAACCTCGCCGTTGTCCCGCAACATGACATTCGCTGGCTTCAGGTCCCGGTGCAGCAGCCCGGCCGTATGCACGACCTGCAGCGCCGCTGCGATCTGCTCCACGTAGCGGAGTGCTTGCGGCTCTGTGATGCCCTGCTGCATGCGCGCCTTGAGGTCGCCACGCGGCAGATACTCCATCGCGATGTACTCGTGGCCCTCATGCACGCCGTAGTCGAAGATCTGCACGACGAGCGGGTCCCGGATGGCGACGATAGCCGTGTATTCGCGCTCCAGAAACTGGCGGCCGGCCGCCTCATCACGCACCGTCTTGCTCACCTTCAGCGCGATGTTGCGTCCCAGCGCGGCGCTGGTGGCGAGATACACCGCGGCTTTTTCGGAATCGCCGACCAGGGCCCGGATCGTGTAGCCGGGAATGAAATCCGGCGCGGGCATCGGATCGGGTGCGGCACCCGCGGGCCCAAGATCTGCCGCGCCGTCGGCCTGCGCCTCGGCGGCATTCCTTGCCTTGGCTTCGGCTTCCTGCGCGAGTACCGCGAGGCGGCGCGCCACCCGCTTCTCGATGCGCCGCAACGCGACCCGCACCGCGGTCTTCAGGCGCTCCGGACTCATCAGGCGCTTGGGAACGTAGTCCACGGCTCCCAACTGGAGTGCCCGCACTGCCGTGAGCTCGTTGCCGTCCTCGGCGAGGATGATGATGGCGGGACAGACCGGCTGGTCGCGCAGCTTGCGCAGCACTTCGAGTCCGACGGCTTCGGGGTCCTCGGGGCTCGACCCGAAGGGCGCGGACAACAACAACACGTCGCAATCGCGCTTCGCAAGCGCTTCTGCCAGAGTGTCGAACTCAAGAAGATGAATTGAGTCGACCCGGGCGTCCGGGCATACCGCGCCCAGATGATGGCAGAGCCACTCGCCATACTGCGCGTCACGGTCGACAACCAGGAGTCGGGACGTCATTCGGGTACGCTTTGCCACGGCTAGGGTGTCAGTGCGAATCGCACGCGAACGCGTACGTGCTGATCGACCGGCTGGCCGTCGCGCACCACTGGGCGATAGCGCCACTTGCGCACGGCATCCATGGCCGATTGCTCGAAAACTCCAACAGGCTCTGCCCCGATGATGGTCACGTCGCCCGTGGTCCCATCGGTCTTGACCGTGAATTGCACATCCACCCAGCCGCCGAGTCCCCGGGTCCGCGCAACTGTGGGGTACTCTGGAGAGACGTTACGCGTTTGCTGAAGGGCGCTCGCGGCGACGAAATCATTGGAGTGCTTTGTAGTGTCCTGAGCGGTGGTGATGTCCCGATCCACGGCGCCGATGCTGCCGTCGTCGGCGCCCGCGTCATGGGCCTCGGTGAGCCAACGCCGCGCGCCGGCAAAGTCCTGTCGACGGACCGCGCCCTTCGCCTCATCAAGCGCCCTCGCTGCGTAGTTCTGGCGCGCGAGGATCGTGGACGGGTGCGCCGCGTCCGACTGAACGAGTTGCGCCAAATAGAATTTCGCGCTGTCCACGGCTGGATCGGCGACGCGGCCCTGGGTCAGCCGCTGGCTGAACAGGAGGGCAAGCCGCGCCATCGCATCAGCCTTCGCCGCGGTGCGCACGCGCTGTTCCTCGCGCGTCATGGCGCTGACGTCGTCGCGGCTCACTCCGGTGTCGGCCGCGGCCTGGATCCAGCGTTCGGCCTGATCCGCATTGCCGGCCGTCAGGGCCTTGCGAGCTTCCGCGACCAGCCGGTCCCCAAGCTGGCGTTCGGCCTGCCGCACGTCGGAATCGCTCGGGGCGATCGCGCGGGCCGACTCGATGTAGAACCGCGCGTTGTCCTGCGCAGGCTCGATGAGCTGGCCACGGCGCATGCGATCCGCGGACTTGCGCAGGTAGTCTCCGACCCGCTCGTCGAATTTCTTTTGTTCGAGCTCGCGGCGCGCTTCGGCAACCAGTGTGGAGCGACCGGTCTGGCGGGCCGCGCCGTCCAGCACCGCGATCGCCTGCTCGATGTTGCCGCTCGCAGCCGCCTGCCGCGCCTGCATCAACACCGCACGCTCGCGCTCCTTGCCGATCTGTGCCGTGAGGAACGCAACGCGTACGTGCTCGGGCTTGATGGCTCGCGCCTGATCCGTCAGCTTCTGCGCCTCGTCGATGTGCTGCGCCAGCAGTTGCTCCTCGGCGGCGGAGAGCAGCTTGTCGATCACCTTCTCGAGGCCACTGCCTGCGCGGGGGTCATTCGCATTGCGGCGCAGCGCCTGGCGGTACAGGTCGGTCGCGTTCTCTTCCGGTGGGGCCACGTACGCGCCCGCAGCGAACGCCTTGTCGGCACGCGCCAGCAGACCCTCCAACACTTCATCGCGGCCCGCTGCGCCTTGTGCCGCCTCCGTCGATCCAGCCACCGGTGTGCCCGCCGACTGCGGAACATCGGGTTTGCGCAGAATGAACCACACTGCCAGCAGAGCGAGGGCCCCGAGTGCGGCCCCGCCGCCAACGAGGACTGCTGGCGGAAGTCCCGGCCGCGGGTGCTGAACCACGGTCGTCGTGGCCATCGCGTCCATGCCGCCGGCGTGCTCCTGCCCGTGACGGCGCCATGCCGCCTCGACGAACAGCCTGACGCGTTGTTCGGATACGGGCTTATGCAGGAACCGGTAGACCGTGCCGTTCGTGATCTGGGCTGCGAGCGCGCTTTGGTCGTCGACTCCGCCGGCGACGATGAGCACGAGATCCGGGAACTGAGTCTTGAGGCGGTCCGTGAGCTTTTCGATGGCGCTGCTGACCGCGGCCGCGTCGAGTATGGCGACTCCGGCGTGCTCGGCGATCAGCTGGGCCGCCAGATCGGACTCGGCGCCCACGGTGAATATGTCGTGATCGTGGCCGAGAACCTGCAGCGTCTCAACCAGCGCGCCATCGTGGCTGAGCACGATCAAGCTCTCGCGAGTCACCGTCAGTGGCCGTGGAAAGGCGCTCACAACCGAAGTGTCTCCAGAATCATGTATGCGTGAGATGTGCGCCAAGGCGATGTCTTCCAATGCCGACGGCCAAGCCTTCCGGCAGACCCGCAGACTGGCCCAACATGACGCAGAAGAGCGACACTGTCGCTACCCTTGGACGGATTCTGTGAATCTCGTCATGTCTCCCTTCGCGGGCCGGGAAGGGCTCCGGAGGCCCCCCGGGGCCGCCCGGGCGCAATGGCCCGCAAGCTCCGCAATCGACGCTTCGCGACCGCCTAGGCTGCCGGCGGCGGGCGGAAACCTCATCGGAGCGGACGCCGCTTTCTACTGGACACCTTGAGGGTGCGACGCCGCACCGGGCATGGTGTCAATCAATGTGTTTCACCGCAACCGGGAAGTGCGCAGCGGCGCTATCCTTCCCCTCCGGCACCGTCCACCGTCCAGCAAGGTCGTCCTCCGGCATGCTCGAAAAGCGATCCTCCCGCTCTCCCGGTCCCGCGCTGGTCACCGCGCTCCTCCTCCAGTTGCCAGCTCTTCTTCCGCTTCCGGCCCCGTCGGGCGTCATCGCAACCGCGGCCGCCGCCACGGCCGGGAGCGTGACGGGAGCTCAGAAGGATGCCGCCCTGGAATACCTCGCGGCCGTGGCCACGGGCGATCCCCAACAGGTGGCGTTCGCCATTCATCCCGACGACCTGCTGGCCTTGCGAACGAGGATCCTGACAGTGCTGCATGAGGAGGCGAAGCGCGGCGACAGCACCGTTCGCTCGCGCCTCTTCGGTCAGGGCATGCCGCTGGCGGAAATCGAGCGGTTCACCAACACCGGCTTCTACGCAGTGCTGTCTGACAAGCTCTACCTCTCGGGCCGTGAGTACTCCGAGCTGGAGGGCCTGGCCGCGATCCCCGACAAGGCGGGCACCGTGGAGGTCGTGGTCAAGGGACGGCAACCCCGGGATCGCGGCAAGGTGCAGGTCGTCAACGTGGTCACGGTCAAGCCGTACGGCAAGGATTGGAAAGCCGCGCTGCCGAGTGAGATCCAGGCCCAGATCGACGATCTGATCGAGGGCCGGCGCATGGCCACCGCAACGGCACGGACGACGCTGGCGCCTCCAGGGAGCGCCGGCGGCTTGGGCGCTGGCGGTGGGGCGCGCCCCGGGAGCGGAACGTCCCCCGCCCAGCCGGGGATCCTCGATCTGCTGGCTGCCGCGGAGAAGGAGCTGTCGGAGGGCAAGTGCGATGACTACTACGGGAAACAGATGAGCCCGAACTTCCGCCGGGTCACGAGCAAGAAGGCGCTCGAGGCCTTGATCGCCGCCTGCCAGAACAGCCTGGGGACGCGCACGCTGCTGGTGTCGACGCTGCATATCGTGAAGGGGCTGGAGCCGCACTACGAGTACGAGGGGCAGCGGGCGGTCTACAACCTTGCCGGGCAGGGGCTGCCGTTCGAGGAGTTCGTGCTGGAGCTCGTGGACAAGCGCTGGTACGTCGCCGAGTAGCCAACTCGCGCTCCGAAGCGAAAGCCAAGGGCATAGGGTCTTTGCGGGACCGCCGAGCCTCATTCCCGCGGCAGCAGGAACCTCGAGCCGTTGTGCGACAGGATGACGCCATCGGGGGTAATGCTCTCGACCTTGACGCCCTCGGGAAGGGAGTCTCCTTCGCGCAGCTTCTTCATGTTGATGAGCACGAACCGGTCTTCCGGCCGCGGCGCATAGGCATGCAGGTCGAGCCGCAGCTGCGGGACTCCCGAGCCGGGAGCCGTGGCCGCCTCCGAATAGAGCGGCACCCCGCTCTCCGTCGCGCGACGCACATGAAAACTGACGCCCGAGGACTGACTTGGCTCCCTGGCGGGCGCGTAGTCGTCCGGATCGACCTGTGCGGCGCCCGCGGCGGG
>FTJO01001496.1_pt3 | contig 27972 bp, 20 predicted proteins | sample 1658761 | NCBI WGS metagenome assembly FTJO01 (sample SAMEA3914852, study PRJEB12502) | metagenome | biome: forest; material: soil | place: USA | collected 2011-06-22 | depth 0.3 m | reverse complement strand
GGCGGCTGCGATGCCCAAAGTGTCGCAGCCGCTTCTTTATTACGTCAGACGCAAGAACGCAGGTCCCGCCAGGCCCTTCCGCGCCGGGCGCCTGCAGGGGAATCTTTGTCCATGCATACCGGGGCGCGACGGGGAGTCGCATTGCTCGCTGCGTTGTCGGCTCCGGCGGCATCAGGTATCGCATGGGCGCAGGGCGCGCCGGCGGCCGGCGCGCCCTGCGCCCATGCGATACCTGATGCCGCCGGAGCCGACAACGCAGCGAGCAATGCGACTCCCCGTCGCGCCCCGGTATGCATGGACAAAGATTCCCCTGCAGGCGCCCGGCGCGGAAGGGCCTGGCGGGACCTGCGTTCTTGCGTCTGACGTAATAAAGAAGCGGCTGCGACACTTTGGGCATCGCAGCCGCCATGCGTACTCTCGAGTTTCGTCCAAGATTGCGGCGATTACGTTACACACACTCCCTGTGCGCTGCGCCGTTCTTGTCTGGGTCCTCTCTTGGGACTGATCTCCTGTCGGGGCTCAGGGTGAGGTCCAGGACACCGTGCCGCTCGCGCTCGTCTTCGCGCCTGCCGCCAGCACCTGAGGCTGGCAATTGTTGTTGCCGCCGTTGGCCTTGACGTAGTCGTTGACCGGATTGCCGCGGAAGGTGGTCGTGGTCGCCGTGGCCGCATTCGTCGCATTGCCGACGTTGCCGGGGATGGCCAGAACGCCGCCGTCCCAGATGGGGCCGTTGCTCCACTGGTTGGAGACATCCAGCGCACCGATCGCAGCAGCCGAGCCGATGCCGGCGGCCACGTTGGTTACGCCCGTCAGGTAGTTCTGCACGATGAGCGCATCGCCGGTGGCCTTGTTATGGCCGCCACCCGCGCCCGGGAGGTACAGTGAGCTCTGCGCCCAGTACTTGTACTTGCCGGATGCGGCATTCTCGATCGAAGAGACCGCGCCGTCGACCTTGACGTAGCGGAAGTCCTGCGTGCCGATACCGGTCGTGGCGTTGGTAGTGCCCTTGGAGCCCCAGCCGTTGTCCACGCTCGCGTAGCCGATGGCAAAGCCACCGAGCTGATCGACGCCCTGCAGGCAGTTCAGCACCGCGCCCGTGCTCGCTCCTGAGAAGGTGTTAGGAATCGTGGCGACACTGGCCGGCTGAGTCCAGCTCGAGCCCGGGTCGCCGGCACCGTCCGAACGGAAGCCCACATTGCCGCCGACGCAGTTGTTGCCACCGAACACGATCTCGGAGGTCTTCTGGGTGCCCGAGTTGATATCGCGACGGCACAGGAAGATCTTCGTCGAAGCCGGATTGCCGGGAGCGCCGCCGTTGAACTCGTGCGCCGCGCCGCCGCTGGTGCCGAACTGGAGGCTGGTCTGGGCCGAGATGGCGCCGTTGGCATCAACGACGTTGGCCCACGTGGTCACCTTGCCCGTGAAGATCGAGCTCAGCGTCGCCGTCGACAGCGACGGAATGTCCGCGGTCAGATCGCCTGGCGTCAGGCCTTGCGCCTTCTGCAGCGCGTGATACAGCCCCAGCGAGACTGCCGGAGCGAACACGATGTCGATCGTGTTCTGCTGCGTGAGGTCGAGCGCCACCGGATCGAAGGGGAAAATAGCCGCCTCGACATCCGCGAACCCGAAGTTCGCGAGCTGTGCGGCGATCGAGCCGTAGCCGGCCGCGCAGGCGTGAGCGTTGAATGCAGCGGTCACACCCGCAACCGCGGCCTTCGCCGACGTATCGCAGTTCGGCGTGCCGCCGGCGATGGTGAGTCCGCCGATGGCCGGGAACGTCAGCGGCGTGCCGCCCGGGGCGCCGACGCCGGCGATGCCGTTACCCGAACCGCCATTGTCCTCTTTGATGAAGACGATGTGGCCGGCAGCGTCCGCCACAGCGCCGGTGTTGGCGGCGTTGGCGGTGCAAGCGACGGCGACGAACTTGATGCCGGCCTGCGTGCCCGTGTAAACGTCGATGGGGTTGCCGACAGGATCAGTGGTCACGCAGGGCGAGCTGGTGTCTGCGGTCTGTTCGAAAAACGCCAGCAGCGCCTTGTCGATCGCGGTGGAGCCGCCTACGTACAGCGGCGTACCGGTGAAGCCGGTGATGTCAAAGGCAGAAGCCGAGCCGGCCGCTCCGAGGAGCAGAGCGGCGGTGACGGCGTGCCGAATGCGCATATTCATTCGAGACTCCTGAAAAGGAAGGTGAGGTGCCGGATCGACAGGTCAGACCGCTGCCTTGCGGCGCCTGACCGTGCCGAGGCCCAGCAGGCCGGACAGGAACATCCAGACAGCGGCCGGCAGCGGCGTGGCCGCCGCGCTGGCAGTCCATGTCAGGTTGCCGGAGGTGCCCAGATTCCACAGGCCGGCGAACTGCGTGACGGTCGGCAGGTCGTTGGAATCGTCGTTCGCGCCCGCGTTCAGCGCGGTGTAGTAGTTGAGGTTGGTGCCGATCGTGCCGGCCGGCAGGAAGCTTGCCGGGCCGCCCAAGTGCGCGCCGGGGCTCGGGCCGGGGGCGCCCTTGGCCCAGTATCCCGGGTTACCCGAGCCGCTGGCAGCGAGCGTGGCCTTGTTGGGCGCAACCATGTTCGCGTTGATCCAGGCGCCGGTATTCACGGCGGAGTCCAGGATGTTGCCCTGTACGATCGCACTGGTCGGCGGCGCCGTACCGGTGAACTGCAGGTTCGCGCCGTTGAAGAAATTTCCCCCGGTATCGGTGTGACCGGCGAACACGATGTACTGATCGTGGGACGTGCCGCCTGCGGTCGACAGATCCGCGGCGAACGAGCCGCCGTCGATCGTGAACGCCTGGTTGCTGGCTATGTTGGCTTCGAAGGCTGCCTCGGTGAGGCCGAGATCCTGCACGATCGACTGATTGGTGTCGGGATTCCACACTGCCAGGAACACATCCGATGCCGGGCTGGTGGGGCTATTGATTGCTGCGAAGGCTGCGGGGCCGAGCGTGACAGCTGCCGCGGCGAAGCACAGCCGCTTTAAATTCAACATGAGGGAAATCCTCCATCTGAGAAGAGTCTGGTCATGGCGTCTGCGAAGGTTATGGTGGACCTGCGGAACGGGACGATAGCCGCGCTCTGTGACACATCCCTGACTTTTTTGTTAATGAGTGGACGGCGCGGCCGGCGTCACTCGCGCATGCGAAACGTATGACAAACGGAGCACGCCGCGATGCAAGCGAATTGACATGATCGGTCGCTAGTGTTCCGCTGCATGCGATCCGGCGACCCCTACCGCTCCGGGCCCATCGGGCTCATGGCAGCCATCGGCATCCCCAGAGCAGTGAGCGGCGCGTTGCTCGTGTGCCTAGCGGTTCAGTTGGTCAGCAGCGCGCGCGAGCTGAGCTCGACACGCCGGGTCGAACCGCCGGCGCAGCGCCAGCTGCCACCTGTCCGAGCCGCTGGGCGCATCGATTCCAGGGGGACCCGGAGCGCGATGATCGTAGCCGCGCACCTGTTTGGAATCGACGCCCCTGCGCCGCAGGAGTCCCGGTCCCCCGTGCAGAGCTCCCTGGCACTGGCGCTCACCGGCGTGCTCGCCTCGGAGTCGCCCTCGAAGGGCGCGGCTATCGTCGGTTCGACGGGGGGCGCTACTAGGCTGGTTTTCGCGGGTCAGGAGATCGTTCCCACTGTGACACTCCATGACGTCTACTCCGACCACATCGTGTTGAGTCGCGCCGGGCGGTTGGAGTCGCTGTCGCTGCCTCATGCCTCCGCTGCAATGCTGTACGCGGCACGTACACATTCGGACGACTCTCAGGTTGCGCAGGCGGCGGATGCCCCCGCGGCCAGCGACGACTATGACGGGCCCAGCGCCGAACAGATCTCCAGGAAGCTGGCCGCGGCGACGGCCGGCCTCTCGCAGGTGCTCACGGCCTCAGGAGTATTCGAAGGTGCCGCCTACAGGGGGGTGCGGGTTCAGCCGGGAACCGATCCGGAGCTGTTCGCGCAACTGGGCTTTCGACCGGGCGACCTGATCATGAACATCAATGGCGCGGCCGTCCTCGACCCCTCCATGCTCTCGCAGTTGAAAAGCGGCGGAACCGTGCGCGTCGCCGTGCGCCGACTCAGCGGTACAGAAATCCTGGCCATTGACACCGCCACGTTCCGCCGCGTGCAGGAATGACTCCTCAGGTCCCTCGCCTGCGCAGCTCCTCCAATGCGAGGCGCGCCTGCTCGTTACCCGGAAACGCGCCGCCATGCTCGACGACCTGCACGAGATTCTTCTCCGCCGGGGCCCTCTGACCGGCCTGTAGTTGGGCCATCGCGAGGTGAAAGCGCATCTCCGGCGCATTCTCCAGTGCCGCACTCGCCTTCTCGAGCGCCGGCAGCGCCGTGGCCACATCCCGATTCTTCAGGTTCACCCAACCGTAAGCATCCAGCAGCCGCGGATCCGCGCTCACCGCAAGCGGTCGAACCAGCTCCATCGCGCGCCCAAGACTCTGCGGATCGCTTCGATACGACACCAGCAATACGGCGAGCCTGCCCGCGAGGGGTGCAGAGCGGGGATTGGCCTTCGCGAGGCTCTCGTATTGGCCGATTCCCTGCTCGATCTCACCCGCGGCGACCATGAGATCGGCCATTTGAGCGCGCTCGAGGTCGGTTGCCTTGATCTTCGAGCCCGCTTCAGTCAGCACGGCGGCGGCGGCTTTGAGATCGTGTCTGGCAACATCGAGGTATGCGAGATTGCGGTAGGGGATCCACCACGAGGGTGCCCGCGTAATGGCGCCGCGCAACGCGCTCTCCGCCTCCACCCACTTTGACTCCGACATCAGGATCTCGCCCTTCAGGCTCAGCGGCAACGGCTCACTCGGAAACTTCTGCGTGGTTCGATCCAACAGCGCCAGCGCCTCCTCCCGCTGGTGCTTCTGCACCAACAGCCGCACTGCGGCGCTCAGCGGCTCCGTGGCCGATGGCGCCAGCTCGTACGCCTTGCGATACTCGGCCAGCGCATCGTCGAGGCGCTTCTCGCTCTCCGCGACGATACCCAGATCCAGGTGTGCGACCGGTGAATTGGGCTGCAGGTCCGCCAGATCGTTGGCGACCTGTTTCGCGCCCTCGAGGTCGTTCTGCGCGACGCGCGCCCGGTACAGCAGATCCAGAACTCCCGGATCGCGATGCCGGTCCTTGGCGAGCTCGGTGAGCATCGTCGCGGCCTGCGCGCTCTTCCCGTCCGCGATCAGAAGCCGCGCCATTCCGAGACGCGCGCGAATGTCAGAAGGGTCCGCATCGACTGCGTGCTGCGCCGCCTCCTCCGCAAGAGCCGCTTCACCGTTGCCGCCGTAGGCTCGGGCAAGGGCCAACAGCACCGGAATCGACGTGGGCTGGTCGCGCAGCACGGCCCGCAGATCGACGATCGCGGCCTTCGGGTCACTGCGCGCTATCGCATCGTTGGCCCGCAGGATGAGCGCATCGTTGTCGCTCGCGTTGACTCTCAGCACTTCTGCCAGCAGCGCCTCCGCGGGCGCACGCTGATTGCGCGCGAAATACATAGCCGCGAGCCCGTCGCGGGCGACGAGGCCGTGAGCCCCGGTACCGTCACGCGCGATGATTGCGCGATACTGCGCCTCTGCCTGCGCCTGATCTCCCTCACTCTGGTAGCTGCTCGCCAGCGCGAATTGCAGTTCGTAGTTGTCCGGCTCGGCCGAGATGAGCCGCTTCAGCTCAGCGTGGCCCGCCTGCGTCCCTCGCTGGGCGGTCAGGAAGGCAACCAAGGCCAACTTGAGCTCCGTGTTCTCGGGGAAGTCGCGCAGGGCTGAGCGAAGCACGCGTTCGGCATCCGCCGTGCGCCCCATCTTGGTATAGATTCGCGCCTGCTCCTCGCGGTAGAGGCGTTCCTTGGGACGCAGCTTGATCAATCCGTCGAAGACCGCAAGCGCGTTCTCCGGAGTCCCCGTGTCATAGTAGAGTTGCGCAAGCAGCAGCCGCAGCTCGACCGACTGCGGCACTCGCACGACGGCTTTCTCCAGCAGCGCGCGGGCTTCCTGCGGGCGTGAGTTGGCAACCTCGATCGCGGCGAGCGCATTGAGCGCATCCTCATCGTCGGGACGCAGCGAGACCGCTCGCCGGCCATCGTCCAACGCTCCGGCCCTGTCTCCATCCTGCAGCCGCGCGCCCGCGCGAACGGTCAGCAGCCCGACGTCATCGGGATGTTTGACCATCGCAGACTCGACTTCGCCCATGGCCTGCTTGGGCATGCCCGCGAAAACGTACAGTCGCCCGAGACCCGCGTGCGCTGGAGCGAAATCCGCATTGAGCTCCAGAGCGGCCCGGTAGAAGGCAACCGCGCCCCGGATGTCTCCGAGCTTTTCGGCGGCCAGCCCGTTGTCAAAGCGCAGATCGACATCGTTCGGATCGATCTGCAAGGCGTTGCGGAACTCGACACGCGCTTTCTCGTAGTCGCGCTGGCTCAGATGCTCCCTGCCCTTGGCCGCGTACGCAGCCTTGCGGGCCGCGGCGCCCCCACAACCCGACAGCAAGGCGGTCCCGAGGCACGCGAGCGTCGCGATCGTCACCAGTGTTTTCATGTTGCGCGCTTCAGTTTGGCAGGATGGAGTGCTGCAGATCGCTCTCGAGTGCCTCCGGCGACGGTGCTTCGACTACGCGGTGGCCATCGGCGAATATCAACGTCGGGGTCGCGTTGATGTTCAGCTTCGATGCGGTCTCCAGCAGCAACCCGGTCGGATCCGCGTTGCATTGACCCGAGGGGGTCTCACCGGGCTCGGTGTTTTTGAGCATCCAGTTGGACCACGCCGCCGCCCGGTCCTTGGCGCACCAGATCTCTCGGGACTTGACGGTTGCCCCCGGATGAATGCTCTCCAGCGGCAACAGGAATGTGTAGATCGTCACATCCTCAACGCCCTGCATCTGGTGTTCCAGCTTCCGGCAGAAGGGGCACAACGGATCCTCGAATATCGCCACCACGTGCTCGCCTTTGCCGCGTACGGTCTTGATCGAGTGCTCGAAGGGCAGCGCCTTGAAGTCGACGCGATGCGCATCGCTCCAGGCCTTCTGTGTCAGATCCTCGCGCGTGCGGGTATCGACGACCTTGCCGACGATGAGGTGGTCGGCCGTGGGATCCGCGTACACGATCTGCTGGCCAACGAGGAGCTCGTACCACCCCGGTATCAGCTCGGAGGGCTTGATCGTCTCGACCTTCGCGTCGGGATAGCGCTCCTGCATCGTCGCGCGAATCTTCGACAGCGGCTGAGACTCATTTCTGCTCGCTGTCGCACCAACGTCACCGGCCCTCGCCAGCAGCGGCAACAGCACGACGAGAGACGCGGCAAACCCTTTGAGGATGGCCGAATTCATGTCGCACGCCCATGCGTGCTTTAGGGAACGAACCACGCCGATATCGCCGCGTGACATGCGCGCGCAGCTGGCCAGCCGCGTCGCCAGCGCGCCGATGAGACCCAGGAGAGTCAGCAGATTGAAGGCGCCTCCCCCATGCCCGCCGCCACCGGACGGCGACGTGGGGGAGTCGATGGTGATCGATACGGATTTGTTGGCGCTGCCACCATCACCCGAGCACGTGAGCGTGAATGTCGTTGCTCCGGAAAGTGCCGCGCTGGTTGCGGAGCCGTTGGGTGGCTGCGTGCCGCTCCATCCGCCAGAGGCCGCGCACGTGGTCGCGTTCTGGCTAGTCCAAGTCAGAGTGACCGTGCCGCCGCTCGCCACATGGGTCACGTTGCTGTTCAGGGTCACGATCGGCCCCGGCGGAGCGGGAGCTACCGAGAGCGAGTACGTCCCCGCCTTGTCGGTCCCCGACGGCAGAGCAATGAAATCCACGAAGTAAGTTCCCGCCGTCGCATCGAAGGAGAACTTTCCGCCGCCGAAAATCGAGCCCACGGACTGCGTGCCGTGCGTGACCAGCACGTCGAAGTTGGAGAACATCGCGGGGAACCCGACGTCAGCCGCCGACACCTGGTAGCTACCGGCCGTCGTGATTGCAACCGGCCGGCTTACGAACGCCAACCCTACAGGCTGTGCGGCGTCGAATACCGCCGAGCCGGACGTCGGACTCACATCGACGCCAAACACGCCGCCCGCGGCGCTGGCCGTGCTGAACGCGAGCAGTGTCATCGGTCCCGCGGCAGCCGTGACATTGAAGTTTCCGGTATGCGTGAGCGGGGTGCCCACCAGAGCTCCGCCCTGCACCACCGCCAGATTGGCCGCCGTCAAGGCGCCGGGAAATGCGAAGTCGGTCAGCGTGACGACGTAGCTTCCGGCCGTTGAGACCGTGGCGTCGAAACTGAAGGGAAGCAGAGTGCTCGTGGCGCCTGCCACAGCACGCGCCACGCTGATAGCGGGGGGCGGCGGTGATGCGGCCGTCGACTGCACGAGCACGGCATAGCTACCCTGAGCGGTGCCGCCTGGAGGATTTGCCACGGCAAATGCGAGGTAGTTGTTACCGGTGACGCCAACGGTGAATGCCTGATTACCTGCGGCTGAGAGCGCCGCCATCGACATCCCGTCGTCGCGTACCACCGTCGCTCCCAGAACGGCGTTGCCCCCCGACAATGCCGCGGGAAATCTGAGGTCATTGAGTGTGAGCGCGTAGGCTCCAGCCGGGAGCGCAGTCGATTGCACGAGCTGCACGGCGCCAACCTTCGAAAGCTTCGTCGGATACGGCGGCGGGCCCGACGTTCCGACGACGCTGGCGCTGAACAGGCCGCCCACATCCGTGGGAACCGTCGAGTCGGTCTTGCCGATGACGACGATCTGATAGTGCCCGGGATTCAACGTCACAGTGGTCTGACTCGTGCCGGAGAGTGTCGCGGCAGGTACCGTCGCTCCCGTCTCGATCACTGCCAGCACCAGCGCGTGCAGCGCCATCGGGAACTGCAGATCGTTCAACGTGACGGTGTATTGATCCGTGCTCGCAACGGTGAACCCATCATTGACGATCGTCTCGCCGCTGGGGACTTGCGCGGAGGGCAGCGCCAGGCTGTCGACGTAACTGCCCGCCGAACTGTTGTCGGGAGCCGTGATCTCCTCACCAATCGAGGCTGCCTGGACGCCCGCAGGCGGTGAGCCAACCACGTGCAACGTATACGTTGTGTTCGGGGTAGCCGTGAAAGTCAGCGTCGCAGTCGCCGTCCCCTGCTGCAACGTCGTCGGGGTACCGACGACGGTGTTTCCAGTCGTCACCGCCATCTTCGCCGAGGCAAGCGGCGCGGGCGGAGTGAGGCCGGCGCCGAGGTCAGTGAGCGTTATCGTGTACGAGCCCGCGGCGGCGGCCGTGAAGGTGTGCTCGACAGGCGTCGCCGAATCCGGCATCGCGATGGTGTGTACTTCACTGAGAAGGGTCGTGGATTGGGCACCGGCGCACACCGGCGCCAGCAACATGGCGCTCGCCGCCAGCTTCGCGACACGGGAGACGATTGTTTCTAACACCATGGCATATCCTTGGAGTTGTCATTGCCTCCGCGCCGTGAGGCGCAGGGGCTGGACGTCTGCGTTAACGGCGTCGTTCAGCTCGAGCGTCGTGAGAGCATGGTCAGCGCCGCACGCGCTTCGTCGGATCCGAGAAAATTCGCGCTACCGGACAGGGCGGTCTCGAGGTCGGTCCGCGCCCGATCCGCCTCACCGAGTTGCAACTCGGCCATGGCCAGATGGAATCGGATCACTTTCGAATCGGGCGACCGTGCCGCGGCGAGCTCCAGTACCGAGAGGGCCGTCGTGTATTCCCCGCGTTTGAAGCGCACCCACCCGTTCGTGTCCAGCAGCACGCCGTCCTCGGACGAGGCGAACGAGGCAGTGAGGTCCCGCGCCCGATCCAGGCTGATCCGGTCTTTCCGATACGTCACCAGCAGCATTGCCAGATTGTTGGCAGCGAGTTGGCGGGCCTGGGGCTGGTGGTTGTACAGCGCGTCGTAGTGAGCGATCGCCGCGTCGATCTGGCCGTGCTGCTCGTCGAGCGACGCAGCCTCCACCAGCAGCTGCGGCTCCAGAGGAGAGATCCTGAGGGCGGACTCATAGTCGGCGATTGCGCCGCTCGCATCCTTTTGCGCCAGCTTGACTCGAGCGCGGTTGCGGTAGGAGGCCCAGGAGCGCGGATCCGCGGCAATGGCTTGCGTCAGTGCCGACGCGGCACCCGTGAAGTCCCTGGTCGCCAGACAGGTCTGACCGAGCAGATTCAGCAGCGCGACGTTCTTCGGGTCTTGCTGCACCCGAGCGCTCAGCCTCGCAACGGCTGCGGCCCCACGGTTGCGGGCAAGATCGACTCGCGCGATCTCCGCAAGCACATCGATGCTGTCGGGCTTCAGAGCCAAGGCTCGCTCGAGCTCCCTCTCGCTGTCCTCCAGCCGGTTCTCCTGCTGCGCGACCACGCCAGCGAAATAGAACCCGCTGAGCGAGCCTTCGTTGACGCTTTTGAGCTGCTCCGCAGCGGTACGGGCCGCCGCGAGGTCATGCTTCGCGAGATCCACGCGAATCAACTCTTCCCGCATCTGGACGTTGTCAGGAATGCGATGAACGTCGGCCTCGAGAAGCGTCGCAGCCTCCGCGATGCGGCCCGTCCTCGCGAGGAATTGCGTCAGATCAATGGCCGCCGATGCATCGTTCGGCGCCACTTCGGCGGCCGTGCGCAAGGCCTCCTCGGCCAGAGCGTTGTTTCCCTGTGCGACATACGCGCGAGCGAGCGTGCGGTGTAGAGAGACCGATTGGGGCTGCTCGCGCAACACTGCCCGGAGATCCGCGATGGCGGGCGTAGGATCGTTGCGTGACAGGGCGATGTTCGCTCGCAGTATGAGAGCGTCGGCGTCGCGTGGGTTCTTGCTCAGCACTTGCTCTATCAGCGATTGGGCCTCGGCGAACTGGCCCTTCGTCAAGTCAATCGAGGCGATGGCCGTGCGCGCGATGAGCCCCTTGGCCCCGGTTCCATCGCGATCAATGACCTCGCGGTAGACCGCAATCGCCTCTTGCGTCGCGCCTGCACGTTGCAGCAGGGCGCCGAGCGCGAAACGCAGGTCATAGTTGTCAGGATCCAGTGCGATGAACCTGCGCAGTGTCGTCTCGCCAGCGGCGCGCGAGCGCTGACTGGCAATGAAGTCCGCCAGCGCGACTTTCGCGGCGTCGCTCTTAGGGAGCTGCTGGACTGCCTGCTCGAGCACCTGTTGAGCCTCGTCCAGTTTCCCGTCACCCTCCAGCAACTGTGCGAGCTTGACTCTCGGTGGAAGCGCACCCGGGCGCAGCTCGACGAGCTTGCGCAGCTGCTCTTCGGCGCGATCGCGGTGGCCCGCGCCGAGGCACAGCGTGGCGAGTACCTCACGCAGACTCACCGAGCTCGGCGCCTGCCTAACGGCGGAGTCCACCAGAGACAGCGCCTGATCCGTCTTGCCTGTCTGCTGGTAGAGTGCGGCGAGCAGCGCGATCGCCGTCTCACTTCGTGGGGCGAGTTGTACCGCGCGCTCAGCATCCGCGAGTGCGGCATCCTCCTTCTTCAGCAGGTGCTCGGCGGCACCGCGTATTGCGAGTAAGTTCGCGTTGTCCGGATGAGCGCGGAGTCCCGGCTCGATGACCTGCAAGGCGTGGTCGCCCGAGCCCGCCATCACGTAGATCTTGCCGAGACCTTCCTGTGCCCTCTCGTCATTGCGCGCGACGTCGAGTGCCGCTTGGTAGGAACCTGCGGCATCGCGCCAGTTGCCACGCGCCTCCTCGATGCGGCCGTTGAGCTGGAGCGCTTCCGCGGCACGCGGCTGCACCTGCAATGCGTTGCGCGCCTCGATGCTGGCCTTCTCGAGATTGTGCTCTGTGAAATACTGCTTGGCGCGCTGGAAGTGAACCGCGTAACGCACCTCCGCTCCACCACAGCCGCTGAATGCCGCGGCTGCGGCAACTAGCATGACTGGCAGCCGCATCGCGCGCTGGAGGGGCATGTAAGATCTCACGAGTCAGTGGTGACGCGGGCGGACCAAACTGTATGGAGGACTCGTGACGCTCGTATTACACGCGGGTCAGGTGTACATCGGGATCAGTCCGCGCAGCGCTACTGATGCCAACATGACGGTCAGCACTGCTCGGGCCGCGCGGCGGCCAACGGTGACACCTTCGAGCATTTCAACGACATAGAGGAGAACGACCGCCTTGAGAATGCCGGGGGCGAGGTTGGGTGGCATCGAGATCAGCCCCGGCAGGTTGGGAACCACGAGCGCGACGAAGGCGACGAGAATATCGAGCGAAGTCACCTCGAAACGGCGTGTCCCCGAAAACAAGAATCGGCATACCGCGGCGACGCCAGTCGCCGCAATGACGATCGAAGGAACGCTGCTCAGCAGCGCCGTGGGCGTTTGCGCCGTCTCATCGAGATAGACGAGCAGGATCACTCCAACATAGGCGGCGAGGCGCTCCATCCAGGTAAGCGCACCGGCATTCGCGAAGTAGCTGAACACGAGGAGAATCAAGAGCATCGAAGCGCTTAGAAAACTGACATCTGAGCTGACGTGCGTACTGCCCGCGATCGCGAGCACCGCGTACACGACGAGACCTGCGGCCATCGTCCCTGTCGTCAGCCTCACGATGAGCGAGGAGAACTCTGGCTTGCGCAGCCTGTCGAGCAGCGCGCTGATGAGCGGCAGCGCGCGTCCCGTATGCGCGCGCCAGCCCGAGCGGCCGGCCCAGTGCAGCGCGACGAGCACAGAGGCCGCGAATGCGACGAAGGCTCCCCCGATGACGAGATCCGAGTCGAACCGCAGGTAGTAGGCCAGCAGGAACAGACCTACCTGCAGGCAATACACCAGGATGACGGCCTCGCGGTGCGCGAACCCCAGATCCAGCAGTCTGTGATGAATATGGTTGCGGTCGCTGGAGAACGGCGAGCGCCCCGCCACGACCCTACGCACCATTACTGTGAGCGTGTCGAGGATGGGCAGCCCCAGCAGCAGCAGCGGTAAGGCGGCGCTCAATGCGGAGCCCTCGCCCTGCGTCGCCAGGATTGCGAGCACTCCGATGGAGAAGCCGAGCATCTGGCTCCCCCCGTCCCCCATGAACACCCGGGCCGGATGCGTGTTGAAACGCAGGAAACCGAGAATCGCGCCCGATTCGATCAGCGCGATCGCCGTCACTGTAAAATTGCCGGTGATCGTCCCGAGGACCGCCAGCGCGCACAGGCACAGAAGCGCGAGCCCACCCGCCAATCCATCGAGCCCGTCCGCCAGATTCACGGCGTTGGTGACGCCGACGAGGAACACGAACGTCAGCGCCCAGGACAAGGCCTCCGGCAGCATCACCCGGCCACCGAGTGTCAGCCACTCGATGCGCACATCACCGACCACCATGCACAGGCCAACCGCGAGGAACTGCCCGAGAAACTTCATCCGGTAGTTCAGGTCATAGCGGTCGTCCCAAACGCCGAACGCGAGCAGAACCAGTACGCCCGCGAGGAACCCCACGATCGCAGGGCTCAGGGGGGTTGTCAGAAACGTCGGGACCAGAATCCCGGCCGCCATCGCTATGCCCCCGACTCGCGGCACCGGCACGTCGTGGATCTTGCGAGCACCGGGCCGATCGGTGAGCCCCACGCGCGGGGCCCAGCGAAGCAACGCCGGCGTGCACGCGGTCGTTATCGAAAGAGCGATGAGGGCGGCGATGAGAAGCGGCACGGCGGAATCTGCTCGCGTCGGCAACCGCTCGGCTTCCCCGGCTCCCCTTGGAGCCGGAAGCGCGGCCCCTGGCGGGTTTCCCTCGGCGGCATAGTTTGAATTGGGAACGAGCCTATGCCCGACTTGCGACACTTTGATGACGGCGTTGATTCGGCAATAATTTCCACGGCGCGCGGCCGCGGGAAATTCTGCCGAGTCGCTATACCGGTAAGCCCGCGGCGCGCCGGCGCAACTCCACCGCCTTGCAGTCGATGAAATACTCGTAGCAGGCCCGCAGCAGGCTGAACGTGAGACCCGCGCGCCCCTCCAGGATGCCGCCCTTCACGAAGTACAGCCCCGCAAACACGACCAGCGGCCGCAGCGGCATGCTGTTGATCCACGCCTTCTGGGCCCGGCGGCGCTGCATTGGATCCCGCGCGAACAGCTCGCTCCAGTGCTCCGCGAGGTCGGATTGCTGGGCGCGCAGGGTCGCCTCCAGGGTCGAATAGCGATCGTGCTTGGCGATCCATTCTCCGAAGCCCTTGTTGAAGGGGTAATGATCGAGGTGGCCGGCGAGTGTGGCGGTGTCTCCGTCGGTGTGGAACTCCTCGTTGAACGGCCGCTCGCACCAGGTGCGACCCACCCGCACCAGACGGCCGAACCAGGTGGGATAGCCGCTGCTGCGGCGGATCCAGCGCCCGAACAGAAAGTCGCGCCGGCGCATGCGGAACTGTGCGACTCGGTCAGGCGCGGCGGAGGCCGCCTGCAGCATCTCCTCGCGCAAGTCCGCGGGCACGCGCTCATCCGCATCGAGCATCAACACCCAGGTATTTTTGTACGGTATGTCGCGCAGTCCGTAGTTGCGCTGCGAGGCGTAGTTATCGAAGTCCCTCTGATAGAGGCGGACGCCGCGCTGACGCGCGATCTCAACCGTGCGGTCCTTGCTGAACGAGTCCAGTACGACGACGTCGTCGCTGAAGCCTACGGAATCAAGACAGTCGCCGAGGTTGATTTCCTCGTCGAGCGTCAGGATCAGGATCGAGATCCCCATACCTCATGCGCGGGAGGCAAGGTTTTTGATCGCGGGCCGTTCGCCGATGATCCGCGCCGGATGCCCGCCGACCATCGTGAAGGGCTCGACGTTCTTCACCACAACGGCCTTAGCCGCGACGATCGCTCCGCGCCCCACGCTCAGTCCCGGACCGATGAACGCGTCCGTGCCGACCCAGGCATCTTCTTCGATCGTCACGCTCGGCTTCAGCAGCGGCATCGCCGGGTCCGTGAAATCGTGGGTCCCCGCGCACACGTGGGTCCGGTAGGAGACGGTGGCACGGTCACCGATCCGCACGCGGCCCAGGCTGTAAATAAACACATCGGGACCAATGGCTGCCCAGTCCCCGATCTCGACATTCCAGGGCATATATATATGTGTCGAAGCCGCCGTGCGCACGTGGCGCCCGACGCGCGCCCCGAACAGCCGGAGCACACAGCGACGCCACCCGTAGCAAGGGTACGGGCTCAGGCGCATGAGCCAGCGACCGAATGCCCAAGCCACTCGCATCGCCTGCTCTGCGCGGGTGTACTTGCGCGCCGCCCGGTTAGCCGCGACGTCGAGCGGTGCGACGTCTTCCGCGTCGTTCGGTGTCGCCACGAGGGGCGCTGGGCTGCGAGCCGGTATCATGGGCTTCACGACGCTATGGCGACTCGATGACAAAGCGATGACAGAAGCGTCACCCGCGGGACGCCAACGTCTGTGCCACGCCGGACTCATCGCGTCGCGGCTTTCACCGCCAGGCGCTTGGCGAAGTAGAAAGGCCCGGGCAGACGCGACTCGACCAACAGGGTGACCCGGTTCTGCAACCGTCCCTGATCCTTGGGGCAGTGGATCTGAATGCCGTTGTGCTCGCTCAACTGCAGCGGCTTGATCCGGCTCTGAAGCTGCTGGAAGCGATGCGACTGAGGGATGTAGTGCGCGGTCAGCGAAGCCCGGGTACGCGTAGTGCCCTGCGTGCGCAGCGAGCCATGAATGGTCTTCGAATTCCAGAACAGCACGTCGCCGCGCTGCAATGCTGGCGCTCGCATCTGCAGCTCGTGGCGGCGGATCACGTCCATGATCAATGCCTTATAACGATCGTGATGAAAGGCGATATCGAAATCGCCGCCATTCTTGCGGATATCGATGCAGTGGCTGCGCGGATATACGAAAAAGCGCCCCGCCCCCGGGTGGATGTCCTCGAGCGCAATCCAGGCGGCGACCATCGCACCGAGGCGCTCACTGTCCAGATAATAAGTGTCCTGGTGCGCCCATGTTTCAGCGTTACCGTCGAAGTACATGGTCTGGACGAGCTTCGGATCTTCCCCGAACACTTTGCGCAGCGAGGAGACGACGGGGCGCGAGGTGAATACGTCCAGGGACTGCCGACGCAGCCCGGCGAAATGCCGGCGATCCAGGTCCTGGAGGTTCAGCAGCGGGTTCACCACGTGCCCGTGCTCATTGAGCTCGTTGCGCTCGGCCTTCGCGGTCGCCTGTCGATACAGGTACCCGTGATAGGTCTTGACCTCCTCCGCGAACGACTGCCGTGTTGAATCGCAGGCGCCCGCGTCCACCAGGCCCCGGATGACGACATACCCTTCCGTGCGCAGATACTCGAGCGCCGCCGCATCGAGGGACTCGAAATACGGCCGGTCCTCACGCGGCGACTCGGGAATCGACGTCTGCTCACCGGCGGGCGAGGGAATGCTGAACATGGGGTTGGAACCTGTTATTCGTGATAGAGAGCCGCCCACGCGGAGGCCCCGGCGGCGGAGCGGCCTGAAGAATCCCGCGCGCGCGTTAACCCTTCGTGACAGCCGCGAGTAACGCAAGCGTCACACACTCGTGGTGACCTATGCGGCTCCGGTAGATCAGCGTTTTTCGGCAGACAACCAGTGCCTTCGCGCCAAGCCACAACGGGCGGTCATCCGCGACGCAAAATCGCCCTCTTTCTGCCGAGCCTGCACGGGGGTGGCGCGGAGCGCGTTCTACTCGATCTGGCAGCGGAATTCGCCGCGGCCGGCCACGAGGTCGACCTCGTTCTGATGAACTGCTATCCGAGCCCGTTGCTGCCGCTCGTTCCGCCCGGCGTTGCGCTCGTCGACCTTCATTGCCCCCGGTTCTGGGCCAGCGCCCCGTCGATGGCGCGTTACATCCGCCAGCGTCGGCCCGATGCCGTCATGGCGGCGATGCCCCTGGCCAACGCGATTGCCGGCTACGCTCGCAACCTCGCGCGTATTCCTCTTCGGCTCGTGCTGTCTGAGCACAACTATCGCTCGATTGCGTTCGGCGATATAGATCGCCCGCGGGACGCGGTCCTGGCTCCCTTTATACGGATTGGATATCGCTTTGCGGATGCCATCGTCGCCGTGTCCCATGGGGTAGCCGAGCGCCTTCGCCGCACGCGAGGCGTTCGCTCCGAGAGGGTTCGAGTCGTCTACAACCCGGCCTATTCTCCGCGGATTGAGGCGCTCGCTCTGGAACCCACGCCCCATCCGTGGCTCGAGGATGTCTCAACACCCGTGGTGATCGGCAGTGGGCGACTGGAAGCCCAGAAGGACTTCCAAACATTGCTGGAAGCGTTCGCGATCCTGCGGACCACGCGTCCCGCTCGGTTGATCATCCTCGGCGAGGGTTCGCAGCGATCGGCTCTGGAAGAGCGCGCTCGCCAACTGAATGTAGCCCCCCATGTCGCCCTGCCGGGCTTCGTCGTCAACCCCTGGGCTTATATGAGCCGAGCCGCGGTATTCGCGTTGTCGTCGGTTCACGAGGGGTTGGGCAACGTGATCGTGGAGGCGCTTGCGCTCGGCACTCCCGTCGTCAGCACCGATTGCCTCTCAGGACCCGCCGAAATTCTCGCCCAAGGCCGCTTTGGAGCTCTCGTTGAAACGCGGGACACTCGCGCGCTGGCGCGTGCGATCAGCCACGCAATTGACGCTCCGGTTCAAAAGGCAGCGCTGCAGCGTCGTGCGCGCGAATTCTCGATCGAGGCGGCGTCCTCCGGATACCTGAACGCGTTCGGGTTCGGAGAGTCCGCGCAAGGTGCCCGCTCGTGAGCACATCGATCAAACCGGTGCCCAAATCCCTCGATTCGCTGGACGAGTTGTCCGTCGTCGTCCTCTCATACAACCGTCGCGAGGAATTGCGACAGAATCTCGAGGCACTGTGCGCGCTCCGAGAGCGCATGAGGTTCGAGCTCATTGTAATCGACAACGCCTCGACCGATGGCACGCGCGAGGATTTACGCCACCTGCACCTCGAGAATCCAGGCGTCGTCATTCTGCAGTCCGAGTGCAATCTCGGTGTCGCCGGTGGCCGCAATCTGGGCTGGGCAGCCGCGACGCGTCCATTCATCCTCAATCTGGACGACGACACCCGCATCGACCTCGATGCCATGCTGTCGCTGCATCGCGCCGCCGCGGCCTCTGAAGAGATCGGGGTGGTGACACCGAAGGTCGTGCACGCGGAAACCGGGCATTGCCAGAACGGCGACTACGCGGGAAAGGTCCGTGAGCCCGCCAACTTCCATGGGGCCTGCCACCTCGTCAGAGCTGCCGCCTGGCGCAGCGTCGGTCCACTCGATCCGGGTTGCCGCTTCGGGGGTGAAGAGCTCGACTACGCAATCCGACTTCGCGCGGCCGGCTACTCCACGGTCTGTGTTGGCGAGGTGACCGTACGGCACAACAGCCTGACGCGCGGCGACAGCGTCGACCGATGGCGCCGCGAGCAGTGGGTGTACAACTACTCTCGTGTGCTGTTCAAGCACTTTCCCGTGAGTCGCGCGATCACCTGCGCCGTTCGCGGGCTGGTCAGTCATCTGATGACCGGCATGGCCGTTCACGGACTCTCCATAGCGCCGCCCCTGATCAGATATGGGATTCGCGGCGCGGTCGCGGGGCGGCGGCGCTACGCCCGTCTGCCGGACGCCGCGCTGCGCTTCTACTCCAACGACCAGCTGGTTCCGGACTTCGGCAACATTCCGCTCTGGCGCAAGCTGCGGAACCGCCTTCACCGCCGGTTGGGCGCCGCAACGCATGCATCGCGCGCGACCATTTGAGGGCTCAGCGAGCCTGGATCGCTCCGGCGAGCCGCGGCAGCGAGTGCGCGACCTGCTCGCGGGTCCACAGGCACATCCTGCGGGGCGGCTCGGGCGGGACGTAGTCGACGATTTCGTATTGCACCTGACCGGGGAAGCAGAACGGCTCGGCGCACAGATCGATCCGACGCCAATCGCCGGTGCGGATGTCGTGGTTGGCGAAGCCCTCGGCGTTGACGTGCGTCGTGGTCAGAAGATACGGGATGCCGGAGCGCAGGAACCCCGAGAGCGCGGCATGGATATCGCGGAAGCTCAGGTGAAACAGGCAATCCCGGCAGAACCACAGGTCCGCGTCGGGAAACTCATCCCGGGTGATATCGAAGACCCGGAATTGCCGCTCCGGGCTGCCGTAGCGGTGCCGGTTCGCCTGGATCATCTCATCGACGATGTCGGCGCCGATGTATCCGAGGGCATGCGGGAACTCCACCAGGCGCATCCAGTTGAAATCCCCGCACGGCGCGTCGAACAGCGTGCGCGTGCCCAGCGCCCGCAGAATCTCCGCGAGACGCTGCCTGAGACTTTCAGTGTACGCGAGCGACGAGCCGTAGCCGCTGAGCGAGGAGCCCGGCGTGTCGCCGTCGTTCCAGATGCGCTTTCGGTAGATAAGGGTAAACATCCCTTTCGCGTCCAGCTCACCGCGTTCGACGGCACGCCGATAGAACGCCCAGCGCGCGGTCTGCGACAGAAACCGGAGGCCCTTGATCCAGGTGCCGGCGAGTCCGTTTTTCTCCAGCGAACGGACCAACAGGCGATACGTGCTCATGGCTGAACTCGAAGTCGACACCGACGCGCTCTCCCCCCGACGCAGTCGGCATCGTCCGACACATTTGTTTCATCTATGTTGCTTGCACCTGTGAGCGCGCGCGCGGCTCTCATTCGCGCAAATCTGGTCGGCCTGGCTGTCAAGGGCGGCAGTTTGACGGCGGGTCTCGCAATTGCCATTTCGCTTGCCCGTCTGCTGGGTCCTTCCGGGTATGGCGTCTACGCCGCCGCGTTCGCACTGGTGTCGCTGGCGGGGGTCCCGATGCAGCTCGGCCTGCCGACCCTGGTCCTGCGCGAGCTGACCTTGTATGTCCACGCCGGAAACTGGGGACTTGCCCGCGGCATCCTCTCGTGGGCCTATCGGGTCATTCTCGTGTTGTCCGTGGCCGCCGGCGCAATTGCCCTGGCTGCTGCGATGTTCGCGAAACACTCCGGAATGGCATGGGCGCAAACGATGACGTGGGCCGCCTGCCTCGTGCCCCTCGTGGCCTGGAACCGCGTCAGAGAATCGGCGCTCCTGGGGTTGAAGAGAATCGCGTGGGCGCAGGTGCCCGATCAGCTCGTCACACCGCTGGCTTATCTGGCTTGCCTGTGGGGTCTGGCTTTGATCATGCCCGGCTCCGTGCAACCGCAGAACGCCATGGCAGCTTATGTCCTGTGCGCACTGGCCGCGTTCGTCTTCGGCAGTGTGCTGCTCGTCCGCTTCGCGCCCCGGGAACTGCGCAGGGCGACGCCGGCGCTCCAGACCGCCGTGTGGCTGCGCAGCGTTGTGCCGCTGTCGCTCGTATCCGGTTTCGGCATTGTGAATGGCCAGATCGATCTTCTCATCCTCAGCGGGCTATCGAATTCGACGAACGCCGGTCTCTATCGCGTCGCATTTACGACCGCGGCCATGACATCGATCGTGGGCGCCACGATCGGCAATCTGATGTCCTCGCACTACGCGGAGTCCTTTGCCCGGGCCGATCATGCGCGCCTCCAGCGTCTTGTGCGGTATTCGGCGTGGGCAGCGTTTCTACCGGCCGCGGCCGTATTCGTGCTTCTCGCCCTGTTCGGCACCAGATTGCTGTCAGCGGCGTTCGGACCCGGTTTCGCCGACGCGCAGACGGCTGTTGTGCTTCTGAGCGCGGGACAGACGGTCAACTGCGCGGCGGGCGTCGTTCAGACGCTACTCAACATGACCGGACACGCGCGCGACACACTCAAAGGAGTAGTCGCCGGCGCGCTGACCAACGTCGTCCTCAATATCCTGACAGTGCCGCACTTCGGTGCGGTAGGCGCAGCGGCAGCGACCAGCTTGGGTGTCGTCATCGAGAACACGGTGTGCTGCGTGTTCGCCTGGCGGCGGGTTCACATCAACACGACCGTGCTTCCGCTCCTCGTCCGTCCGGCATGACTCACGCTCTCATGACACTTTTATGTTGCGGAGATTGATGAGAGATGACAGCTCGAGCTTGCACGGGTGACCACGCAGGCTGCGCACAAGGTTGTAGTAGACTCGGATCGGCGTTCTTCCCAATCGCTTCGATCCGCACGGAGCCGCCACTCGATGCGATTTACGATACTGAGCCACGCAGGACTGTTGGTAGAGCACGCTGGAGTGCGCATCGTGTGCGATCCCTGGGTGTTGGGATCGTGTTACTGGCGGAGCTGGTGGAATTTCCCCGAGCCGGACTCCGAGCTCATCGCGAACCTGCGCGCGGACTTCGTCTATCTGACGCACCTGCACTGGGATCACTTCCACGGTCCCTCGCTGCAGAAGCTGTTCGATCCGCGCACCCGCATCCTGGTGCCGAAGGTTCCCACGCGCCGCATGCTGGAGGATCTGCGATATCTGGGGTTCGAGGACGTCACCGAGATCCCTCACGGCACGTCCGTGCGGCTCGCCAGTGATTTCTCCCTGCACTCCTATCAATTCGGGCTTGGCGTTGACAGCGCAGCGGTGCTGCGCGGTGGCAACGCGACCTTGTTCAATTGCAACGACGCCAAGTTCTTCGGCCTGCCGTTGCGGCAGATCATGCGCGATCATCCGCGCATCGATTTCATCCTTCGCAGCCACTCCAGCGCAGGGCCGATCCCGTATTGCGTGGACGACTGGCAACGCCTGCTGCCGGAGGCCGCCTCGCAGAGCGACTCGGGCGATCAGTTCGCACGCTGCGCGCTTCATGTAGGCGCACGCTACGCGATCCCGTTCGCGAGCAATCACTGCTTCCTGCACGAAGAGACACTTCCCTACAACGGCACGGCCACGACTCCGGACGAAGTCAGCCGGCAGTTCGCGAAGATCGCCGCGCGCTGCGGGAGCAAGAGCGAGTGCGTCGTCATGCCCCCGGGGAGCCACTGGAGCGAGGAGGGCGGGTTTCAGATCCGCGTCTTCGACTTCGCGGCCCGCGGCCAGTACATCCAGACGCTGCTGGAGCGCCACAAGTCGCAGCTCGACAGCACGTACCGGCAGGAGGAGTCCGCGATCGCGGACTTCGAGTCGTTCCGGGCCTACTTCGCTCGCATGCTCGAGGCGTTGCCTGCCGTGGTGCGGCGCTACGCGCTCCCGCGAATCGTATTCCGGCCACGCGATGCGCTCGGCACGCACTCCTGGCTCGTGGATCCGCGACGCAAGCTCATCAAGGAGTTGCTCAGCGCGCCTTCCGACTGCCTCGTCATCGAGGTGCATGCGGCCGTATTGAAGGATTGCACCGACCGCAGGATGTTCTCCGTCTGGACCGCTTCCAAGCGCTTGAAGATCAAGCTGCCGACCGCCGCTGCGCTGTCCGAGGCCTCACGCTGGTTTACGGTCCTCGACCTGTACGAGCTGGACAGTCTCCCGCTGTCGCTGAACTTCTCGCCCCGCGCACTGGCGATCCGCATCCGCCGCTGGCGCGAGGTCGTGGAGCTGGCGCGCCTGGTCTGCAGACGTTTGCTGTTGCGTCGCTCACCGACGGTGGCGGTCCTCTATCCGGTGAAGACGACGTGAGCTCCAGCCACATCGGCGTGATCTCCTGGCGCGTCGCCTTGCTGGTGGCCGTAGCCTGCGTGGCGCTGGCAAGCTCGTCGGTCGTGCCGACTGTCGGGATGGCGTGCTGCGTTCTGCTGGCATTCATGGGCCCCGTGCGCACCCTGCAGGCGTTGATGGTGTCCACGCTCATCACCTACAGCAACCCGCACATCGTCAAGCATGGCGTTGCCGACGGCGTGTTGTTTCGCGTCGTGTTGATCGCCGCCGTGCTGCGAGTGATGGTATCGCTTCGGTTGTCCGATTTGCGTCTCGTCTGGCCGGTGTGGCTGTTCGCGCTGACAGCTGCAGCCACCTCCACGGCGACCAGCCAGGCACTCCCCATCTCACTCATGAAAATCGCGGAGTTCACGTTCGCGACCACCGCCGTTCTGATTGCCTTCAATCATCTCAAGCCCGCGGAGCTGGCGCGGCTGCAGTCGTGGTTCATCACTGTCGGCATCACGGTCATCGGGTTGTCTGCCCTGACGCTGTTGAAGCCGGGTTTCGGCGCCGGTCTCAATGGCGGCCTGCAGGGCATTCTCAACCAGCCCCAGGCGCTCGGGATTTTCATCGCCCCGTTCGCGGCCTGGGCGATCGCCGGGGTCCTGCTGATGAGGCGCCGCGCCAGTGCACTGGAGATCTGGATCGCCCTGGGGACGGTGGTGTTGATCGTCCTTACGCGGGCGCGCACCGCCGGCGTGGCGACGTTTATTGGAGTCGCGGTGGTGATGCTGGCCCAGATGCTCGGCCATCGGAGCACAGGACAGGCGAAGCTGGGTCGGGCGATTCTCGTGCTCTGCCTGGCTATCGCGGTGCTCGGGACCGTCGCGGTCTCGAGCGGCAAATTCAGGACGGTGCTGGCCGAGTACGCGTTCAAGGGCACCGAGCGCGACAATCGAGGCGAGCTGGGAGATGCGTTCTACGAATCTCGCGGCGGCGGCGTCCTCAACGAGTGGCACCACTTTCTGCAGCAGCCTGTGCTGGGCAACGGCTTCGGCGTCTATCCGAATGGCAAGTTCCCGCAGGGCGTCGTGATGTTCTACGGCATCCCGATCTCCGCGCCCATCGAGAAAGGCTTCCTCCCGACGGCCGTTCTGGAAGAAGACGGACTGCTCGGCGGCATCCTGCTGACACTGGTCATCGCCTGGCTCGCCCGCTACGCGTGGCGCTGTCCGGACCTGCGATGGCGCGCGATGTTCGTAGCCTGTCTCGCCATGAACATCGGCGAGTGTGTATTCCTCTCTCCCGGCGGAATCGGCCTGTTCGACTGGCTGCTGGTGGGATTGTCCGCGTCTGCCTTCCGAGCGCTTCCCGTGACGCACGCGAAGCGAGTCACCCGCACCGCAGTGGAACCTGCGACCCCGTTGTTGGGAGCGCCAGGCTGACTCGGACATGTCCTCCCCTCTGCGCATACTCCACGTCATCTCCTCGATCAGCCGCGTTCGCGGCGGACCGAGCGTTGCCGTACGCAATATCGCCAAGGCGCTCTACAAGAGGGGCATCCAGGTCGACATCGCGACGACCGACGACGACGGTGAGGACAATCGGCTCGACGTGCCGCTCGACCGGTTCGTTCCGCTGGAGGGGCAGCGCGTTCGGTATTTTCCTCGGCAGATCCGCCGCTACTGCGCATCTTTTCCCATGCAGACGTGGCTGCGCCGTAACGTGCGCGGCTACCATCTCGTGCACGCGCACGGGTTGTTCAGCTTCGCTCCGATCGTCGCGGCCTGGAATGCGCGTGCGGCAGGCGTGCCGTACATCATGCGGCCGGCGGGAGTGCTGGATACCTGGGGGATGATCAACAAGAGCCGCTTCGTCAAGAAGACTTCGCTGCGATGGGTGGACGCTCCACTGCTCGCCGCCGCTGCCGCGGTCCACTTCATGACCGACCTCGAGCATTCGCGGGCGGCAGACCTGCGGCTGCCCATGAGGCCGGTCGTGCTCCCTCTCGGCTTCGATTTCGCGGAATCGAGGGAGCCGGCACACGCGCTCGAGGGACTGACCCTGGAGGGCAAGCGCGTCATCCTCTATGTCGCGCGTATTCATGAGATCAAGTGCGTAGATGTGCTGTTGCGCGCGTTCGCCGCGCTCCCGCAATCCACGGTGCTTTTGATCGCCGGCGACGGCGAGCGCTCCCTGGTGAGTGAGCTGCAGACATTGGCGGTGGAGCTCGGCCTGGGCGAGCGTGTCCGGTGGCTGGGATTTGCGGGCGGTCCGCTCAAGCGCTGGCTCTTCTCACAGGCGACCGTCTTTGCACTCCCCTCCGCGTCAGAAAATTTCGGCATCGCCGTTGTGGAGGCAATGAATGCCGCACTGCCCGTCGTGGTCACGCGCGGCTGCGGCTTGGCGACGATGGTCGACCAGGGCCAGGCCGGTCTGATCACCGACGGCTCTGTCGAGGGCCTGCGAGCCGCGCTCCAGCGCATTCTGGAGGATGAGACCCTGTGCCGCTCGATGGGCGCGGCCGGGCGGAGAATCGTGGACCGCGAGCTGTCGCTCGAGGCGTTTGGCGCCCGCCTGGAGGATCTGTACCGCTCCGTCCTCTCAGGGACACCGGTGGGTGCGACGGCCCCGAGTGGCGCCTCGTGAAGCCTCGGATCCGCCTCCTCATCTGGTCGAGCATCCCCACTCACCACCAGTCGGGTTTCCTCGATGCGCTGCGCAGGAGGGGCTTCGACGTGGTGGTCCACTACTACCAGCACGTCGAGGCGCACCGGCTGAGCCTGGGATGGGCGGCCCCCGAAAGGCTGCCACCCGGAGAATTCTATGTGTCGGAATCCGTGAGCGCGGTGGAGCACTGCCGCGACTGGCAGGAACGCATCCACATCGTCCCGGGCTATGGAAGCCTGTTTCTGATACGCCTCGCATGGTTTCTGTCGCGTAAGGGCGTTCCGTGGCTGCACTGGAGCGAGCACTCCAAGCCGAGCCACCGATCCAACGTCACCTTCGCCGTCAAGCGGTTCTACGGACAGCTGGTTCGCCGGCATGCCCTCGGCGCGCTCGCCATAGGCGAGTTGGCGCGCCGCGAATTCATTCGGTGGGGCATCCCGGCCGAACGAATCCGCTTCCTGCCCTACGCCGTGGATCGCATCGACGCAATCCCGCCACGGGACGAAGAGCTTCCCGCGAGCATGCGCTTTCTGTTTCTCGGCTCGCTGTGTCCCCGCAAGGGAATCGATATCCTTTTGCGAGCGATGCGCGACGTCCTTGCGGTGCACTCACAGGCACGACTAGAGCTGGTAGGCAATAGCGTCCTGCCGGGTGCATATGAGCGAGACGCTGAACGACTCGAGATTTCTCACGCCGTTCAATTCACGCGCCCGGTCGCCTCCAACAGAATCAGCAGTGTCTTGCGTCGCTGCGATGTGTTGATTCTGCCGTCACGCCACGATGGGTGGGGTGTCGTGCTCAACGAAGCCGCTTCCGCAGGTCGCGCGATCATTGCGAGCGACGCGTGCGGTTCTGCACACCACCTGGTCCGTCCGGGCGAGAACGGGTTTCGGGTGTCCGCGGGTGACGCGGACGCGCTGGCCGAGGCAATGATCGCGTATTGCGAGGACGCGGGGCTGTCAGTGCGTCACGGCAGCGAGTCGCTGCGGATCTTCGAAGAGTTCACTCCAGACCGCAACGCCGAGCGCTTCGAGAACGCCTTGAGCTCGTTGCGGGAACCCGCGGTCGCCTCAGGCGCTGCGCGCGGCCAGTGATGTCTCGGCGCGGTGTGCCAGCCATTCCTGGAATACGACCGCGCCCCAGATCTCGTTCTGACGGTCGTGCGTGCCGGAAAGGTGCTCCTGCCATTTGCGCCGCACCGAGCGGGGATCGAGAAATCCCTCCTGTCGCAGGCGCCGCTCATCCAGCAGCGACTCCGCCCATGCGCGCAGCGGCCCCTTCAGCCACGCGCCGATGGGAATGCCGAACCCCTGCTTGGGGCGCTCCACGATGGCCTCCGGCACGTACTGATGCAGGACCTGTCGCAGCGCCCGCTTGCCGCTGTGGGCCTCGAGCTTCCACTCCAGCGGCAGGCGCCAGGCCAACTCGAACACCCGCGGATCCAGCAACGGCGCGCGCGTCTCGAGCCCCACGCTCATCGAGGCCCGGTCCACTTTCACCAGGAAGTCATCGGGCAGGATGTTCAACGTATCGAACAGCATCATCGCCTCGGCGCTGGGAATCGAGGCAGGCCAGCTTGCATGCAACGGGCGTTTTTCCGCGGAATCACGCAGCGGAACCGTTCCATCTTCCGGCCGCGTCATCATGATCTCGTACATCTGCGCGTCTGAGGAAGCCCGCAGCTGCCGCGACAGCCGATGCAGGCGCTCTCCAGAAAAGTCAGCGAGCCGCGCGCCGCCGCCGACCTTCCGGATGTTCCGCAGCAACGATTCCCACGCGCCCGGCGTCAGCGCCCGGATAGCTCCGGCCAGCGGCGCACGCGCGCACTGCGGGACCGAGTGGATCATTGGAAACACGCGCCCGCCGACGAAATAGCGTTGGTAACCTCCGAACAGCTCATCCCCTCCGTCGCCGGTGAGCGCGACTGTGACGTCCCGGCGAGCCGTGCGCGCTACCAGGTAGGTTGGAATCTGCGACGAGTCCGCAAATGGCTCGTCGTAGATCGTCGGCATGTGGACGATCGCCTCCTGCGCTTCACGCGGCGTGACCCGATCGCATGTGTGGGCGGTCCCGAGATGCCGCGCGACGGCCGCCGCGTGCTCGGACTCATCGAAAGCCGGATCCTCATACCCGATCGTGAAGGTGCGTACGGGGCGAGCCGAATTCCGCTGCATCAGCGCGACGACGAGCGAGGAGTCGACGCCCCCGGAGAGGAACGCGCCCAGCGGTACATCCGACATCGTTCTAGCGGCAACGGCAGCCGACAACGCCTCGCGCAATTCCTCGAGCGCTTCCGGCTTGTCGCTGAAGCGCCTCTCGCGCGCCGCGAGCGCGGCTTCGACCGCCGACCAGTACGGGCGCGGCTCCCCGACGCTGAGCGCGCCACTCACGGCGTCGACGTCGATTGTCAACATCGAGCTGGCCGGGAGCTTGCGGGCAACCGAATAGATCGTATGAGGGGCCGGGACGTAGTTGAACCGCATGTAGGCCTGGAGCGCGCCGCGATCGATGTGGCCATTCCACGCCGGATGCACCGTCAACGCCTTCAACTCCGACGCGAACAGGAACGCGCCGTTGACGAGCGCATAGTACAAAGGCTTCTCGCCAAAGCGGTCGCGAGCGAGGTGCAGACGCCGCAACTGCCGATCCCACACCGCCAGCGCGAACATTCCGTTGAGCCGCGGCAGCGCGGCTTCGAATCCCCAGCGCTCGATGGCCGCGAGCGCCACTTCGGTATCCGAGTGTCCTCGCCAGCGCACGTTCGGATCGGCCCCAGTCAGTTGCGCGCGGAGCTCGGCGTGGTTGTAGATCTCCCCGTTGTAGGCGATGACGTAGCGGCCGTGCTGCGAGAGCATGGGCTGATGACCGTGCGGCGACAGGTCGATGATCGACAGGCGCCG
>FTJO01002475.1_pt3 | contig 32599 bp, 29 predicted proteins | sample 1658761 | NCBI WGS metagenome assembly FTJO01 (sample SAMEA3914852, study PRJEB12502) | metagenome | biome: forest; material: soil | place: USA | collected 2011-06-22 | depth 0.3 m | reverse complement strand
CCGCCGCTGCGAGCGCCGCGCCGGGAGCGAGGGCCGCCGCCATCATCACCAAGGCGATGACGCGGGCGCCGCCCGCATGCATCCGGGCGCGCGCCGATTGAGTTGCTCGCTGCATCTTGCGGCTCCCTACTTGATGTTCGCCTTGCCTGCCGGAGCGCCGTTGGCGAACTGGCGCCCATCCGGGAGCGTCACCAGCTTCAGCAGGCCTCCGGGCTCACCAGTGCGCAGGGGTGCAATGATCACCGTAATGTTGTCTCCCGGCTTGATCATGTTGAACTTCCAGCCGAGCCGATTGAGGATCCCCGGGTTGGCGCACTCCACGGTGTACGACTTGGTCGTGCCGTCATCGCCCTTCGCGGACAGCTCGATATAGACGTGTGGATTGTTCCACTCGAAGCTCTTCACCGTCCCGGAGAGCTTGACCTGATGGTCGCTGTCGAACATCGCAAAGGAATGGTGCGCAAGCGCCACGTCCGCGCCCGCCAGCGCGAGCAGCGCCTGCAAGGCGATGCCAGCGCACCTGAGCGAGCGCCCGCCGATCCGATTCAACTTGTTCATCTCGATCCCCCTCTCTCCTCGGGCGTTGAGCTCAGGCCCCCGCCGCAAGGAGTCGTCCGATGATATACGACCTCCCGCCGTTCCCTGACGGACAGCCTGAACGCCTGACCGATACGCGGCTGGGGACCGGTGTGCCGCCGCCCTTCAGGGGCGCCGGGACTGCCTGACTGCCAACACCCCATCGCCCTCAGGATGGGTGGCGAATCCGGCCCGCCGCAGGCGGTTGGACACCTCGGTCGGGACATCGCGCCCGCTGGTGAGCCTGTTCGGGGTTCCCGTGTAGTGAAACAGCCTGCCGCCGCGCCTGAGAACCCGCGCCAGGCTGTCGTAGAACACCTGCGAATACAGCTCGCCGGCTATGCCGAAACGGGGCGGGTCGTGGAGGATGGCATCCACCGACTCGCTGGCCAGGGACGCGATCTGCCCGGTGATGTCGCCGTGGACCAGGGTCAAGCTGCCGCCAGCGGCGGGCGACCACGGATTCTGGGTGCGCAGCCACAGCACATCGGCGCTCTTTTCGTAGGAGAGCACCTGTGCGGCGTGCCCCTGCAGGCAGCAGGCGGCGAAATAGCCCAGGCCGCCGCACGTATCCAGAATCACCTTGCCGCGCGGCTGGATGAGGCCCACCTTGCGCTCGGCGTCCGCGAGCGGGGAAACCCGCGCTGTGGGCAGCATCTTGATGCCGTCGATCTCGAACGTGGGCGGCCCCCACTGCGTGGGGACCAGTTTGATCAGTGACGTCGTGAATCGGGCGACGGGCTGAAAGGCCTCCCCGCTCCAGTGGTAGATCGTCCTGTCCTTGCAGATTGGCAGATAGGGAAAGCGTTCCCCACGCCAGGACCAGTCAGCCGTACTCACCAGCACGCTGGTGCGCGAACGGTTCAGGTCCAACGAGCACTCAACACTGCCCTCACCCGCACGCACTGCCGAGCGCAACTGTGCATGGACTTCGGCGGTGATCAACGGGCCCATTGACGGGTCCCCGCAAGCAGGGTGACCAGGATAGCGACCGCGGCTCCGCCGAGATTCTGGACGCCGTGCGCGATGGCCCAATAGCTGGCGCAGAGGTAGACGCCCTGCATCAGCGCGCCCGCCAGCAGATGAGGCCCGTCGACCAGATCAGGACGAAGAGGATGGGAATACCCAGTCTCAACATTCGGCACCCGAGGGCCCACGAGCGCAAGCGCGCTGCAGAAGACTAACTCGTCAGGGCGACTTCGGTGTTGCCGATTGCTGGGACTGACCCGTTTGCTGCGGCTGGCTCGGCTGCGCTGACTGATCCGATTGCGTTCCCTGCGCCTTGACGCCTGCCGTCGCCGCCGCATCCGCGCTTGCCGCGGCGTGCCTGACGTCCGCGCGCGATGACTCCTCCGCAGACGGCGGCAGCGATTGCGCGCCCAACGAGACGGAATTGATGACCGACGGATCGTCACGCAGCTTCACATAGAGTTGACCATTGGTGGGGTGCGGTACCGGCAGTGCATATCCGGGAAACCCGTCCGGCACCTGCACCGGATGCTCGAACCTCGGATCGACGGACACGGAGTCGACCAGGAACAGGTTGGAGCCGGACAGCTTGCAGGCAAGGTCCGGAGTCGACGGACATTTGAGGTCGCGCAACACGGGCAGGCGCACCAGGGTGGCGAGCGGTTGCCAGTCGCCCGTGGCGTCGCCGGCAAGCACGCGGAATCGCAGCGGACCGAAGGCCGACGAACCGAACGCTTTGGCCGGGTCGAGACTGACGACGGCCACCTTCGAGTCCTCGAGCATGATGCCGCCGTTGGCGATACTCAGAATCGCTGCAACGGAGCCGTCGACCGTTGCCACCTCGAGCTTCGTATCGCGCGTGAAGGTCGCGGGTGAATGCGCCCGCAGGGAGAATGTCAGCCTCGCGTCCTGCGGCAGCACATCAGGGTCGGCGAGCTGAATGTTGCTGTTGCTGCTCGAGGCCGACGGCTGCACGCTCTTGCCGATCAGTACCGCACTCGGACGCGGCGCATCGACCGTGACGTTCAGACTGAGTGTGCGCCCGTCCTTGAGCGCAACCCGGGCCTTCCCCGCGTCTCCCGGATCGAGCTGCGCTGCCGGCGCGTCCGCTGCGGCCCCCGCGGCCCCCGCGGCCATGGTCAGCTCATCCTTTCCCTGCGCCGTCGTAAGAGTCCCCGGCATGAACTGCAGGTCCTTGAGAACGAGCGTCGCCACCTCATCCAGACGGACGCCCTGCAGGATGCCCTGCGTCTCACCGGCATGGATGACAAAGCGGTCCAGGCGCGCGGCCTCCGAGAAGGCGAGCAGCGGGACGTGCTGCGGCTGCCCGCCGCCATGCTGCGCGACCAGCAGCGTGATCGGACCGGGTTGTGCCTGCTGCAGCGGCAATTTGACCTCTACCTGATTGGGCTGCACCGCTTTCCAATCGGTCTGCAACTCCTTGCCGTTCGCGTCCTGAACGCTGACGCGCTCGACACAACTGACATTGCCCGCCCGCAGCCGAACGGTACCCTCCCGGCCCACGATCAACGCCGCGTCGTTCGCATCGGCGAGCTCCCACTTCTGTGCATGTGCGTTCACTAGCTCGAACTCGGGGCCAACGTACTTCTCGAAACCCCAGTAGGCATGCAGCGAGCCGCCGATGGGATCGTTCAATCCTGCCGTCGCCAGGCGGGAGGTGTCGATGACGAAGCCACCCTGGCCCGCATCTGCCCTGGCCGGCAGGTCGACGGTCTTGCCGTCCTTGCCGGTCAGCGTCAACGTCACCTCGTGCGCGTAGCCGGTGGAGAACACCAGAGGCGCGCCTTCCACCGGCAACACCAGGACATTTCTGCGCGCGCAGTAGATTTCCTTGGGATCGACGGCGTGCAACGGCGGCAACTGCGCCGGTTCCACGGCGGGCAGCGCCACGACGAGCACCGACTGCGGGTCGCGAAACGATGGCGGGGTATTCAACGACAGCATGAGCCGCTGTGCGCTCAGGGAAGCGAGCGCCGGAATGTACTGGTAACGCGCGGTGTGGAAGGAATCGAAGATGCGCGCAATGTCGAGGACGGAGGCGATGTAGGGACTGTAGTAGCCGTAGCTGAGCTGCGGGGTGTAGCTGGCCTCCATCGCCAGGTCGCTGGCCGGACCCGAGGTGAGCGCTTCGACGATCGACGTGCTGTGTCCGTCATTGAGGATGAGCGAGCTCTGCCCCTGCATCAGGCACGGCGCCTGCAGCTGCGGTATCTTGTCGAGGCATTTCTCATCGACCTTGATGCCCAGACTGCGTGCCAGCAGCGGCGCCACTTCCTTGAGACGGGTGGGATCGGTCGCGTTCAGCGCGCGGATGGCCGCCAGATGGCTCTCGAGCCGCGAGCGGTCGAGCGTCGCCTGATTCAGATCCTGCGAGGCCCGCACGAAGGCACCGGGGCGCCCGCGGACCGAGTTCACCACCGTCTTGAAGTCGCCTCCCGTCTCGGGCGCGAGAAACAGCAGCACCTGCTGGGCATCGGTCGGGACGGTGACGGTCAACCCCTGCTGCTGACACTTGCGCGTCCATGTCTCGCAGCGGAAAAACCAGCTCTGCGGCGGCGGGTTGGTCGCCCCCCGCAGGAAGGCGGCCACCAGCAGATAGTGCGCGGACTGCGTGTCGGGCAGGTCGGACTGGATCCACAGGCTGTCGCCCGGGGCGAGATTCGGCACCGCGGCGATCGGCAGCGTCTGCGTCCCGCGCGTGACTTTGACCTCGAGCGTGGGGCCGGATAGATCGAATGGAGCGGGATCGGCGCCCGCTGCGCCCGCAGCGGCAAGCTGCAGCACGACAGCGGCCACGGCCACGGTAATGGTACGATTTCGCAGTCTCATGGGCGGCAGTCTAAGACCTCCGGCGCAGGATCGGGTGCGATAAGATTCCCGATCGGGGGGATGTAGGGCGTGAAGCTGTACTTCATCGAAAGTTCGCTCCTGGCACTGCTTGCTGCGCTCGTGGCGCAGATCTGCCTGGCGAAGAACTACGTCATCCACGCTGGCACCTTGATCGATGGCGTGTCGGAGTCTCCACGGCGCCAGGTTTCGATTCTCGTCCATGACGAGAGGATCGTGTCCGTGGACCAGGGATTCACTGCGCCGCCCGGGGTGCAAGTCATCGACCTGGCCAACGCCACGGTGCTGCCCGGCTTCATCGACTGCCACATCCACATCGCGTCCCTCTTGCCGAGCCGCGTGAACTCGACGGAATACTGGTTGACGCATTCCGACATCGATCGGGCGTTCGACGGCGCGCTGTTCGCGCGGCAGATGCTGCAACAGGGCTTCACGAGCGCCCGCGACGTGGGCGGCGGTGACGACACGGTCGCTCTGCGCAACGCCATCGACGCCGGGAAGACTCCAGGCCCCCGGCTGATGGTGTCCCTGGAGCCGCTCGGTCCAACAGCAGGTCACGGCGACCCCCACGACGGACTTGACACCGGGCTCACGCACCCCGGCTGGGAGAACTCCATCGTCGACACGCCGGAGCAGGCTCGCATCCGGGTCCGCGAGCACAAGCGACGCGGCGCGGACCTGATCAAGATCATGCCCTCCGGGGGCATCGCCTCCACGGGCGATGATCCCCGCCAGCAGCTCATGACCAACGAAGAGATGCGCGCGGCGATCGAGACCGCTCATTCGCTCGGGATGAAGGTCGCGGCGCACATCTATCCGGCCGCGGCGATCGAGAATGCCGTGCGGGCGGGCGTCGACTCGGTCGAGCACGGCTCCTTCGCGACGCAGGAGACGTTCGCTCTGATGAAGGCGCACGGCACTTACCTCGTCCCCACCCTGACCGTGTACGATGTTTTCTATGCCGCTGCACGCGACCACCCGGAGCTGCTGACGCCGGGTACGGCCCCGAAAGAGCTGGCAAACGATCTGCTGCCCAAGAAGAACCTGCCGCTCGCAATCAGATCGGGCGTGAAGATCGCCTACGGCACCGATATCGGCGAAGGAGACCACGCGATGGAATTCGGATTGTTGATCGCCAATGGCATGAAGCCCCTGGACGCACTGCTGGCCGCGACGCGCAACGCGGCGGATCTGCTGGGAGCCGCCGACCGGGTAGGGTCGGTCCAGGCCGGCCGCTTCGCCGACATCGTTGCGGTCAACGGCGATCCGCTGACAAGGCCGGACACGCTCGAGCACGTGTCGTTCGTCATGAAGGGCGGCATCGTGTACCGGCAGAACGGCGCACCCACTCCGGACGCGGCGGGCTGGCGATGAGCGCGCTGCGTGCCTGCACGGCTGCCGTGCTCATCGGCTCGCTGCCGGCCGCGTTTGCGGCGGAGGACTGGCCCAGTTACAACAGGACCCTGACTTCCGAGCGCCACTCGCCGCTGCGCGAGATCGACACCGCTACGGTGCAGCGCTTGAAGGTCCTGTGCACGTACGACACCGGCGAGGAAGGCGGATTCCAGACCGGCCCCATCGAAGTGGACGGAACGCTCTTCGGCACCACCGAGCAGAATACTTTCGCGATCGATGCGACCACATGCGCGTTGCGCTGGCGCATACATGAGGAATTCCCAGGCGGGTTCCTCAAGGTCAATCGCGGCATTGCCTGGGCCGATGGCCATCTGTTTCGCGGCACTACGGACGGACGGGTAATCTCCTACGATGCCGCCAACGGCAGGAAGCTGTGGGAAACGCACATTGCGGATCCGAAGGCTTCCGAATCGGTCCCCGCCGCGCCGATCGTCTGGAACGGCCTGGTGCTCGTCGGCAATGCCGGCGGCGACAGCAAGGGCGTGAAGGGACGGATGTACGCGCTCGATGCCTCATCCGGGAAAGTGCTGTGGGAGACGTATCTCGTGCCGAAGAACGCGGCGGAGGCCAAGGCCCAGGGATGGGACAACGCACCGGACGTGCCCATCACCGGAGGAGCCACGTGGACTTCCTACTCGATCGATCCGAGCAGCGGGCTTCTGTATGTTCCGGGCGGCAACCCAGCTCCCGATTTCGATAAGAGTCTGCGGCCGGGGGCGAACGCCAACACCGCCTCCATCGTCGTGCTCGATGCGAAGACCGGAGTGTTCCGCACGCACTATGTGGTGTCACCTGGCGACTATCACGACTGGGACGTCTCGACCGCGCCCGTCGTCGTCACGACGAAGGGCGGCAAGCACATCGTTGCCGTGGCCCCCAAGGACGGGCATCTGCATGCCTTTGATCTGGCCGGTGGCCGCGCGCTCTACAGCATACCCGTTACGCGCATCGAGAACGCCGACGCGCCGTTCTCGCAGCACCCGGTCCACTTCTGTCCGGGGCCACAGGGAGGCTCCGAATGGAACGGCCCGTCGTACGACGCTGCGACGAACCTGTTCTTCACAGGCGCCGTTGAGTGGTGCGCGACGGTCACGCTGCAGTCCCCTGAGCTCACACGTAAGGCCCCGATGTACTCGGCCTGGTCGGCGCAGGACACGACCCATCCTGGGGAAGCCTTCGGCAAGCTCGATCCGCCCTCGACCTGGGCCGGCTGGATCTACGCCATCGATGCGGACAGCGGCACCGTCGCCTGGAAGTACAAGGCGCCCTATCCGGTCATGAGCGGAATCACGGCGACTGCCGGAGGACTGGTGTTCGCGGGCGACATGGGGGGCACGCTGTACGCCTTCGATTCAAAAGCCGGGAAGGTCTTGTGGTCGATCGCCACCGGGGGCGCGATCGGCGGCGGCGTCATCACATACTCCGTCGGCGGCAACCAACGTGTTGCGGCTGCAATCGGCATGACATCGCCGATCTGGCCGACGCAGAAGACGACCGCGAAGGTCGTGGTGTTGGGTCTGCACTAGCGCCATCGCTGCGGGGGAATTGCGTGCTTCCATCAACAGTGCTACGCCGCGCGGCGGCGATTTCGATACTGGTCGTTTCGGGGCTTGCCGCCACGAGCGCCGCCGCGGGCGCGGGCGCGGGCGCGGGCGCGGGCGCCCATGATGCCAGTGCAAAAGCCCCGCGACAGACATTCGACGCGTTCACGACTGCCCTGGCTGCAGACTGGATGCGCCGCGACCCGGTGAGCGCGACCACGAAGCAGTATTTCAGTGGCGCCGAACAGGATGCGCTGGACCGGAAACTGACGGCAGAGGATTTTGCATACTCCCTGCCGCTGCGGACCGCGCAGAGAGCCGCCTTCGTCGAGCATGCGCGGCAAGCGCTCGACCAGTTACGACGATATCCGCGCGGGGGGCTCAGCCCCGTGCAACGAGCCTCGGCCGCATCGATCGAGTGGCAGCTGCAGGACACGATACGAATGGCCGCCGTCGAGGACCGCCGCTACGTGTTCGAGCAGTTCGGCGGCCTGCACGTCAGCCTGGTCAACTTCCTCAGCCAGACCCACCCGATCCGCAATTCACGCGACGTCGACAACTACCTCGCGCGCCTGGAGCAGGTGGCGCCCATTCTGGATCAGGGTGTGACGGAGGCGAGGGCACGGGCCGCGAAGGGCGTCATCCCACCGAGGTTCATCGTGCAAGCCACGCTTGACGGAATTGATCGGTTCCTCGAGCCCGCGCCGGCGGACAACATTCTCGTCAGCTCGCTCGAGGAGCGCGCACGGAGCGCGAAGGACCTCTCCGCCGAGCGACGCGCGGCGGCGCGAACGGCAGCCGAAAAGATCGTCCGCGACGAGATCCTGCCGGCGTTCCGCAGGATCCGCGCGATGTTGGCGGAACAGCTTCAGGTTGCGACGGACGAAGCGGGCATTTCCCGTCTGCCCGACGGCGAGCGCGTCTACGCAGCGATGCTCCGCAGCAATACGACCACGGACATGACGCCCGAACAGATCCATGCTCTCGGGCTGCGGGAGGCGGCGAGGATAGAAGGAGAGATGGACACGCTCCTGCGCGGCCTCGGCCGCACTGCCGGCACCGTCAAGGAGCGATACGAAGCGCTGGAAGCCAGCGTACAGCCTCCGCCCGATCCGGACCCACGGCCCGCGTTGATCGCCGAGCATGCCCGCATCCTTCGAGAGGCCGAACAGCGCGCGAGCACACTATTTGAATTGCGCCCGGCTGCTCCAGTGCGCGTCGAACGCGAACCGCCGTTTACGGAGCGCACCGCGGCGGCACACTATACCGCTCCTGCGCCCGACGGCTCTCTGCCGGGAACCGTATGGGTTCCGTTGCCTGGACCGACCTACGGAATCCTCGAGATGCGCACGCTCATGTATCACGAGGGCGTGCCGGGTCATCACTTCCAGATTGCGCTGCAGCAGGAGTTGCCGGACCTGCCCGCATTTCGCCAGAAGCGGGTGTTCGGGCGATTGTCGGCGTTCATCGAGGGCTGGGGCCTGTACGCCGAGCACCTCGTCGCCGAGTCAGGCTGGTACGAGGGCGACCCGAAAGGCCGTCTCGGACAGCTCTCCGACGAGCTGTTCAGGGCCCGGCGCCTCGTCGCCGACACCGGCCTGCACGCGATGCACTGGACCCGGCAGCAGGCCATCGACTACGGGATACCGGCGGCCGAGGTGGACCGCTACGTCGCCTGGCCCGGACAGGCCTGCGCCTACAAGATCGGCGAGTTGGAAATTCTCGTGCAGCGGACCAAGTCGCAGAAAGCCTTGGGAGCCCAGTTCTCGATGCAGGAATTTCACAATTGGCTGCTGCGCACCGGCGCGGTTCCTCTGGCCGTGCTGAGTCAGGTGATCGACGAGGATATCGCGCGCGCTCAAAAGCCGTAACGTCAACCCGATCGGTTGATCCTGCCCATCGACAAGCGTAGGGCGCGACGACACGGTCATGACGCGTGACGCACGCTTGCGCCGCGGTCCGGTCGACACTGCATCCAATCGAGGCGCTGCCAACGACGCTTGGCGATCGACCGCAGAACGAATGCGAGGCCCGTGAGCAGGATCTCGATTGCAATGACCGCGTCCAGATCCTTGTCCGAACGCGCGGCGAGTACCGCGGCGGCCATCAACGCCAGCATCACTCCAACACCCAGCGACGCTTCGAGCCAGTGCAGTCCGCGAGTTGTCATCAGGCCGAGGTATGTGCTGAGCGTTGTTCCTAGCGTCAGAAGGGGGAGGCCGATCGCCAGCAAAGTAAGGGGCAACCGCGAATACGCGCCGACAGCAATCATCAGCACGAGCAGCACGGCGAGAACCCAGCCGTTGTGGCGCCAGAAGGAACGCTCGACCTCCGCGAACAGCTCCTGTCGGCTCCATCGCGCCCGCAACCACACAGGGCGACTGCGCTCCGCCGCTCGCCCCGCAATCGCGCCTGCGACCGTGCTGAAGATCGTCAGGTAGTACACCCAGACCGCCGGGGAATAGAATCCGATTCGCGTGGCCAGAACGATCGGAATGATCATGGCCGTGGACAGCATCCAGGGACGTGCCGTTCCGAGGAACAGATCCAGCTCCCGAGCCCTGCTCTCACGAGCTGCGCGCAGCGGCAGCCGAAGCAGATCGGGCCGCAGACGGGCCCGCAGCACCTTCCACCGCGGCCATAGCAGGAAGCCGCAGCCGAAGACTCCCCAGGTCGCCGCGCACCAGGCGATGTTCCACATCAGAGACGCATCGAGCGTCTTGATCTGTTTGGTAGGGGCAAAGACGACGACGATCACCACCAGCAGACCCCGGATCAGGCCGCCCGTATTGCGTTCGCTCATCACGAACCAGACCGCCAGGTAGAGCCAGCCGAACGCGACCAGTTGCGTAGTGAAGATGATCCAGAACATCCAGACGTTGGTGGAGTGGATCAGCGCAGCGATCTTCGGCTCGACGGCGAGCCCGCCGACGGCGGCCTGAAAACCGTATACGTCGAGGATCGGCACAGGCAGCGACACCAGGGCTGTGCACATCAAAGCACTCGCCAGCAATTTGATCCGCCCATGCGGCAGCACGTTGATCAGCGGACTGCGCGCAGTGCGGCCGAACATCACCGGCATCAGCGCTGTGCCGAGGAACAGCGCGGCAAACCCGATGATTCCCGGTGCGATCGTCAGCGTCGATTGCGGCAAAGAGCACAGCAGGAAGAACGAAACCACGATCAGTGCCAGGCCGAGGACGGAAAACGCGCGCAGCAACGGTGTGGGCGAGAAGTACGACAGGACGAGGCGCGCCACGCCTCTCATCGATGCAGCTCCAGGAAAATCTCCTCGAGTCCCAGCGGCTCGACCTCCACATCGCAGCCCTGCCGCCCGATCTCGGCCTCGACCGCACCGGTCCAGTTCCGCACGACTGCGGTTGTATACGCCCCGTCGCGGCGCACTGTCAGCGCGCCGGGAATGGCGAGCGTCCCCGGCAGCGGCTCCCGGCCCCGCACGTGGATGCGCACGATCGACTCCTTGAGCGAATCCAGATCTGCCTGCCAGTCGAGTTGTCCATCCTTGAGGATCCAGATTTGGTTGGCCAGGCGCTCGATGTCCGAGACGATGTGCGAGGAGAAGACCACGGAGCGCTGCCCGTCCGCGGACACCTCGACGAGCTGCTCCAGGAAACTGCGCCGCGCTACCGGGTCGAGGCTCGCCACGGGCTCATCGAGGATGAGCAGGTCCGGCCGATGACCGAGGGCGAGCAGAATCGAGAGCTTCTGGCGCTCGCCGACAGACATCTCCTTGATGCGCGCGCTCATATTGACGCTCCATTCGCCACACAGCCTGGCGACGAGCGTCTCGTCCCAGCGCGGATAGAACGAGGCGATCAGGCGCAGTTGTTCGCGCACGCTCAGCTGAGCGATCAGCTCGTCCTGCTGAGGCACGAAACCCACGCGCGTCTTGACGTCGGCAGGCAGGCGGTAACTTTCATGCCCAAAGAGCTGCACGTCGCCTGACGTCGCGGGCGTAAATCCCAGCACGAGCTCGAGGAGGGTCGTCTTGCCGGCGCCGTTCTTGCCGAGCACCCCGACGACGTCCCCGGGCTCCACGGTAAACGACAGATCCTTGAGGACCTGTCGGTCGCGGAAGGACTTACTCAGGTTGCGGGCTACGACCGGGGCGCAGTTCATCGGTTTCCTCCCATTTGCGGCGCAGAGCCTTGATGAGCTCGCTTTGCGTCAATTGAAGCTGGCGCGCTGCCAGCACCAAGTGATCGAGATGCGGATCCAGCTCCTGGACACGCATCGCACCCTGCGATCGCGAGCGCGCGCCGCTCGCGACCGTCATCGCCTTGCCGCGATTGCGCTCGAGAAGGCCCTCGGCTTCCAGCAGCCCGTACGCCTTCGAGATCGTCATCGGATTCACGGCATGCAACGCCGCGAGCTCCCGCACGGACGGCAGCGCTGTCCCGGGGCGCAACTGGCCGCTCAGGACCATGCGCCTCACCTGATCGAGGAGCTGCCGGTAGATCGGTATGCCCGAGTGGGGATTGAGGATGAACACAGGCGGCGCGGTGTGACTATGTGTATCAATACAATAATACACATGCGGGTCGCCTGTCGAGACCTGAGTCACAGGATTGAGCGCTGCGGCAAGCCGCGCGCGTGCGGCGGCTCCGAGCCGGCCAGGGCCGCCCTCCGCTACCCCTCAGGGCAGCTCCATCGCCACCTCGTCGATGAAGCACCAGCTCCAATCCTCACCCGGCTCGATGGAGGTGATGATCGGGTGCCGCGTGGCGTGAAAGTGCTTGGTCGCGTGCCGGTTCTTCGAATCGTCGCAGCAGCCGACGTGTCCGCACGTGCGGCACAGGCGCAGGTGAACCCAGGTGTCCCCCATTGCGAGGCATTCCTCGCAGCCGTCCGAATTCGGTGTGGCCGTCTTCACGAGCTTCAGATGGGTACAGGACTTGGGCATGACCTTCTCCCGCGCTGCGCCAAGGGTGCTTTACTATCATAGCCCCAGCGAAAACCCCCGAGGGAGTGCCATGAAGTCCATCATCTCGAACATGGTCCAGCGCTTCGAAACCGGCGCGATCTCGCGCCGCGACCTCATTCAGGGCCTGGCGATGCTGGTGGCCGTGGGCGACGCCCAAGCCGCCGAAGCGCCTCAGAATCCGGGGCTGGCTGCGACCGGTGTCGACCACGTGTCGGTCCTCGTGAGCGATCTGGACCGCTCGGCGAAGTTCTACCAGGGCTTGTTCGGACTGTCGGTGCTCAGCGAGGACAAGGAGCATGGAATTCTGCGCCTCGGGCAGAAACGGGTCATCGTCTCGATACGCAAGGAGCAGCCCTATGGCACCGTCGATCACTTTGGGATCGCCGTGGACAACTTCAACAAGGCGGCGGTGTCCACAACTCTCGCGCAGCGCGGATTGACGGCACAGGAAAACTGGCAATACGGCTTCTACACGAAGGATCCGGACGGCATGAACGTCCAGATCCTGTGACGGTTACTGCTGCGCGCCTGCGTTCTGCATCGCTTCGAGCTTCGCCAGATCGACGCTGCCCAAGTAGCGTTCGAGCGCGGGCATGTCCACGGCGTCGCCGGTAACGTCGACCTCAAAGCGCTTCGCGACGATGGCCTCCACTTCGCCGTGCCGTCGCGTGTTGTCGTACTTCTCGTGCACGCTGCGGCCGCCGACGACGGCATCCTTCTCGTAGCCCGTATCGCTTTCGGAGTTGTCGCTCCCCACCAGCGAGCCGGCGGCGTCCATCAGTCCCGCGACTCCGGAAATATCCGAAATCCTGATCTCGACGTGACTGCCGGTGCCGCCCTGGTAGTTGCCGGTAGCGGAGGTACTCTTCACTCCCAGGGCCTGTTGCGCGTTCCCCTGCGCGCCGGAGCGGGTCATGCCCGGAAGCGCGGTCGGCAGGACACCCTCCAGAGTGTGGAAATCGACCGGATCGACATGCCGGCTGCCGCCCAACGCTCCGCCCAGTGCTGAGAGCAGACCGGTCGCGGCGGTGGCGACGTTCTGGGGATTGGCCGTACCCGCCGTGCCCTGACCGGCGGCCGATGTGCCTGCGCTCGCGGCGGCGGCGTTCGCCGCGGCCTGTGCGGAATTCGGCGCCGCCAGCGCGGCTTGCTCCTGCTGCGCCTGCTCGCCGACCTTGGCGAGATTGGCGATCGCAGCGCCCAGTCCTGCCTTGCCCTTTTCATCCGTCCCGAGCGCATTGCCGAGGATGTTGGCCACCGTGGCGGCGCCCTGCTCCCGAGCGGCCTCTTTAGCGGCTTCAGGGCTCTGGAATCCCGCCGGCGTGGGCCGCCCGAACGCACCCATGCCCCCGGACATGCGGCTGGCGCCCCCGAAGGCGGCGCTCAGCACACCCAGCAGGATGCCAAGCACGATCGTGCAGATCACTACGGTTGCGGTATAGCCGAACGCCCGCTCCCTGGCCGAGCGCATCAGCACCGGCAAGCCCAGATACAGCAGGTAGATGCCGTACAGCCCTGCGACGAACTGCAGCAGCGTACCGAACGAGGGCAACAGGTTGAACAGGGTGCTGAGCCACGCTGGGGTGAACGCATACGCGGCCACCTTCAACGCCTGCCGCTGGTCCTTGACACCCGCGAACGTGGGCGCCAGCAGGTTGATGATGAGCCCAACCAGGAACAGGCCGACGAGGCCCATGCCGAAGGTCATCAGCGCATACATGAGGCCCGTGCCCAGCGGTGCGCGATATGCACTTCCAAACGGGATGCTCACCCCGATGACCGAAGTGCGCACGAACGACATCAGCGCGGCCAATCCGGCGAGGGGCACCACGTAGCCGGCATAGAGCTGCCCCACGGACGTCAGCTCCGGCTCGATGATCTGCCATTCGTTGGCAGGACTGAGCAATATGCCCTTCACGCGCTGCAGCAGGGAGGACTGGCCTGCGCCCGTGTTGAATGCCGCGTGGGGCGGTACGGACGCGGCGGCAGCGCCCGCGCCCGCGCCCGCGCCTGCCATCCCCGCGCCCGCCATTGCCATGCCCGCACCGGCAGGCGCCGCCTCGAACGCCTGCGGAGGCGGAGTGATCCTCGATTCCGCTGCCCTGGAAGGATTGGCGGCATCGAGTGCCTGGCCGCAGCTTCCGCAGAAGCGCGCGTTCTCAATGACCGGGAGTCTGCACTTCGGACAAACCATGATGTCTCCTCCTCCAGCGCTGAATTCTTATTTCACGCCCGCGGGCGCCTCAATCAGCGGCAAATATCTTGTTGCACAGAGCACCGATTCTCTTCTGCACGGCCTCCGGTGCAGCGGCGAGCTCCCGGGCCACGCCGCGCGCCTCGATGTCGCACAGCAGGTCGTTCTTTTGAGCGATGACCTCGTGCAGGTCGGGCTGCCACACGGCGGTTTCGCCGATCCCCTCGAGGGGTGTGGAGCTCAGCGGCATCTTTCCCGTCGACCACGCCTCGACGGTTTCGCGGCCCATCCCGGGACGGACACTGACGGTGATTCCCGGGAAGCTGGAGGTCTCGAACTCGCACGACTGGACATCCCCCGGCACGGCGCGGGTGCCGGTGATCGAGTCTCCGAGGATCCCAGCGACGTCCGCCGCGGTCAGAAGTCTTCGATCGCACACGTTCGCGTTGCTCCCGTTGTGCGTTTTTCCGCGGTCCGCCGCGACTGGAGATGAATCCGCGTGGCTCACTGTCGTCACGTCTGCGGGGCCCGAAGAGCTTCCCGAGCAACCGGCCTGCGCGCAGAGCAGGCACACGAGCGTGAGCGAGGCGATTTCACACTTGCGCATGGCGGGTCGGGGTCTCATGAGGTGGTCTCTCCCCAAGAAACCGGAAATGTCATCGGGGCCCGCCATTTCCGCGGCGCTTGGCTAGAATCCCCCCAATGACCGAACGTGCCTCAGGCTCGGAGGGGGGTCCCACCCTGGGAGGCAGTGCCGCCTCACCCGAGGTACGCCGCATAGCGACCGAGCTGCTGCCGGTGTTCTACGATCAGTTGAAGCGGATCGCCCAGCGAGCCCGGGCGCGGCTCGGTGGCGGCAATACGATGCAGACGACCGTGCTGGTCCATGAGGCCTACCTGCGGCTCGGGCAATCGCGCGGCTTCGCCGACGAGACGCATTTTTTGCGCGCGGCCGCCTTGGCAATGCGCCACGCGTTGATCAACTACGCCGAGTCGCGCGTCGCCGAGAAGCGCGGCGGGGGCAGCGTCCATGTCACTCTCTCACACGCCGCAGACTTCGCGATTGAGACTGATGCGGGACTGCTCGCACTGAACGCGGCGTTGGAGCGATTGGGCAGCGAGATGCCGCGCCTGGCTGACGTCGTCGAATGCCGCTTCTTCGGTGGCTACAGCGAGGAAGACACGGCAAAGGCCCTCGGCACGTCCCTGCGCACGGTGCAGCGCGACTGGGTGAAGGCAAGGGCGTGGCTGTTCAGGGAGCTGGGCGGCTCGAAGTAATCGTCAGCGGATCACAAGGGCTGCGGTAAAGAGGCGCGCAATTGCGCCAGCGACGCCTTGGCACGCACGGTCTCCGGGTGATCCGCACCGAGCTGCACCTCCAGGCTCTCGGCCGCCTCCTTCAACAGTACCGCGGAGAAGCGTGCATTGCCGACAGCCTCATAGGCCTCGCCGAGACGCTCGCGGGCCTCGGCCAGCTCCCACCCCGGATAGGTCGACTTCTCGCGCAGCGTCACTGACTCCTTCAGCGCGCCGATCGCCTGACCCGTCTGCTTCTGGGCCATGAATACGTTACCCAACACCTCCAGCGCCTGCGCAAGCAGGGCTTCGGCCTGCGGGCCCATCTTGCGCAGACCGCTGACCGCCTGGCCGAGCTGTCGCTCCGCCTCCGGATCGTGACCGGAGGCCGCTGCGACCCTCGCCAGCGCCACCTGCGTGCGCAGCGAGAGCGGATGGGAGGGTCCGAACTGCTTTACCGCCGCCTCGTGGGCAGCTGCGAGCGTGACCTGTGCGCCGGCAATGTCGCCCGAGTCCAGCTGAGCTTCGCCCAGGAACTGGCGATTCTGCAAGGCGACCGGACTGTTCGCTCCGGCATAGCGGCTGCCCATCTCGGCGGCCTGGCGCAGCACCTGCACTGCCTGAGCCGGTCGATTCCGAATGGTCTGCAGCTTGCCGAAATAGCCCATGGCCGCGGCAACCGCGGCGGAGTCGCCCGCCAGGGCGCGCTCCCTCTCCAGCGCGCCTTTCAATAGCGTCTCGGATTCGGTCAGGCGACCGATGCGGTAGTCGAGCGTTCCGATGTTGGCCACGATCACCTGCGCGTCCAGTCCGTCGCCGAGGCCGACCGACCGGTAGATGTTCACCGCCTCCTGATAAGCGCTGCGCGCCTCTTCGAGCTGATTGGCACCGGCGAGAGTGATGGCGAGGGTGTTGTAAAGCACGGCCGTCTCACGATTGCTTCGCCCGGAGAGCGCGATACGCTGCGCGATCGCAACGCGGCTCGTGGCAATGGCACCCTTGAGATCGCCCAGCGTACGCTGCTGCGTTGCCCGGGTATTGAGGCCCTCGAGGCGCTCTTCGGCATACAGCCGCGGGGCGGAGGCCCAGAACGCTTCCGCCTGATCCAGGAGTTTTCCGGCTCGCTGCGAATGCCCCCGCAGCTGTTCGATATTGGCCAGCTTCTGCCGGGCATCGGCGAGCGTCGCAGGATCGGAGTTGGCAGCGGCCTGGGCGACGAATCCGTCCAGCAGCGCGCCCGCTCCTTCCACATCCTCGAGCGCGCCGTACAGATCGGCCAGCGTGAGCACGATCTGGCCTGTCAGTTGCGGCTGGTCGCGATACTCACGCAGAACCCGCTGCGCGCTCGTGTCGATCATGCTCTTCGCGGTCGCCGGCTGCGCTCCTTGCTCCGCGATCGCCGAACGAAACAGGCGCGTGAGGCTGTACCGAACGGCCTCTTCACGCGCCGCGTCGCGCCGTGCGGCGTCGCGCTCGATCTCCGCTCTATTCGCCTGCCAGGCCGCGACGCTCAGGCCTCCAGCGAGCGACAGGAAAATGATCAACACCGCGATCGCTGTCCAACGATAACGGCGCACTGCGCGACCAAACACGTACAGCTTTGCGCCGCCACGCGCTGCCACGGGCTCGCCACGAAGAGCATGCTCGATGTCGAGCTTGAGCGCCTCGACGGTTGCGTACCGGTGAGTGGGCTCCTCCCGAAGTGTCTTGGAGACGATCGCATCCAGATCGCCCCGGATCAGGCGCGCAGGCACGGGAGCATCCGGCCTCGCCTCCGCGACTCGACTCGGCGGCGGGACCGGCCTTTGCATCGCCGCGCGCAGAGCCTGCATGACCAGGGCCTCGCCGCCGGCCCAGGGGTGCGTGCCCGTCAGAAGCTCGAACAGCAGCAACCCGAGCGCATACACGTCCGTGGCGGTGGTTACAGGCTTGCCGGACAGTTGCTCCGGTGCCGCGCACATCGGCGTCATGACCGTGTCGGTCGCCTGGGTCAGGCTGGCACGGTGAGCGTCGATCAGCTTCGCAATGCCAAAATCCAGCAGCTTCATCTGGCCGTCGCCGGTCACCAGGATGTTCGACGGCTTCAGGTCCCTGTGCACCACCAGGTTGCGGTGCGCGTAGGCGACCGCTTCGCAGACATGGCCGAAGAGCTCGAGCCGTTCCTGCAGCGTCGATCGGTGCTGCGCGCAGTACTCGGTGATGGGGCGCCCCTCGATGAACTCCATCACCATGTAGGGGCGGCCGTCGGGAGCGATGCCGCCGTCGTACAGGCGCGCGATGCCCGGATGCTCCAGCCTCGCCAGGATCTGGCGCTCGGCCTGAAAACGCTCGAGCTGGGCGCTCGCTTCCTGCTGCAGCAGCTTGATCGCGGCGCGTTGCTCGAAGTCTCCCTCGGCCCGCGCGGCCTTGTAGACGTCACCCATGCCGCCGCGCCCGACCCGGCCCGTGATCCGCCACGCCCCCAGGCGCATGCCGACTGCGATCTCTTCGTCGCCGGCCTCGGTCGGGGGGCGCGCGGGTTTCGAGAGGAAACCGTCGGTGGCCTCCACTGCGCGCAACAGGCTTTCCACCTCCCCACGAATTGCAGGATCGCCGATCTCGCGGCTGCGCAGGCGCGGCCACCGGCCTGCCTCCGGAAGATCCAGCAGCTCATCGAGCAGGGCCTGAGCCGCCTGTTTCTGCTGTTCCGAGAGCACTTCGGGGACCTCTCGAGCTTGGGATGCCGGGAGCCTATGGAACCAGAAGACGGACGCCACCGCCATGCCCGCTTCCCTTCCGTCCCGCGACTCCATTACCTTACCGGGCGACGCGGAGTGTGCAGCTTGGGCCGCGTACCTTGCACGGGGGGCGCGGCTTGCGAACGACCATTCTGCCGGGAATCGTGACGCTCGTACTGGGCGCCGCCGGCCTCTGCTGCGGTCCCTGCCGGGCCGCGCCCACGGCCGACGCCATCGCGCCCGCGCCGGCCTTTACGCCTGCAGCCCTCGCACGGCTGCCGCGGTTGGACTGGCCCACCAATGGGGGCGACCTCTTCAACCAGCGCTACTCGCCGCTCGAGCAGATCGATCGGGACAACGTCGGCCGCCTGAAGGCGGTGTGGCGCGCATCGTTGCGCGGGTCGGGGCTCGACCGCCGGCAATCCGGGCAGGCGCAGACGATCGTGTACGACGGCACGCTGTACACGATCACCGGAAATGACGACGTCTTCGCGATCAGCGTCGCGACAGGCGCGGTGCTGTGGGAATACCGGGCCGGCCTGGATCCCGCCAAGGTCGTGCCCTGCTGCGGCTGGGTGAGCCGCGGTGTTGGAATCGGCGACGGACGGATTTACGCGGGCCAGATGGACAACCGGCTCGTCGCGCTGGATCAACGCAGCGGCAGGGTGCTCTGGTCCGTACAGAGCGAGGAGTTGAAGCCGGGCGCCGGCGGCTTCACGATCACGGCCGCGCCCTTGTACTACGACGGCCTGGTCATCGTCGGCTATGCAGGCGGAGAGCTCGCCATCCGCGGCAGGGTCAAAGCCTACGATGCCAGGACGGGGAAGCTGCGTTGGATCTTCTACACGATTCCCGCACCGGGTGAGCCGGGACACGAAACCTGGCCGGCCGACAACGATGCCTGGAAATACGGGGGCGCCTCGATCTGGCAGACCCCCGCCGTGGACCCGCAACTCGGCCTCCTGTATCTGTCCACGGACAATCCCGCTCCTGACCTGAACGGCGCGGTTCGCGCCGGCGACAACCTGTACACCTCCTCCGTGCTCGCCCTGGATGCGAAGACGGGCCAGTACCGCTGGCACTACCAGGAGACGCATCATGACATCTGGGACTACGGCGCACCGAATCCGGTGGTGCTGTTCGACGCGACGGTGGACGGCCAGCCGCGCAAGGGCCTCGTGCAACTCTCCAAGGATGGCTACGCGTACATCCTCGACCGTGTGACCGGCAAACCGCTGATCGGCATCGAGGAGCGGGCGGTGATGCAGAACGCGGCCCAGAGGACCTCAGCCACGCAGCCGATCCCGACAGGCGATGACATCGTGCCGCATTCGATAGACGTGGCACCGGAAGGCTATGACCTCGTCAATGAAGGCCGCACGTTTACGCCCTTCGACCTCGAGCCGGTGCCCTACAAGCCGCTCGCCGGCGTCAGCTGGCCGCCAAGCTCCTACGATCCGCAGTCGAACGTGTTGTTCGTGTGCGCGAATGACGCCATCGGCGTTGCAAAGCGCAACCCGGATGCCATCACGCCACCGCAAACGATTGGGGAGCACTATCTGGGCGGATCGTTTGCGAGAGTCGACGCCGCACGCCGGGGGATCGTTGCCGCTCTCGACGTCACTACGAATCGCCTCCTGTGGCGGCGGCAATGGAGCGAGGGTTGCAGCAGTGGCTCGGTGAACACGGCGGGCGGCCTGCTCTTCATCGGCCGCAGCGACGGCCGCCTGGTCGCCTACGACAAGCGCGACGGTCGTGTGCTGTGGGAGTTCCAGACGGACGCGCCGGTGAGCGCGCCGGCGTCCGTATTCGAGTACAAGGGTGTCGAATACATTGCGGTGCTGGCGGCGGGCACCTTCTATGCCGGAAGCATCCGTGGTGACGGCCTTTGGCTATTCTCCCTGAACGGCACGATGGGGCCCCTGCCTCCGCTGCCTGCGTCCGCGCCATCAGGCTTTCCTTCCCCAGCGGTCGCAGCAGCGGGGACGGCGTCAATGACAACCGCTGCGCCGACGGCGGCTGCTGGGTCGGCCGCAACCGCGGCAACCGCATCCACCGCGACGCTTCCGTATATCCCACCCGAAGGACCCGCGGACCTTAAGCGCGGAGAGCAAAACTACAGCCACCTCTGTCAACCTTGTCATGGGCCCGACGGACAGGGCAGCCACGGCGAAGGAGCCCCACTGAAACCGACACTGACTTCCGCGGTCGTATTTGCTACTGCCATGGCCGGGCGCAGGGACATGCCTTCGTTCCGTGGCGTTCTGTCTCCGACCGAGTTGCGCGATGTAGCTGGATTCATCGTCGAAAAGCTGGTGAAACAGCACTAGGCACGGCCCAGACTGCATGCCGCAGCAGCGGCGCAGTGGCGTTAGAGGAGAAGCGACTTTGCAGATACTTGTCGTCGGCGCGGGAGCGATCGGCGGATATTTCGGAGGCCGGCTTCTGCAGGCGCACCGCGACGTCACGTTTCTCGTACGCGAGCGCCGCACGGCGCAGCTGCGCAGCTCGGGCCTCACTATTCGCAGCGTCAAAGGCGATTTCCACGATCCAGCGCCCCCGACCGTGAGCACGGGCGACTTGCGCCAGGCTTACGATCTCATCCTTCTGAGCTGCAAGGCGTACGACCTCAACGAGGCCATCGAGTCTTTCGCGCCCGCGGTCGGACCGCGCACGGCCATTCTGCCGCTACTGAATGGTTTGCGGCACCTCGACGTGCTGGAGGCGCGCTTTGGAAGGGATGTCGTCCTGGGCGGTCAGTGCGTCATTTCCGCTGCGCTGAATGCCGAGGGAGCGGTACTTCACCTGAACGATTCCCACAGCCTGACGTTCGGCGATCGCAGCGGCGAACAGACTGAACGCGCACGCGCCATTCTGTCAGAGTTTGCGGGCGCGCAATTCCAAGCCAGGCTCAGCGACTCGATCCTTCTTGAGATGTGGGAGAAGTGGGTGTTCATCGCTGCAGCAGCCGGAATCACGTGCCTGATGCGCTCTGCCATCGGCGATGTCATCGCGGCGGGTGGAGCGGGGCTGGCGGCTGCCCTGCTGGACGAATGCGCGGCCATCGCGAGCAACGCCGGGTATGCCCCGCGTGCCAAGCCGATGCAGCGCAGCCGCGCCGCCCTCTGCCTTGCCGGCTCGCCAATGATGGCTTCGATGCTGCGCGATATCGAGCGGGGCAGCAGAACGGAGGTGGAGCAGATTCTTGGCGACCTCCTGCGGCGACAGGAGCCAGGGGCTGACTCCGCCTCGCTGCTGCGCCTTGCCCATATACATGTCACGGCCTACGAGGCCCGACGCACCCGGGAGTCCAGCGAGAAATGAGCAGCCAGCGCAACGGATTGGAAGAGCTGAAGAGCATCGCCCGGGAAGCCATGATCGAGCGGGGCCTGCAACCCGACTTCCCAGCGGCGGCGTTTGCGCAAGTCGACATCCTCGCACGGGCCGTGCGAGCGACCGATCCTGCGCTGCGCGATTTGCGCGCCCTGCTGTGGTGTTCCATCGACAACGACGACTCACGCGATCTCGACCAGCTGTCGGTCGCGGAGCGATCGAGCACTGGCGACGTGAGGATCTTCGTGGCCATCGCCGATGTCGACAGCCTCGTAAAGCGGGGCTCGGCCGTCGATGATCATGCGGCGCTGAATACGACCTCGGTCTACACGGCGGCACAGATCTTTCCCATGCTGCCGGAGAGACTCTCAACCGATCTCACATCCCTGGCGCAGGACCAGGAGCGCCTGAGCATCGTGGTCGAGATGGCCGTCACGGGCGCCGGCGCGATAGCACAGTCCGACATCTATCGGGCGATCGTGCTCAATCGGGCCAAGCTCGCCTATCGCAGCGTCGCAGCCTGGCTCGACGGCAACGGCGCAGCCCCGGCAGCGGTGACCGCGGTCCCCGGCATGGACGAGCAGCTGCACACGCAGGACGGCGTGGCGCAGGCTCTGAAGAAGGCGCGGCACGAGCAAGGTGCGCTGAGCCTCGAAACCGTCGAGCCCCGCGCGGTCGTCGTCGACGGCCAGCTGGCGGACCTGCAGACGGATGTACGCAATCGCGCCGAAGATCTGATCGAGGAGTTCATGATCGCCGCGAATGGCGTAGTCGCCCGCCACTTCGAGGCCAAGGGACTTGCGTCCATCCGCAGGGTTCTGCGCAACCCGGAGCGCTGGGAACGGATCGTCGCGCTGGCCGCGAAGCGCGGCGGCCGGCTGCCTTCGGTGCCGGACGCGCGGACGCTCACAGCATTCCTCGCGGCGCAGGAGCAAGCCGATCCCGTGGGATTTCCCGATCTGTCGCTGTCCGTGATCAAGCTGCTGGGCTCCGGCGAATACGTCCTCGACACTCCCGGCGCACCCGCCGCCGGACACTTCGGCCTCGCGGTCCGCGACTACACACATTCGACCGCGCCGAATCGCCGCTTTCCGGACCTGATCGCGCAGCGTCTGCTGAAGGCCTCGCTCGCGGGCACGGCGCCGCCCTACTCCCAACAGGAGCTGCAGGCGCTGGCGGCACACTGCACGCTCCAGGAGGGCAACGCGGCGAAGGTCGAGCGGCAGGTGCGCAAGTCCGCGGCGGCGCAACTGCTCTCCTCGCACATCGGGCGGCGGTTCGATGCCATCGTAACGGGGGCGTCGGACAAGGGAACGTGGGTGCGGACGCTGCGGCCGGCTACCGAGGGACGGGTCGTAAAGGGATTCGAGGGAATGGAGGTCGGCGATCGGGTTGCCGTGCAGCTCCTTCGCACCGACACCGCGCGCGGCTTCATCGACTTCGCGCTCATCCGCTAGCCGATATTCCCGCGCCACCCGCACAGGCCTGCTTTCGGAGATTCGTGATGCCAACGGAAACCCCACCGCGCGTCCAGGTTCCCTACAAGGACGAGGAGTTCCTCGCCAGCGATGAGGCTCGCCCGCTGCGCATCATCGCGGAATACATCGGGCCCCTGCGGCGGTTCCGCCGTGAGCACGTGCGCGACACCATCGTCTTCTTCGGTTCGGCCCGGCTCGCGGCCGATGGTCCGCTCGGACGCTACTACCGGGAAGCGCGCGAGCTGGCAAGGTTGGTCACGCTCTGGTCCCGGAGCCTGCCTTCGGAGGCGCATCGTTATGTCGTGTGCTCAGGTGGCGGCGGCGGAATCATGGAAGCCGCGAACCGGGGCGCCGCGGACGCCGGCGGCCGCACGATCGGCCTGAACATCAGCCTGCCGCACGAGCAACGGCCGAATCCCTACATCACGCCGGAATTGTCATTCGAGTTCCACTACTTCTTCATGCGCAAGCTGTGGTTCGCGCACCTGGCGCGGGCGCTGGTCGTGTTCCCCGGAGGCTTCGGCACACTGGATGAGTTGATGGAGATCCTGACGCTCGCGCAGACGGGCAAACTGGAGCGGCACATACCGGTCGTGCTCTATGGCCCGCAATATTGGCGGGAGATCATCAATTTCGAGGCGCTGGTCCGGCACGGCACCATCAGCGCGGCAGACCTCCAGCTGTTTCAGTTTGCCGATGATCCTGCAGCCGCGCTCGGACTGCTGCAGGCCGGTCTTCAGACCGCAAGCTCGGAAGCCACGCCCGCCTTCGCGCACTCGCGCGAAGGCGGGCCAGGGGCCCCCTGACCACCGGGGCCAGGGGCCGGCTACGCCCGTCCTTGCGGACTCAGGCGCGCCGGAGAAACGTGACGATGGCCAGAACCAGGAAGACGACGAAGAGTATCTTCGCGATTCCCGCGGCTCCCGCCGCGATACCGCCGAATCCCAGTACGGCCGCAACGATCGCGATGATGAAAAATACGATCGCATAATGCAGCATGAAGTCTCTCCCAGGCACTGCGCGCATTGCAGGCGCCTTCTATGGTGATACTGTCGCCCGGCGCGCACGTGCGGACCATAGGCGCTTGGCGCGCCCTTGTGTCGGACACGTCTTACTTTGCCGGCAGCTACACCATAGAACCTGTGCGTGAGAATGCAGGCTTGGTAGCATGCTCAGAACAACGATACGACGCTCTCGAGGGGAAATGACGATGACGCATGTCGATAGCCGAATACTGCGTAAGGCAGGCGCTTGGGCGGCCGCTCTCGCGGTTCCTCTTCTCCTGGCCAGCGCCGCAGCCCCCGCCAGGGACGCGCATGCCGCGCAGAAGCTGCACGACGCCGTGAACAGCAGCTTCCGCTCGCCGGAGAACAAGGCGCGCGACGCGTATCGTCACCCCTACGAGACGCTCACCTTCTTCGGCATCCAACCCGACATGACGGTGGTCGAGCTGTGGCCATTCGGAGGCTGGTACACCGAGATCCTCGCTCCGTATCTGCGTGAGCACGGCAAGCTGTATGCCGCCGCGATGGACCCGGCGTCAACGTCGAAAGGCGACTTGAGATACAACTCCCAGCTGCACGCCCTGTTCGATGCGCATCCGGAAGTGTTCGACAAGGTCGAAGTGTCGGTGCTGGCGCCGGGAAAGATGCAGATCGCCCCCGACGGCTCGGCAGATCTCGTGGTCACGTTCCGCAACATCCACAATTGGGCCTGGGCGGGGATCGAGAAGGACGTATTCGCGGCTGCGTTCCGCGCCCTGAAGCCTGGCGGCATCCTGGGCGTCGAAGAGCACCGCAACAACGACGCGAATTTTGCACCGCAGAAGCCCGGCGAGGCCTACGTCGGGGAAAAGTACGCGATCGCCCTGATCGAGTCCGCCGGATTCCGGTACGTCGGCGAATCCAAGATCAACCGCAACCCGAAGGACACGAAGGACTATCCGAAGGGCGTCTGGACCTTGCCCCCCATCTACGCGGAGGGTGACAAGGACCACGCCCGCTATGCCGCGATCGGCGAGTCGGACCGCATGACGCTCAAGTTCGTCAAGCCGAAAACGTAGGCGGCCTCTGCAATCACTCCGTGATAGTACGGTCCGTAATGGTCCCCGGCGGGCTGTCGTGAGGCTGCTCGGGCGAGGGTGAGTCGTCGGGCTGCTGTCCCTGTTGGCCCGGCCGCTTCGTGTCGGATTGGCCCTGCTGCTTCTGGCCCTCCTGGGAGTGGCCGCCCGCGTGGGTCCGGTGATCGTCGGTTCGTCCCGGCTGCGACGGCTTCTGTCCCGTAGCGTCGCGGGTCTGCGAGTCAGTACCCATTGTCATTTCCTCTAAGTTAAGGCCGTGGTCCGGCTGCGACGGCGTCGCGCGTCTGGATGAGGGTACGCAGGTCCCCCGGTCCCTGAACATCGCCGGATGCCCTCGCTCACCGTCAGTCTTCTCCTACGTGCCGCGGCCGGTCGGTGCGTGCGTTTCTTTCTCGTGATTGCGCCTGGAATCGGGGACAATCCCGTTCCCCTTCGCGGGCAACGACGTGCGCTGGCTCGTACTCATCCACCGCTACCTGGGCATCTCGATCGGCATTCTGATGGCGGGCTGGTGCCTGTCCGGAATCGTCATGATGTACGTCGGATACCCACAGTGGTCCGAGGCGGACCGGCTGCGGGGCCTGCGCCCGCTCGAGATGGCCGACTGCTGCTCCCTGCCCGCTGCGGCGCTTGCGGATGACGAACCGGTCAAGGCCGTGCAACTCGAAATGCTGGGTGCGCGGCCTGTGCTGCGCCTGACGCTCCCCAGCGGAGCGCAGCGTTCAGTCGATCTGCCCGACGGGGAGCTCATCGCCACCGTTTCCCCAGGGCAGGCCCTCGGTATCGCGCGGCGCTACTTGCCTGCTGAGGCGCGAGCGCGTGAGCTGCGGCTGCAGAGCACCATCGACTTCGATCAATGGACCGTCGCCGGTGTCCCGCGCATCGAGCGGCCGCTGTATCGCTTCGCGGCCGATGACGCGGCGGCCTCCGAGCTGTACGTTTCGCTGCGCAGCGGACGGGTCGTGCAGTCGACGACCGCCCGCCAGCGGTTCTGGAACTGGCTGGGCGCGGTGCCGCACTGGCTCTACTTCGCACAATTGCGCCACAACGCCAGGCTCTGGAGCGCGGTGGTCGTGTGGACCTCGCTCGCCGGGTGCTTTCTCGCCGCCACTGGGATCTTCATCGGGGTGCACAGATTCGTGCGCCGCAACGGCGGCCGCTGGTCACCGTTTCGCGGGCTGCTCCTCTGGCACCACATCCCGGGGCTGCTGGCTGGCGTGTTCGCGCTGACCTGGGTGGCGAGCGGGCTCATCTCGATGAACCCCTGGGGATTCCTGGAAAGCCCGGACGCAGGCTCCGGTGCCCGCGGCGGTCGCGCGCGCAGCGAATGGCTCACCGGAGCACAGATACGAGGCTGCCTACTCGCATTGCACAGCGTGCCGCTGCCCGCGGGCACGGTGTCGCTCGACTCTGCGCCTATGGACGGGCGGCTCTATCTGATCGCATCGAATGCTGCAGGCGCACGCTCGCGGCTGGATGCGGGCGGGAAGCCCGCGCCGCTATCTTCGTCTGACGTCGGCAGCGTCGTGAGCGAATTGACTCCTCCGGGCGCGAAGGCGGCACTCGGTCTCATGCGGGACGAGGATGCTTACTACTTCGGCCATCATCGGGACACTGCGCCGCTGCCTGTGTACCGGGCGGTGCTCGACGATGAACAGAGCACGCGGTACTACATCGATCCGGTGACCGGAGCCGTGCTCAGGAAGGTCGACGGTAACTCGCGTTGGTATCGTTGGCTGCACGAGGGCTTGCACAGGATGGACTTCACGCCCATGTTGCGCTCTCGTCCCCTCTGGGACGTCGTGATGTGGGTACTGATGTGCGCCGTAGCCACCATCACTTGCACGGGAGCCGTGTTGGGAGTGCGCCGCCTCCTGCCGCGAGCCCGCTAGCGTGCGCAAAGCCCGCGCTGCGGAAGTTCCGCTTTAGTTTGCCGGCGCCGGCGTGAAGCGATCATCCGGATGCGCCTTCATCCATTCGTCGGCGCGCTGTTTGGCCTCTGCGAGCTGGGCAGAAGACATGCGGCCCTCCAGCTCGGAACGACTGGCTTCCATGCTCTGGCCCCGGGTACCCGCGATCGACATCCACATGTACGCGCTCACATCGTCCTGCGCGACGCCGTCGCCCTTCGCATACGCGAGCCCGAGGAAGAATTGCGCGTTGTTGTTGCCCCCCTCGGCGGCCTTGCGGAACCAGTCAGCCCTCTCGGCCGGCTCCATGCGGCCCAAATTTCCGTGTTCGCCAAGACTGAACTGCGCCGGCACGTATCCCTGCTCGGCGGCCTTGCGATACCAGCGGAGCGCTTCCAGATTGCCGTCGTTCAGGTGGAGCAACGAGTTCTCGGCCGGCAGGGGAATATGCTCGAATCCAGATAGGAGCCAATCCCCGAGTTCGTCCTGCGCCACCGCGCTTCCGTCCTCCGCCGCCTTGTGAATCCAGTACTTGGCGGCCTCGCAATTGCCGCTCGCCAGTAGCTGGCTTCCGTACGACAATTCCGTCGCAGCAGGGATTGCCGCGTCGGATTTCTGGAAATTGGCGCTGCTGTCGCTGCAGGTCACGTGGGGTGTGTAGATCATCTCCTTGTAGCGCTCGCTCACTTCGTGCTCCGCCGCATCGTGGCGGCGATTGGCGGCCAGTGTCCTCAGTCCCCAGATTGCAAGGCCGGCCGCGGCGCCCGATAGCATCACCCAGATGACCGTCCGCATGATCGCCGGCGACCCGGCCCGGCGTGCAGCGGCGGGTGGCGACCGTGCCGCGGATGTCGGCAGCGTGTCGGGTACCGGGTGCGTATGGGGTCCCGGCTGCGTATCGGGCCCCGCGTGCGTGTCGGGTCCTGACTGCGTTGCGGGCGGCGCTGGCGCCGTGGCTGGCGCAACGGGCGGTACGGGCTTCACCGCCTCTGCCGGCGGCACTGGCACCGGCGCCTCCGGCATCCGGGACAACAACAGCTTCACCGTGTCGGCCAGATGAACGAGGTGTTGCTCCAACGGCGCCGTCAGCGCATCCAGCCAATGCCGGCTCGAGATGTAGTACTCCATCGCCGCCGAAGGCGGGATGTCCTCGATGCGCAGCGGGAGGATCGGCAGCCCCTTGCTGACGGCGCGCTCGACCTCGCGCAGCACTTGCGGCGACTGATTGGAGCCGGAGGAGAAGACCAGCACCATCAACCGGCTTTCACGGACGGCGCTCACGAGCGCCGCGGCATACTCCTCGCCAGGAAGGACGTCGCGCGGGGCAATCCAGCAACGGATGCCGCGCGACTCCAATGTCGCGCACACCGCATCCGCGGTGGTCTTGTCCTTCGACGAGTAACTGATGAAGACGTCGTGCGCCATACCGCATTCTTGGTTATCGGCGGCGGCAGGCCCCCCCGGGCGGCCATCGCGGGGGGACATCTTGCTTGGAATCAGCCGGCCCGGCAATACGGGCCGGCTGGATCAGAACTGGTAGGTGTAGCGGACCTGAAACGTGCGCGGCACGCCCAGATTCCAATAGGTGTAATTGCTGCCGTCCGAATCGCGCTCGGCACTGCCGAGGGACGCCGCGTATTCCCTGTCGAACGCGTTCTCCAGGCGCGCCGTGACGATCTGGTGGCGTTGCTCATCGAGATACACGCGCGCGGCAAGGTCGACGGTCGCGTAGTTGCCGAACTGCTCCCGACCGTCCCAGACCGACTGAAAGACCTTGCCGACATAGTTGAGCGACACGGAAGCGCCGAAACGCCGGTCCGTCGGGTGGTAGTCGAAGGAGGCCTTGGCAACCTGCTCCGGCACCCGCGCGATCTGCAGATCCCCCGCCTGGCGTGAGCGCGAGTACGTGTAGCTCGCATTGGCGGAGAACGTCTGCGTGACGGCGGCATCCAGCACCACCTCACCGCCGCGCACGCGTACCTTGCCCGGAATGTTCTGCGCCAGCGACTGGTTCGTCGCGTCGTCGAATCCATCGAAGGAGATCAGGTCAGTGATGTTGCGATAGAAGCCGACCAGCTCCCACCGCAGGCGCCGCTCGGCGGACACGCCACCGATGGACAGGTTGAGATTGGTGCTGCGCTCCGGCTTCAGATCCGGATTGCCGCGCTCATCGTTGGGGTCGTCGGCGAACAGCTCCTCGGCGGTGGGGAGTCGGAACGCCGAGCCGACCATGCCGCGCACGAACAGTCCGCCGGGCAGATCGTACTTGCCGCTGACATTCCACACCGTGGCGCCGGGACCGACGCTCGGATCGTTGTAGCGCAGGCCGGCGGCGAAGCTTGCGTGGGGAAGCAGGTCCGGCGTCGTCGCGACTTCGCCGAAGAATGCGTGCACATGCTCGGACTTCTGCGTGATCACCAGCACTGCATCGCGCCCGGTGTAGCTCTGGTAGTCGGTGCCCAGGTAGTACTCGAAGCCCTTGTTCAGGGCAAGCTTCACGCCGGCCGTCGCGCCGTAGTCCTTGAAGCCCCAGAAGTCGCGATCGTCGATCGTGACCAGGCTGCCCGGATTGTCCAGGTCGTGGTCGAACTCCGTGAAGTGCGAACGCCACCAGTGCATGTAGCCTTTCGCGAACAGCTGCACGCTGTCGCCGGACGTGTAGTCGACCTTGCCGCTCAGAATGTCCTCATCGCGCTGGTTGTACTCAACCGCCACCACCTCCGGGGCTGCATCGTCGAGCCGTCCCTCGGTGTGCTGGAACGATGCGCTGACGCGCAGCGCCTCCGTCGGATCGATAGCATACTTCGCACCGACCGTACGCAGGTTGTAGCTGCGCTCCCGGTCGGTAGAGCTCGGCTGATAGTCCTGGTCGCGGAAGGGCTGAAAGCCCGAAGAGCTGTCGCTCGAGCCGTACAGCACGAAGTGGTTGGCCGCGAGGGTGTCGCGGAAGTACCCGTCGATGTGGCGGCCGTCGTTCGTGTCGCCGCCGAGCGCGAAGGCTCCGTCGGGCGTCTCGGAGAAGTCCTTCGTGATGACGTTGATCGCGCCGGCGACGCCCTGAGTGCCGTAGAAGAGTGCCTGCGGCCCCTCGAGCACGACGACCCTTTCGACCATCGCGGCGGGCAGAGTGTCGAGCGGCGTCGTGCCTCCGTAGAGACGGTTGTTGATACGTACGCCGTCCACGAGCCACAGGACGTCCTGCGTGCGGGAGCCCTGCAGCGACACATCGGCGTAATCGAACGGGCCGTTCTTCGGGCTGATGTACAGGCCGGGCGTGATCGACTGCAACGTCTGGGCGATGTCCAGATAGCCGCCATTGCGGATTTGCTCGGCGGACACGACGCTGACGCGCGTTCCGTAGCGCTGCAGATCGATGGGCAGATCCTCCTCGAGGCGCCCCGTGATGACGACCTGTTCGAGAGCGCTCGCGGGCGCGACATCCGTTTGCTGCGGCGGCTGGGCCAAGGCCACGGGAACGAGGCCGAAGGAGGCCACCCAGGGAAGCACCGCTCTGGATGCCGCAAGGACACGCCGCCAGTAAGAAGACACGTGGATACCGCCCGGGTGCGTCTGGGTGAGGGCGGCCAATCTGCACAGCCCCCGCCTCACTCCTCTAGTAAATCACTGTTATCACTGCGTTAACGAACGTTAACAGCGCGTTACTTTCCGAAGGTCAGTGGCCATGGCGATGATGCAGGTCGGGATAGTGCGGGTGGCTATGGGTCAGCGGCCCGTGGCGATGGCGGTGTGAATGCGGCTCTCCAGGCGGATCTTCCGGGCCATGAGAGTGGCGATGGTGCTCGTCGTGCACGTGCCGGTGCTCATGCTCCAGCGCGTGATGATCGTGGGAATGCTCATGACGCTCGCGCAGGTGCAGATACAGCCCCACCCCCATCAGCGCGCCCGCGACGATGAGACGGCCGCTCAACGGCTCCGAAAAGGCGACCACGGCCAGCAACGCGCCGATGAAAGGAGCAGTGGAGAAGTACGCTGCGGTGCGCGCGGTGCCGAGGTTGCGCAGCCCGAGCACGAACAGGACGAGGCTCAGCCCATAGGCGAAAAACCCTATCGCCGCGGCTGCGAGCGTAATCAGTGGGGACGGCAGGCTCGCGTGGGCATGCAGCGCGAGTGCAAGATTCGCGCCCCCCGCGACCAGGCCCTTGATGGCGGCGATGTGCATCGGGTCGGCGCGTGACAGCGAGCGGGTCACATTGTTGTCGATCCCCCAGGCAAGGCAGGCGCCCGCTATCAACAGCGCACCCGTGTCGGGTCGCACGGAGCCGCCGCTCCAGGAAAGCATCACGGCACCGGCGAGGATCGCGAAAGCCCCGGCCAGCAGGCGCCGATCGACGTTCTCCCGAAACACCAGCCACGCAATGCCCATCGTCAGCAGCCCCTCCAGATTCAGCAGCAGCGATGCGGAGGCGGCAGTGGTATGGGTGAGTCCCGACATCAGCAGCACGGGCGCCACAGCGCCTCCCAGCAGCACCGCGACGCACAGTTGCGGCAGGTCGGAACGGTGCAGGCGCGCTTCCTCCTCCACGCGGCTCCCACGGATGCGGCGAACCAGCAGCCAGGCGCACAGCCCCAGGCCCGAACCCAGATAGAACAGGCCTGCCAGCAGCTGCGGCCGCAGGCCCTCCCCGAGCAGCAGCTTGGCCAGCGGCGTGCTCGCGCCGAACAGCACAGCCGCGGCGAGTGCGAACGCCACTCCGGGCCGGGCATTGAAATTAATGAACACGCCGCGAGTTTATTCGCCCCCGCGGCCGGCGTGAATCGCAAGGTTGGGGTATGATTTTTTCAACGCTGCGGCCGCTTGAGTCCGCCGCCAGTTGCCGGAGCGCTGTTCATGCACATTATGGAAGGTTTCCTGCCGCCTGGGCACTGCATCGCGTGGGGTGCGGCATCGGCGCCTTTCCTCGTGCACGGCGCAACGCGTCTGCGCCGCGTCATGCGCGAGCACCCGCAGGCCCGGCTCACTCTGGCAGCCTCGGGAGCCTTCACGTTCGTCCTGTCGGCGCTGAAGATGCCGAGCGTCACCGGCTCGTGCTCGCATCCCACCGGCACCGGGCTCGGCGCGGTGCTGTTCGGGCCGCCGGTCATGTGCGTGCTGGGCACCATTGTGCTCATCTTTCAGGCGCTGCTGCTGGCGCACGGCGGCATCACTACGCTCGGCGCCAACATCTTCTCGATGGCGATCGTCGGGCCGTGGGTCAGCTACGCGCTGTGGCGTCTGTGCACGTCGCTCAACCTGTCCATGGCCATCGGCGTGTTCG
>FTJO01370238.1_pt1 | contig 47278 bp, 37 predicted proteins | sample 1658761 | NCBI WGS metagenome assembly FTJO01 (sample SAMEA3914852, study PRJEB12502) | metagenome | biome: forest; material: soil | place: USA | collected 2011-06-22 | depth 0.3 m | reverse complement strand
TGGCTTGTATCCAGCGCAGCAGAGCGCAAGTCTCTGGTTGGGCTCCGATTCGCCCCTCAAGCTCTGGCAGCGGAGCGCCGGATTCGTATCCCGGAGGTGGTCTGTGCAATTCAGACGTGGGGCTCCATTTCCCTCCTGTAGCTCACATGGGTCAAGAGCAGCCGGCTTTTAACCGGTCGGTCGCAGGCGCCCAATCTGCCAGGGGGACCAATCATGGAGAGCGAAGCAGCCAGGGTGCTGCACGCGGTTGCTAACCGATGGGTGCTCGAAAGGGCATGGCCTTCGAGTGGTCCGCTCTCCGCCATATTGGGTCGGTCCTCGTAGCGAGGTACGGGTCTCCAAAGCCCGGAAGTAGGGTGCAACTCCTTACTGGCCCGCCAATTTTCTCAGGTGTGGGTTGCTGGCATCCCAGCTGCGCTCTGAACGCAGCCCACGCAGGTCCGATTCCTGCCGCCTGATCCAGTAACTCTGCCGTTCCTGACGGCCGCACTGCAACTGTCCGCCGTCGTGCTCCCTTTGCGTATGTCCTGTGGGGCTCGTAAGTGAGCCCTCCCGAGGCGCCGCCGTAATCCGGCCGGGCCCGGTTTGGCAACGCTTCGGAGGACCCATGACCAGATTCGCGACCCTTGCCCGCGCCCTGCTGCTCACGCTGCCCGTGCTACTCAACGCCTGCGGTGGTGGTGGCGGTGGCGGATCCCCAGCTACGTACACGCTGGGCGGGGCGATCACGGGACTCACAACGTCGGGCCTCATCCTCGTCAATGGCAGTGACACCGTAAGTCCCGCAGCCGCTGCTACGACTTTCACGTTCGGGACCGCGGTGGTGAGTGGCGCAACCTACTCCGTCAGCGTGCAGACGCAGCCGACGAATGCGACCTGCACCGTCAGCGCTGGCAGCGGTTCGATGCCTGCCGCGGCGGTGACCTCGGTGCAGGTGAGCTGCAACCCCAACACTTTCCAGGTCGGCGGCACGATCAGCGGCCTGTCTGCGGCGGGACTCGTGCTTGCCAATGGCAGTGATACCGTGAGTAGCGCGTCCGGGGCGACCAGTTTCGTGTTTTCCAAGCGCGTCACGGTGGGAATCTCCTACGCCGTCACGGTGACGTCGCAACCGACAGGTCTCAGTTGCACCGTGACGAGCGGCGCCGGCACGGCCAACGCGGATGTCAACAACGTGGCGGTGAGCTGCAAGCCGGTCCCGGTGGCGGGCTGGAGCACGCCGACCACGGTCGGCACCGGGGTATTCCCGATCCTCGCAAACGATCCGAGCAGCGTGGCGTTCTTCCTCGCCTGGTGTAGCTGCACCGGCGCGGTGACGTCCGGGACGGCCAGTCGCTACACCGATGCGGGCGGCTGGACGACACCGGTCGCGATCACTTCGGCGCAGGCCGGCACCACCCTTACCGGCATGCAGTTCGACGCGCAGGGAAGGGGCTTTGCGACCTGGAACGCCCCGACGGGCATGATTGACGGCTCTGTCAACCCGATGTACAGCCGCTACCTGCCGGGCACCGGCTGGGTCTACTTCCCGATGCCTTATGCCGTCCAACTGCCGCCACTCATCCTGCCGCAGAACTCCGTGCTCTATTCGAGCGTCCCGACTCTGGGCGTCAGTGTTGGGAGCGATGGCACCGCCGTCGCGGCGGTGCAGGAGAACACATACGTCCACGACGGTCTCGGCAACGTGAGCACCGAATTCCTGACCACAGCACTCGCCGGAGCCGCGCCGGGGAGCGATGTGCTGCAGATCGGCGCCCCCGATGCGCTCATCCCGTCATCCGATGGGAATCCCTCCATGATCGTCGACGGGAACGGAAAGACGGTCACGTACTTCCCAAGGCAGGTAGTGCCCTTTGCGATGACTCCCTCGAGCGTTCCGGGTCAGTACGCGATCTTCTATCGCGTCTTCGATACGGTGTCCACGACGCTGTCGGATGGCAGTCCAGGAGCCGACCGGATCACCACGACCGGACTTGCGATGCATACCGGTTCGGTGTTGGGCGCGACGATCGCGCTGCAGGTTGAGGACCTGTTGGCGGAGAACCCCCTGGGACGCGGCGTCTCTCTGATCGGGGTCAGCAAGGCGAGTGTCGCCATCGCGGCCAATGGCGATGCACTCGCCACCTGGTCGAGCATCAAGGATGACCTCACCAGCTCCGTCGTCTTTGCGCAGCGATTCGTCGGGGGTGCCTGGCAGGCCCGTCAGGTCGTGTATTCCATTTCCGGGGACTTCAGCAGCGCCAAGATGTTACCGGTGGCAGCGCTCGACGACGCCGGCAACGGCATGATCGTATTCAACACACTGAGCACGCTGATGGCCGCGAAACTGACAGCCGCCACGGGTGCGTTGAGTGCCCCCACACAAGTGGGGCCGGACAATGGTCAACCGCTGAGCCTGCTGTTGGACGCTCGCGGCAACGCGTTCCTGCTTGTCTCCGGCAGCGTGCGCCGGTACGACGTCGCGAGCGGCGTTTGGGGTGCGCCGGCGCCCGGGATTGCCGGGGGCGAGGGCGGTGTGATTGCACTCGACAGTGCCGGCAATCCTATGGTCGCCTGGAGTTCAGGCACTTCCATTCTGGCCAGCCGCTACCACTAGCGCGTGCCCGCCGGGCGCCTCAGTGCAGGAAAACGATATGTGTTGGCGCGTCGCTTCCCATCGTCGCCCGCCAGGCTCGGCGGGCGTTCGCCAACGCCGGCTCGGGCGGGGGGCCGCCGAGCGCAGCGAGTTCCCCGGAAAGGAGGACAAGGTCGAGCCGGCCGACGTGCCCCGGCGAGAGCATCTCCGCGTAAGCTGCCGACGCCGCCTGGAAAGCTTGTACCGCCTCCGGATCGGCCGGCGCGAGCATCGCGTGAAGCCAGGCCGCTTCCGCCCGGCAGCGCCGCGAGGCGATCGCAGCCGCACCCGACGTGCGCTCGAAGAGTGCACAGGCCGACTGACGCAGTGTCAGCGCGGCAGGCAGGTCCGCCTGCAGACGCCGTGCGGTGGCAAGGGAGTCAAGCAGCGAGGCCTCGTCGGTGGATCCCGCCACGCGCTCGATTTGGGCCGCCGCCACGCGGGCGGCTTCGATGAGCGCCGTGCCCTCGGCGAGGTGTCCCTCTCCTAACAGCACCTCGCCCAGCGTCCGGCGGGCGAGTTCGCCCTTGAGGTTCGGGCTCGGGACCTGGTGCTCGAAGAAAGCCGTGGCTGCTCGCGCCAGCGGTTCGGCCTGAGCGTACTGCGCGGCGCGGCGCAGGTGCTGGGCCAGCACGAACTGCTCGTTGGCGATGCGCTGCGGGTTGAGCGGGGTCTGGGCGAGCGCGCGCGCGAGCGTCTCGCGCTGCACGTCCACGGCCTCCGCCAATCGGCCACTACCCGCAAGCGTGTGACTCCAGATTTCTCGCGCCGGGAATGTGAGGTTGTGCTGCGGTCCTAGCAGGCGTTCCTCGTCACGCACGACCTCCGCGGCCACAGGCTCCGCGGTAACGTAGTCTCCCCCGTAATAGATCGCGCGTGCGAGCAGGAGCTTGTAGACGATCCGATCGACGACGCTGCGGCCCGCCGCACCTGCCGAGTCCCGTACTGCCTGCGTGAGCGTCGCCTGGGCTGCCGCGTATTGCCCGAGGTTCGTTTGCGCTTCGCCGATGATGACCAACACCCTCAGGCGGCGGACGGCGTCGTTCTCCAGATCCTCCCCGACCGGCTGCGCGAGCGCCTCGCGTGCAATCGCGATCGCCGCATCGTTCTCGTAGTGCTCCAGGTGGATGAATGCGAGTTTCTCGCGCGCGCCCACAGCCCAGCGGTGGCGGGGGCCGTAGATGGCACGACCCCGTGCGAGGCATAATTCGAGTTCGGTTCGGGCGCGGTCCCACTGCAGGTCATCCATGAGCACAGTGCCGTGGCGGAACAGCGCCTCGAGGCCGTCGCGGCTGTCCGCCGCCCCCTGCTGCCGATAGAGCGAGAGCGCGCGGCCGAGATGCTCAAGCGCCTGCTTGTCGTCGCTCATCTCGTTGTAGATGTCGCCGAGTTCACTGTGCAGCTTTGCGAGCGCGAGCGGCTGGTCCTTCAGGTCCGCCTCCAGGCGCTCGGAACCGTGGGTGAGGAGCTCGCGGGCCGTGATTTCGTGTCCTTCGGCGACGGCAGGCGTGTTGCTGCGGAACAGTGATAAAAGGAAGTTCTGCACCGCCTCGGCACGGCGCGCCTCTGCGATCGCGAGGTGCGCCTGCCACAGCGTTGCCCCGACGCCCATCAGGATCGCGAGCATCAGGGCCGTGCCCACCGCCAGCGGCCAGCGCCGGCGCCACGCGAAGCGTCGTGCGCGGTACAGCGGGCCGCCGCCCACGGCGAGCACGGGCTCACCGCGGACGCAGCGATCGAGGTCCGCTGCGAGCGATTCCACGTTCTGGTAGCGCGCCACCGGGTCCTTGGCGAGACAGCGCTGCGCGATTGCGCTGAGATCCCCGCGCAGTGCCCGCCGCAGACGCGCAGGAGTGCTCGCGCGCGCGAGCGCGGCCGCCGCGTCGATCGGCGCCTCAGAGAGCGCGCCGACATCTGTGGCCATGAGTGCTGCGTGGAGCGAAGAGCTTCCGCGCTCGAGGGTGTACGGTTTGGTGCCGGTGAGTAGCTCGTACAGGATGACGCCAAGAGAATAGACGTCGCTGGTCGTGCCGAGGGAGCGACCCGCGAGCTGTTCGGGTGATGCCGTATCCGGTGTGAGCGCCTCCGCCGGGCCTGTGGCGTCGCTTGTGGTCTGCTCGGATAGCAGGTTCGCGATGCCGAAGTCGAGCAGCTTCACGCTCCCCATGGGCGTGACGAGAATGTTCGAGGGCTTGAGATCTCGATGGATGACTAGTCGCGTGTGGGCCAGGCCGACCGCCTCCAGCACTTGCCGGAAGAGCGCAAGCCGATCAAGAGTAGGCAGCCTGCGATCGTCGCAGTAGCGGGTAATCGGCAGACCTTCGATGAGCTCCATGGCGAGATACGCGACGCCGTCCAGGGTGACGCCGGCATCGTAGAGACGCGCGATGTGCTCGTGCTCGAGCGTGGCGAGCAGATCACGCTCACGCGCATAGCGTTCCTGCGAAGCGTCGTGTGCCTCGAGGCCCGCGTGCGGGATCTTGAGGGCCACTTGACGCAGTACGGCTGCCGTCTGCTCGGCGAGCCACACCGTCGCCATGCCGCCAGAGCCGATCAAGCGCAGCAGCCGGTAGGGGCCGACCATGGCCCCGGGCTCGAGTGTGGCGGCAGGCGTACCGAGCGCTCGCGCGAGCAGACGCGACGGCGGCCCTCTCGAGAGAGGATCGGTGCCCGGAGAATGCGCGTGCGCCTCAAGCAGTCGGCGCACAAGCGGCGCATGCGCGGCATCGCGCGCCTCGAGAGCCTTGAGCCAAGCCTCGCGCGCCTCCGGTTCAAGCGCGAGCGCTTCGTCGACGAGGCTGGATACCCGCACCCATTGCTCGCGGTGGACTGAGAACGATCCGGTCATACGTCTAGGAACGTACGTAATCCACGGGCCGCTGCGGACAGCACCGTGATCACGGTTCGAGCTGTGTCAGCATGAACATTCGCGCCTTGTCCCAGTAGCGTCGAACAGTGCGTTCGGTGACTGCGAGGGCACTCGCGATCTCCGTGTCGCCGTATCCGCCGAAGTAGCGCATCTCGACAACCTGGGCGAGGTCGTGATCGAGTGCCTCGAGCGCGGTCAGCGCACGCTCCACGTCCAGGACGCTCGCGGACTCGACCTCGCCTGATGCTAGATCGGTGCCGAGCGTGACGCGCGTGAGTCCCCCGCCGTGTCGCTGAGCCTGATGCCGGCGTGCGAAGTCGATGACGATTCGGCGCATGACTTTGGCCGCATAGGCATAGAAATGCTGCCGACTCTCGAAGACGGCCCCATCGACACCTACGAGGTGCAGATAGCTCTCGAGCACGAGCGCTTCGGTGTCGAGCAGCGTATGGGGTTGGTTCACGCGCAGTCGCGCGCGGGCGATCTTACACAGCTCGGGGTACAGGACCCGATACGCGCTTTCGGCGGCGGCCCGGTTACCGGAATGCGCCGCGCGCAGCAGCTCCGTAAGGGACTGCGGCGAGGAGGTGCCTGCTGCATCCGATGATCCCGACATGATTGCGTATGCACGGACACAGCGCCGATCTTGGCGTCTTCTCTTGCGGCCGCACTGAATGAAGGATACGACGGCGGCGCATCGAGCGCCGCGTTACTTTTCGCGCCGGGGTTGAGGGGTTCGAATGCCTTCGAGCCCTGCCTTTCCACCAGTGTTTTCAGCTGGCATCCGGTTGCCGCGGCGTCACGACCGCCACGCGCTTGTCGCCGCGCATTGCCGTCTCTGCTGCCTGGATCGTCTTGGTCCTGCCCGCGAACAGTGGAATTACGATGTCCGGGTAGACGACGAGATCGCGCATCGGTATCACGGGCACGCGTTCGACGACGCGACCTGGCACCTCTGAGGTTCGCATCGCGTTGAGCCGACTCTCCAGCTCGCTCGTGCTTTGCATCTCGAGGCTCCTGCTGGCTACCGTGTCTCTCGTTTTTCCGAGCCAATCCCTTTATAAATCAAATATCTGCGGAAAGTCCAGACGCGCAGGTCGAGTGCCGGACCGGCACATCGCCGATGGGCTGAGAGCGCGGGCCTCGTATCAACGTTCTGGCGCGCCGAGGCTCAGGGCGACACAATGAGGCTCAGCGTGCATCGCTCAAGACGCGCGTCACCAATATAAAGAAGCGCCGCCATAGACCTGCGCCGACGTCACTGCAGTCTGAAGGACCTGTGAACACCTCGCATCGTCTGCTTGGCGGTCTCGTTGCAGTTTCACTTCTTGGGGCGGCGGGGCCAGCGATGGCGGAGTACGCCACGTATCAAGGCGAGCTGAGGATTACCGCTGGCGCAAAGGAACCCTGTTCCGCGATTTTGGGGGAGACGACGTTCGCTGTCGTGATAAATGGGCGCGACGACGCGCCACGCGAGCGAATCGACGCCTACCTGTTCGGCGACAAGATCGTCGCGGCGCACATTTCGGGCAACGACGTTGGGCGGCTAGCGGTGACTTATCCCGGCGAATCGGGGCCAACTCAGATGTTGCGCTTGAAGAGCACCGCCCCGGGCGCATTCGTCGGACAGCTCCCGGTCAGGGCGCTGATGCATGTGCTGAGCGGCTGCGGCGGGACGGCGGCGGAGCTCCGCTTCGCTCGCAGCGCCATCCACACGCAACAGGCCTATGAACAAGCCGCGACCCGGTTCCAGGATGATGACCGTGCCGCGCGGGCGTACCTGCAGGGGGTCCAGGGCGATTTGCGTTCAGCCCTGCCGGCGCTTGAGGCAGCGGCGAGCGCGAAAGAGAAGCTTCTCGGCCAGTCCCACCCGCAGCTGCTGCCCAACTATTTCCTCCTTGCGTTACTGCATCAGGCGCAAGGGACCTACTCTGAGGAGCTTCCGCTCTATCGCAAAGCGGTCGCGGTGTGCGAAAGCGCCTACGGCCCGCAGAGCACGTGCGCGGCTTGGATGCTGACGAGCCTGAGCGGATCGCTGCTACAGGCCGGTGAATTCACCGAGGCGGAGTCGACCGCGCGCCGCGCTCTGGCCACCTGCGAGAAGATATTCGGCACGGGTGACCCCTTGTGCGGCGTCTGTCTGGATGGGCTCGGCGCGGTTCTCATCGATACGGGACGCTACAGCGAAGCGGAGAGCACGGTGACCCAGGCGCTGGCCTTCAACAAGAAGGTCTATGGGAACGAGAGCCCTCACGTCGGGCTGAGCCTGAACAACCTGAGCGTGCTGTACCGTTTCACGGGACAGTACGCCAAAGCCGAGCAGACGCTGCGTCAGGCGCTCGCCATCGACCAGAAGGCGCTGGGGCCCAACAGCCCGCTCACGATTCTCAACACCATCGTCCTCGGCCAGATATTGCGCCTGTCCGCTCACTACCCTGAGGCGGAATCGCTGTGCCGGGGAGCGCTGCGGGCCGCGACGACCGTGCTCGGACGTGAGCGACCCGATCATCCCGCGCTCAGCACCGCCCTCCTGTGCGTCGCCGAGGTTCTCCGCGAGACGGGCCGGTACGCCGAGGCTGAGCCGCTGTACCGGCAGACGCTGGCGAACGATACGAAATTCCTGGGGCCCGACCATCCGAACGTCGCAGTGGCCTCTCTGCTTCTGGGGAAGCTGCTGCGCCTGAACGGACGTGACGCCGACGCGGCCAGTGCACTCAAGAACGCCTATCGCATCGCACACATCAGCGGCAATCGAATGCTCACCTGGCGAGTCTCCGGCGAGCTGATGCTGCTGTACGGTCGCGGCACTCAGCCCCGGCCCGCGCTGGCCATCTTCTACGGCAAGGAGGCGGTGAACGATCTGCAGCACCTGCGCGGCAACATGAACGGCTCGAGCGCCGAGGCGCAAAGAGCCTTCGTGAGCGCAGCGGAAGTCGGCGGTACCTACACGTCTCTCGCAGAGCTGATGATTGCAGACGGGCGCCTCGCGGAGGCGCAACAGGTGCTGGCGATGCTCAAGGAGCGGGAGTTCTACGACTTCACGCGCGACAGCTCGAACACCGATTCCCGCAAGACGGTGGCCTCGCTCAACGCACCAGAGAAGCAGCTGGACGATTTGAGCTCCAGGGAAGTGAGTATGGGAGAGGAATACGGCTCCCTGCAGCGCAAGTTCGCTCAAGAGCACCAGCTCAGCCCGGCAGAGCAGGCGCGGCTCAGCACGCTGCGCAAGGCGATGGATGCATCCCAGGCGCAGTTCGACGCGCGGGCCACAGCCGTCGCGATGGACTCGAAGGACCCCGAAGCGCAGCGGCGACGGCGCCAGGAGATCACGGATCTCAGCCGGTCGTTCCAGGGAACCCTGAAGGCGATGGGCCACGATGCCGTGCTGGCCCAGTACTTCATCCTGGACGACAAGGTGCAGATCCTGCTGACCACGCCTAATTCCGAGGTCGCGCGCGAAGCCCTCATCGAGCGCTCGGCTCTCAACGAGCAGATCCTCAAGTACCGCAAGACGCTGAGCAGCCCGGCACTGGACCCCGTTCCTCAAGCCGACGCGCTTTACGAGCTGCTGATAGGCCCGATCGCCGGCGACTTGCGCGCGGCGGGTGCGAAGACACTCATGCTGTCGCTGGATGACACGCTGCGCTACCTGCCGTTCGCGGCTCTCCACTCCGACAGCGGCTATCTGATCGAGAATTTCTCGATCTCCATCGTGAACGAAGCCGTGCGCGACAAGCTTGCCATTCCCCCGGGCTCGAAGTGGGCAGTCTGGGGGCTGGGCATCACCAAGGCGCAGGCGGGTGCAGACCCGCTTCCGTGGGCAGGCATCGAGCTCAACGAGATCGCGGGCCCCAAAGGCATCCTGACGGGCAAGGTCATGCTGGACTCGGCGTTCACCGAGGGGTCACTGCGCGACGGGCTCGACCAGTCGTATCCGATCATTCACATCGCCAGCCACTTTCGCTTCGAGCCCGGCAGCATGGATGAGTCGGTCCTGCTGCTGGGCGATGGCAGCCTGATGACGCTCGCGCAGATCAAGAACAAGCTCAACTTCAACGGCGTCGAGCTGCTCACCTTGTCGGCGTGCGAGACGGCGGTCGGCGACGACGGCGTTGCGCATCACGGCATCGAAGTGGAGGGCCTTGGCGCCATCGCTCAGCAGGCGGGAGCGAAGGCGGTACTCGCGACATTGTGGTCCGTGGCCGACAGCAGCACGGCGCTGTTGATGCGCACTCTCTATGCGGCACACAAGGACAATGGGCTCACCAAGGCGGAGGCCTTGCGATACGCGCAACTGGCGCTGCTGCACGGGACGGTCCGCGCCGACTCGGTGCCGCAGGGCACGCGGGGATTGAAACGCGTCTCCACCGCTGTGGCCGGCGGCAGCTTCAAGTCCGATCCCAACGCCCCCTTTGCGCACCCGTTTTTCTGGGCGCCATTCATTCTGATGGGTAACTGGCTGTGAGCCAGAGTCTTGCCTTGCAACTGCAGCGAACACAAATGAATCACAGGAGCTCCGTCATGAAGTGGGCCGCATGGCTGTTCGGTTTGCTCGCCAGCACCGCGCTCGAGTCGGCAAGTGCCGACCCGGCCGACACATCCTCCGCACTGCTCAACGACGTGCGCGCCGCATGCCAGGCGGACGCCCAGAAGCTGTGCCCCGGGGTTCAGACCGGTGGCGGCCGAGTACTCAGTTGTCTCGCACAGCACAGGGATGCGGTGTCCGATACCTGCAAGCAGGCAGTGATCAAGGCCAGGCAGGCTCAGGGGCAGGGTACGGGACCGGCTCAACAGCAGAGCCCTGCACAAGGTCAGGGGCAGAGTTCCTCACAGGACCTGGGCCAAAGCCCGTCGCAGGGTCAGGGGCAGAGCCCGACGCAGGGTCAGCCGCAGGGGCCCGGACACTCTTCCGCGCAGGGCCAGACCGCCGCACAGACTCAGGGCGCGACGCACACGCATACCCCGAGTCAGAGTCAGAGCCAGGGGCCGGCCGCGCAGGTCGCCTCCACCTCGAAGGCGTCCTCAGAGCACTACTTCCGCATGAAGCGCGTGCAGGTCCCTGACGATGGGATGAACAAGATGCCTGCGGTCGACATGATGATCCCGACGACGTGGCAGCTGCAGGGCTCGATCCGTCCAATGGGCGGAATGGGCGGTTGCTTCGCCGATCTGGAGACGGTCTCGATACACGCGCAGAGCGCAGATGGCGCGCTCGTGTTTGAGATCAACCCCAACTTCACCTGGCAGTATGCCGACGACCCGAACACGGTGCGCACGATGACTCAGGAGGGGCAGGCCTTTGCCAAAGGAGGCATCAAGCCGTGTCCGGTGATGCCGCCCCAGCGCGCCGCCGATTTTCTGCGCAAGGTCATCATTCCGAAGTCTCTTGCGGACAAGCGGGTCGTCTCGGTCGATCCCTATCCCGAGCTGGAGCAGTTGCTGCGCCAGCAGCTGAATCTCCCGCTCAAGGGCGCAGGCGCCCAGGGAGCGGTGCGCACCGAGGCCGCGCGGGCTCGGCTCGAGTTCGATCGCGATGGCCACAGCTTCGAGGAGTGGGTCACGGTCGCCGAGTGGATGCGCCTCTACCCGGCAGGCCGCGGCAACGTCTACGACTGCCACGCCGTCATGCTGATGACGTTCACCGCGCCCAAGGGCCAGCTCGACTCCAACGAGAAGCTGTTCAAGCTCATGGCCTTCAACATCACCCACGAGCCGAAGTGGGACGCCCAGCTGAACGCAATGATTGCCCGGCTCTATCAGCAGCAGCAGATCGAGGAAGCGAAGCGCTCGCAGATCATTGCGCAGTTCCAGAAGCACGTGGCGGACACCATCAACGAGGTGACCGCCAACGCCATGAACGGCTCGAATCAGGCCGCCTTCGGTGAGGATCAACTCATTCGCGGGGTGCAGACATTCCGCAACCCGCAGACCGGCGCCACCTTCGAGCTGAGCAACATGCACGACCACGCGTGGCTGAACGGCAGCAACGAGTACCTCATGAGCGACGACGCCAATTTCAACCCCAACGGGCAGGTGAATGGCAATTGGACGTCGCTGCAGCCGGTGCGGGCGCAGCCTTGAGGCCGAGGGCCGATTTCGTGGCCCGGCAGTCGCAGCGACGCAGGCGGCCGCGGTGTACCGTTGCGCCGGTGTCCGGCCTGTCGACCTCCAACCGCGACTCTTACTTAATTAAATCAAATACTTAACGCCATCCAGCTGAAGGTCTGCACTTGCTGGGCCGCGGCGGCGGCTGGCAATCCAGATTGCTCTGTTCGACTCATTTTGGCTAAAATAGCCAAATGTCAAAACGAATCTCCGCGAGCGACGCCAAGAACAATTTCGGTGGGCTCCTTGAAGACGTCGCCGAGCTGGGACGCGTCGACATCATTCGACACGGCCGCCTCGTTGCCGTCGTACTTGCGCCGCGCGCTCTCGAGGCTGCGATGCCCAAGGTCGGTGCGGAGCCGCGTGGCAACTGGGGCGCAATGCACATGATTCCCTCTCAGAGCGCTCGTGGTGCGCGCATGATCGGAAGCCCGAGCGGCTTCGATGAGGAGTGAGCGCGAATTCGAGGCGCCGCTCACGCCCGAGGACGTGCGGAAGATCCTCAGCATTTGCTCACCGCACGGCCTTCTCGTCGGTGGACAGGCGCTGGCTTTCTGGGCAGACCATCTCCAGGTTGAGAGGCCCGCAAATCTCGTTTCGGGTGTGACGGCAGATGCCGATTTCATCGGCGATTCCGTCCTGGCCCGGAATCTGGGTAAACGTCTTGGATGGGATACGTGGATACCCGCCCTCGACGATGCGACTCCGCAAACGGGCAAGGTCACCCACCGCACCCGGGACGGCGGCGTGAAGCAGGTGGACTTCCTCTCCGGCGTTGTCGGCCTTACGACCAAGGATCTGGCCCGGCGCGCCATTGAGTTGGAGGTGCCGGACATCGGCCGCTTGCGAGTGATTCACCCCGTCGACGTATTGGATAGTCGCATTCAGAATCTCCACCTGCTGCCTGAAAAACGCACGGACGCGGGAATCGCTCAGGCACGTCTTGGCGTGAGCGTCGCGCGCGCCTTCGTTCAACGGGAGATCAAGAGCAACGGAGAAAGAGTGGGGCTCAAGCTGCTCGAGCGCCTGGTTGCGATCGCAGGCGATTTTGCGGCTGTGAGAGTGTTCCTGCTGTTCGCAATCGATCCTCTGCTAGCCGTCCCCATTCAGGATTTCCGCACGACTCCAGCGCTTCACAAGGTGCGCTGGCCGCAGATCGTCACCGCGATCACGCAGAAGAGAGAGTCGTTGCGAAAGCTTTCGACTGTGTCGACTCGATCTGTGAAATAAACGTCGGACCGCGTTCTGCGATCGACAACTTCCGGCTCCAGCCGCGGCGACGGGCTCACTAATAAAGACCCGGTAACGCCAGGCCCACTGGCTCGGCCCCGCCGAACGCCGTTGCCTGTCCATACTGCACGCCCAGGGTACGCAGACGCTCGGCGATCGCGGCAGTGTCGATGCCGGCTTGACAATCAATGTATATACATGTATCGTAGCGGCAAGGTGAAAACATGAAATTGCAATCGCTTCCCTGTTACTGCGCGACCGTTCGCCAGGTAGCCCGAGCGGTCACCGTCCTCTACGAGGAGGTACTCGCGGGCAGCGGTCTGCACGCCACGCAGTACACGGCGTTGCAGGTACTCGATTTCGCGCCGAATCTGACGACGACAGACCTTGCGGAGGCGATAGGGATCGACCAGACCACTGCCACCCGAACTCTCGCGCTGATTCGCAACGGTGGCCTTGCAATCGATACGGTCGGTCATGACCGCCGGCAACGGCGCTGGGCCTTGACCTCAAAGGGACAGACGCTGCTGCGCAAGCTGCGTCCGGCCTGGGAGGCCGCTCAGGAAGCCTTCGAGAAACGTCTGGGGCGGCCGGAAGCCTTGGCCCTGAAGAAGGCAGCCTATGTTGCCGCCAGCAAGCTCGCGTCGGGTTGAGCAGTCATGGTTGATGCTCCGGCAGCGAACGTAGCGGCCACGAGGTTGTCTTCAGTCATACACATGTAGATACATGGAAAGGTCCTTCGAACATTCCTTACAGGAGATCGCGAGCATGTCACTGCCCATCACGAAGTCTCTCATCCTGCTGGCGCTCATCTCGGCGACACTGCTGATTCATGTTGGCGGCGCCCTGGCTGCGGATTCTGTGGGTGACGTTCAGCAGCAGATGAGGGAATTGCTCGCTGGGAAAGCCGCACACCCGTTGGCACCGGCATCCGAGCGGGGCGATGAGAGGGCAATGCGGCCCCCTGTTGACGCTCAGGAGTTTGCGAGGCGGCTGCTGCTGGGTGCGACCGCCTCCCGTGTGGCGAACTCTGACGTGGTCACACGGTCTGTGAACGCCGTGACCCCAAGGGAGTCTCCGACCCAAGTGGGTCTCATGGTCCATGACGATCCACAAATCATCGTGCAGCGGCTTCTTCTGGGCCAGCGCAGCGTCTGCGTCCGGATCTTGACGTGCGTAAGCAGACAGTCATTCGCGCCGTTTGGTGAGTGCGCAGGAGGGTCATCATGTTGAATCTCGTTGGATCGATCGTTGGAATGATGGCGATCGGGATAAGTCTCGTCGCGGTTACGAGCGTTCTCCCGGGCTCGCTCGCTCGGCGCCTGGTCGTGGCGGGGATTGCAGGGGGTTGGGTCGGTTTGGCTACCGCGCTTGGCGCGGCCGGACTACTTGCCTTCTCTCCAGGCCATCCCGTGCCGCTCGTGGGCGTGTTGTTCGCCACACCGTTGATCGCCGCAGGGGCGCTCGCTGTCCGGTATCCAGGAGTGCGCTCCGCCTTGATGGCCATCCCCATGTCACTGTTGATTGGCCTCAACTCGATGCGCGTGCTCGGCGTGATGTTTCTATTGCTCGCAGCGCAAGGACGTCTCAGCGGGCCCTTTCCGTTTTCTGCCGGCCTGGGAGACATCATCACCGGCGCCTTTGCAATTCCACTCGCAGTGAGCGTGGCGCGCTCGAAAATGCCCTCGCGGGGTGCGATCAAGCGCTGGAATATCTTTGGGGCGCTCGACCTTCTGGTCGCCGTTGGGCTGGGCATCACCTCAGCCGCGGGAAGTCCACTGCACCTGATTCATGCGGGTGTAGGATCGGCGGCAATGCAGTACCTCCCATTCTGCCTGGTGCCGACCGTTCTCGTGCCGTTTTACCTGATCACTCACGCGATCGTTGCGGCTCAACTGTGTGCCGCGCGTAGCGATTGCTCTGTCCGCAGCCTGACTCGAACGTCGGTTGTTGAGGCCTCGGCCGCACGCGGATTGCTGCACAGGCCCAGGATAGGGCACCATCGGCACGACCACTGATCAGCGCTGCATTGTCCGGCTCCCCAGTGGGCGAACCATCCTGCGCCCGCGCTGCTGAGGCGGCAGTGCCGTCCACACCGTGGCCGCCGCGCTCGGATGCTTTGATGTGGAGTCGATCAATGGACGATGTTGTTGCGTCACGCGCAGGGGGGAGATTCGTGATGAGACTTCTGAGGCCGATCGTCGCCGCGGCGTCCGCGCTCGCACTCGTGCTTCCCGCCGCCGGCCTGGCGGCCAAGGCGCCAAAGTTGCCGCTGACCTCGACGTACGCGGACGCGACGCAACCGGACATCTCGGGCTTGTGGGTGGTTACCGGCGCCATGTATTTCGCACCCGACCGGGCCCTGCCCAAACTGCAGGGCGAATACCAGGCCCTGTACGACAAGCGCACGCAGGCTTTCAAAGCCGGCATTGCGATCGACGATACCACCGCCGACTGCCTGCCGGCAGGGCTGCCCCATCTGTTCATCGTGCCCTATCCGTTTGAGATCCTGCAGACGCCGGGACGCGTCACCTTTCTTTACGAGTACGACAGCGCCGTGCGGCGCGTCGCGCTGGGTGTTGCGGCCCCGGCTCAACCGGACGCCGACACTGCGAGCTATAACGGGGATTCCTACGGCCACTGGGAAGGCGACACCCTGGTCATCGAGACGGTCAACATCCGCGGCGACACCCAGCTGGATTTCTCCGGCGTACCGCACAGCGAGGCGCTGCGTGTGACCGAGCGACTGCACCGCAAGGATGCGACGACGCTTGAAGACCGGATCACGCTCACCGATCCAAAGGCGTACGCGGAGCCCTTCACGGTGACGCGTCTATACCGCACGCGGCCGAAGTGGAAGATCTCGGAGTACGTCTGTGAAGAGAACAACCGCAACCAGACGGACGCGCAGGGCCATACGGGCAGCGGTGTGCCGAAGGCAAAGTCGGAGTAGCTCATGGCAAAGTCTGCGGGCATCTCATCCTGCCGGCGCGCGATCCTGCTGGGCATTGCGGCCTGTGCCGCGTTCGGCGCGCATCCTGCCTTCGCTCACCATTCTTTCGCCATGTACGACAGCGGCAGGCAGATGACGCTTGAGGGGGTGGTCAAGGAGTTTCAGTGGACCAACCCGCACGTGTGGATCCAGATCATGGTCCCGAACGCGACGGGCGGTCAGGACGAATGGGGCGTCGAGTGCACCAGCGTCAATTTCATGACACGGCGCGGCTTCAACCGGCATACGCTCAAGCCGGGCGACCGGATCAGCGTCAACTTCTCGCCGCTCAAGGATGGCTCGCACGGCGGCAGCTTCAAGGGCATCAACAGCCTCAACGGCACGCCGCTGACTCTCGAACCACAAGACTGATGTTCAGGTCGAACGGCCGCGCCTCGGCCGAGGGGAGCGATGATGAACCGGATCCTGCTCGCCGCCGGAGCGGCACTTGCCTCCCATGCAGCCCTCGCAGGCGACATTTCCGGCGACTGGCAGTTCGCCTCGAGCGTGGGGCAAACCCCGATCACCGTCGATTGCCGGCTGCAGCAGACGGGCACGTCACTGAGTGGCCATTGCGAGCCTCGCACCGATGACTCAACGCCCGCGCTGTTGACGGGCACGGTCGCCGGGTCGACGGCGCACTGGGGCTACAGCGTCGTGTTCCGCGGCAACCCCGGCACGGTCGAGTTCGATGCGAATGTGAAGTCCGCGACGCAGATGGCGGGCACCCTGAAGCTCAACGGCAAGCCCAGCGCCCTCACCGGCACCCGGCTCGGCGTCGAGGCCCGGCTGCAGCGTCTGCAGGACGAGTCCGAGATCAGGCGCAAGCTGCAGGACTACATGGCGCTGCTGCACAACCGCGACTGGGATAACTACATACTGATGTTCTCGCGCAGTGCGGAACTCGTGATGGACGAAGGCCACCGGCACGGCCGCGACGACATCCGCAATCGGATGGCGACCGCGTCCGAGCGAATGGCAAAAGCGGCCGCGGGAAGGCCGCTGCGGCAGAGTGCCGATCTGCTCAGTAACGTCGAAGTCAGGGTCCGCGGCGACATCGCCGCCGTCAGCTCGCGCTTTACGTTCCTCGCAGAAAATGAGGCCAACCAGTTCACCGTCCGCGGATCCGGGCTATATCTGGACACCTGGGTGCGCGAGGAGGGAGAGTGGCTCATCAAACGGCGCAAGGTCGCCTGGGACCTGCTGGCGGGCGCAACGCCGGCGGCAACGCCGAATCCAGCGGTACCGCCAAACGCAGCCACAGCGCCAAATCCGGCCTCAGCGCCAGGAGCGAAGCAGCCATGAACCGTGTGCGGCGCCGATTGGGACTCACATCCGCCTGTCTGGTTCTCCTCGTGGGAATGGGCAGCCTGCCTGCGCAGCCGGGAGGCGCAGCTCAGAACACGCCTTTGCTCGTGACCCGCTACGACCTCAAGCCGGATCATGTCGCGCAATGGCTTGCGCTGCAGAGGAAACTGGTGCTGCCGGCGCTGAAGAAGGCGGGTGTGAAGCACCAGGTGGTGTATGAAACGGTGCTCGGCGACGGGCCCGAGTACACCAGCGTGCGCCCCCTTGCGGGCTTCGGGGAGTTCGACGGCCCCGATCCACTGGTCCGCGCATTGGGTGCGGCTTCCGCCGCACGGGTGCAGAGTAGTCTTGATGAGTGCACGCAATCCGTACACCGTTCCATCGAAACCCGTCGCGAGGAGTTTTTCCTCGATCCGGGAAACGCACAGGTTCAGTACGCCAGCAAGTACCGCGCAATGCCCGGCAAGAGCCAGGCCTACATGGAGTTCTTTCGTACACTGATGATGCCCGTCATGCGTAAGGCGCAGGAAAACGGCACCTTCGCCGGCCTCGACGTGACGGTGTCCGCGCACGGCGGTGAGTGGGGCCTGATCACGCTCAACATGTACTACAAGGCCTTCGGGCCCCTGGACGACGAGCCGCCGGTCGCCAAGACGCTCGGTCCGGAAGGGACGCGCGAGCTGCTTGCCAAGGGCACTGGACTCATTACTCCGTTGGAGTGGATCGTGCGCAAGCGCGTCGCGGAATTGAGTTACTGAGCAGGCGACTCACGGTCAGGCTGCTGGCTACGATCCGCGCGCTTCGGTGGCGCCGCAGCGCGGGCGCATCCTGGGCGTAAGAAAAAATTCACGCTGGGGGGTCTGCGCGGTCACGCGGAACGATCATAATTCCGGGCGGTCGGAGGCGTTGTCCGATCATGGTCGTTTCGCAGGAGCTCAAAGATGGCATGCACACATCCGGTCGGCCCATGATGCGCATCCTTGTGGTGGCTGAAGTGCGACTCTTTCGGGACGGGATCGCGTCGGTCCTCGGCCAGCAGGAGCGCGTCGATGTGATTGGCGTCACCGACGTGCACCATGCGTTCGCGCAGGCCGCCGAGCTTCGGCCCGACATCGTCCTCTTCGACGCCACGCGGCACGAGAGCCTCGAGCAGGCCAAGAGCCTCGCTGCATCCCTTCCCGATGCGAAAATCGTGGCCTTCGGCGTCACAGAAACCAAGGATGACATCCTGGCACTCGCTGCGGCCGGCACTGCGGGGTACGTGTGCAACGACGCCGCACCCGATGACGTCGTGAGGCTCCTCGATCGGGTGATGCGTGACGAGCTCATGTGCTCGCCGTGCGCAGCCGCATCGCTTTATCACCAAGTCGCAGTCCTCTCACAGGGCGCGGGCGGCGCCGCGCCCGGATTCCCGCTGCTGTCCAGGCGTGAGCTCGAGGTCTGCAATCTCATCGAACGCGGGCTGTCGAACAAGGAAATCGGACGGCAGCTGCGGATCGAATCGACGACGGTGAAGAATCACGTACACAACATTCTTGGGAAGCTTGAGCTGCATTGTCGCGGCGAAGCGGCTGCATGGGTGCGAAGACAGCCGCAGCAGCCCGGCGCTGCCGCGACCAATGCTCCGCGCTGACGCATGTTGCGCGCGCCGCCAGCCGCCGCGCGCACGCAACACAACGTCAAAACAGGCCGGCTGCGCGCATTTGCATTAGCGTGTGCCAGCCGTTGGCTGCCGGGAAAGGTCCCGAGGATGACCACGCCGGCGCAGCTTGCTGCATCGTTTCAAACGCAAACACATTTCCCAGGGGATCCGGTGTCCCCACGGTGAACCCGGCAGCTACGCTCTGCGTAGCAACGTATTGCAAACCGGGCACTCCTGCTCCGCCACGCAGGGGATCGCCAAACTGAGGCATTGCACTCGCCCGGATCAACCCGAAGAGGACATCGACGCGTTGCTCCACGGGAACCTTCACGAGTCCACCGAACAAGGGGTGGTGCGCAAGCAGGAGTCCTGCGAAGCCTGCGATGTGCGCCGCCGCAGCAGATGTGCCGTCGGCCGCCGCGTAGCCTCCGCCAGGAACAGTCGACACAATGGCGACTCCGGGTCCACTGACCGCGATTTGCGATCCGAAGCAGCTGAACCTGGCCGCAAAGAGATCTTCGCGGCCGAGCAGCTGCGGAATCACATTGCGTGCGTGGTAGCTGTCCTGTGGGAATTCGCGCAGCTTGCCGACTGCGCCGACGGCCATCACGCCCGGAAGCATCGCTGGGAAACGCACCGGACCGCCCGCATCCCCGGCCGCTACGATGCAGGCAACGCCCTTCTGGCGTGCTTCCAGCAACTTGCGGCTGACGAGCTCCGACGCCGAAAGACTGGAGACGCTGATGCTGACGACGTCCAGATCGCGCGCCATGCACTCATCGAGCGCCGCTATCAGGTCGCTCATTCGACCGCCCGGAACCACTTTGAACGCATGAACTTCCGCGCCGGGAGCGAAGCCCAGAATGCCCTGTCCGGTGTTGGCCGCGCTCACGATGCCGCAGCAGTGAGTGCCATGCGAGAGTACGTCGTCCGTCCAGGCCTCGCTATCGCCAGTAACGAAGTCCAGGCCGTGTGTGACGTGTCGCAGTTGCGGGTGTGAGTTGTCGCAACCCGAATCGATGATCCCAATCCGAACGCCCGTACCGGTCATGTCACCGCCGGGATGATCGAGCCCCATGACCCGCTGACCCCATCCCACGGTCCGCTCTGTCGGGAAATTGGGCAGAGTCTGGGCGAGGGGGCGTAACCTGAACGTGTTGATGCCAGAGTCGTCCAATCTCGGCCTGGTAATGAACCGCTCCCAGTAGTTCGCGGTGGGCTTGACGTATACCGCCTGAACGGCGTCCGCCAGTCCTCCGAACAAGGTGAGACGGGCTGCTCCGGCATCATCCGTCAGGGCTTGCGTGGGGAAGCCGGCGCCGTACACCACAACTGTTGCCTTGGGCAACGGCTGATCCCGCTCTCCGACGATACGAATCGAAATCTCCGTCCCGACAGAGCGCAGCGGGAGCATTCCGCCGGTCACGATCTGGTAGGCCGGGGTCATCGAGGCGTCTGCGAGAAAGCTGTCGCGCTCGATGATGATGTCCGGTGGAGCGGTGGCGCGGATACTCTCCGCGATGCTTTCTTCGATCCGTACGACGAGGACTTCGGCCGAGGCGCTGCCGTTATTGACGGTTCGTTGTGGACGGCTCGACTTGATCCGCCTCACGATCTGCGCGTTCTGCAGTTTCCCCAGATACTCGACGACGGCGTCCATCGACCGTTGCGGGGTTGCGGATGGCTGTAGCGCGGCGCTGGACCGCGCGCCGATCAGGTACTGTGCGCTCCGCGTCGCTGAAGCTGCAGGCGCGCCGCCGCCGTTGACGCCGCCATTGACCGCTTCCCTGGGTCCAAACCCCTCCTTGGGTCCCTGGCGGGGAGCGGTCCCGTGCATTCGCTTCTCGTCGCCGGGTTCGGGCTTTCTTATGGGCGCTCCCGAGCGGTCATCTTTCTCATGAGCCATCGTTGTTACCTCCACGCAGTCACGGCAGCACTGCGTCTTCCGCACGCGATCTACGATCGCCGCGTGTTTACATCACACCCCTGCGGGGTCGGCACGCGCTGTTGAACTCGCGCGTGCCAGCCCTCGCAAGATCGCGAGACTCGGTTGCTACCTTCATGAAAACAGTGGGCGATTGCCTCCCCACATTTGCGGTTGAGCCGCGAAGGGCGCGCTTCCGCCGTACGCGTCCGGGCTGAACGCGGATTGGCCGAACGGCGAACCGAAGCCCTGACCGAAGCTCTGGCCCTGGGGTTGGAAGCCCTGGGGTTGGAAGCCCTGGGGTTGGAAGCCCTGGGGTTGGAAGCCCTGGGGTTGGAACGACTGCCCCGGTTGGCCGGCGCGGCTCTGGGCCGCGATCTGGACGGTCAACTGGCCCAGCAAGGCGCCGATCTGCTGCACGGCGAGGCCTTGCACGGCGACGTGATGAGCCAGCTGCCCAAGCGCCGCGATGATCTGGTGAGGGTTGCCGACTCCTGCGACACCGTATCCTTGCGGTCCCTGCCCGATGAAACCGGCCAGTGGGTTCACTTGCCCCGTCTGTCCGAAGAATCCCGGCTGCCCGAATGCCTGGTAGCCCGAGTCCTGGCCCATGCCGGGGCTGCCGCCGAATCCCCCCACCGGGCCACTGAAGGGACCCTGTGGATGCAGACCCTGCTGCGGCCACCCGGTTCCGAATCCGCCGAGGAACTGCGGATTAAAGAATTGTGGATAGTGTTGCGCATAGTTTCCGTTCAATTGCATCTGAGATCCTCCGCAGTGGTTTGTTTAGGTAGCCGCTCCAAGAGCACGTCAACTCGCGGCCGACCATCGCCATCATGGTCCGCGGACCGTGCTGCTCGCATGGACTGGAGGATTCAGACGTGGTTACAGCAGTGGATCAGGTTGTCTGTATCCACCGCATGGCGGCTGCTCCGGCCTCATGAGACGGCGCCGCGTTCGTCGGGAGGCGGCCACCGGCCGCGAAACGGTCAGCAGATCTGCTTCAGCGGATCTGCTTCAGCAGACTTGCTTCACCGTGCCACCGGTGCGGCGCACTTGAAGTTCTGCGCCTCGTCCGTGCTGCCGGTGCCTGCGTATTGGGCTTCCTGCGGATAGGGGCACAAAGGACGTGTGCGGGGCGGTCCGGCCGGCGGATTGCTGGCGACGATGCGCTCCGGGGCGTGCCCTCCGGCGACCCAGTCATCGATCGCCGCGACCACGTCGACCACGAACGGACCGTCTCCGCCACTGCAGTGTCCCATGCCGGGCACCATGAACAGGCGCACCGCCTGAGCGGACTTCCTGGGCCCGAGACGGGCCGACAGCGCCTCATAGAGGTTGACGGTGCTCAGGGACGGAATGAGCCCGTCTGCCCAGCCATGCGAGAGCAGAAGCTTCCCGCCCCTTGCGAAGAAAGCGTCGAGGCCCTTCGGAGGCACATCGAGGACGGAGCTGGCAGCCTGCAGCGCGCGACTCGCATCCTTGTCGTAGTCGAAGCTGCGGAAATCCCATTTGGCGTCCTTGAACACGAGGTCCCTCATGAAGGTCGTCGCGACCGCGAAGGGCTCCGGTCCCGAGGTCTGGATGGGAAACATCGCTTCGCTGCCGGGTTCGAAGCCCGGATAGATCTGCTGCCCAGTGCGCGGATTCTTCGGGCCGCCGTAGATGCCGCGCAGCGCCGCCACCTGCGGTGCGGTGAGGCAATCCGGCGCGTCGCTCGCTTTGCACTGCAGGACGGCGGGGTCGAAGTGACAGCGCTGCGGCGCTCCGATGACGCCGTCGGTGACGCCGTCATCTGCATCGCACGCCGCCACAACCGCCCTGTGCACGACCCCGAACTTCGCGGGCGGGATCCTGCTCGCCTCGTCCTTGAGCGCGACGTATCCGGTCCACAGCGAGCTCATCATCAGCGGGACCATTGGATTGGCCGGTGCCATCGATGAGATGCCGTCGTAGTCGCCGGGATACCGATAGGCTTCCATCAGGCCCTGCCGCCCACCGGTCGAGCAGCTCGCGAACAGCGAGCGGCTGGCCGGCTTGCCATAAAATGCAGCGAGCGTCGCCTTCGCGCCAACCGTCATTTCGTGCGGCCCGCGATACCCGAAATCGATGAGCTTCTGCGGATGGCCGGCGGCGAAGCTGGCGTCGAGCGGGTTACCTTGATGGCCGTCATCCGTTGCCGCGGTGGCGTAGCCGCGCAGCAGCGGTCCAGCCATCTCGTAGTACGGGATGGTGCCCGCCCACACTCCATTCCCGACCCCCAGGAATTTTCCGTTCCAGCCCTCAGAGGGCATCCAGACCTCGAAGCGGATGTCGGAGTCCGGTGTTGGCTTGATCGTCCCGGCTACGCGGCAGAACGGCGGGAGAGGCGCATAGGGCGATGGGCCCCGGGGTCCCGGCGGCGCCAGCGCGGTCGCCGGAGGCTGGAATGCGCCTGCCGCCACGCTCTGTGCCAGAGTAATGGCCGTGCTTGGCAGATGCAGTTGCGCGAGCTGCTCACAGCCCTGAGCATGAGCCGCGCGTGACTGCGCGGCCGCCAACAGCACTGCAGCAGATGCCGCAGCAAGAGCTCTCGCGCCTGAAGCCATGCCGCTCCCCCTGTTCGCCTTGCGTTCGACCGATCCGGCGGCGCCAGCATAACACTCATCACCCGCAGCACCCGGGCTGAGAAGGCCGAGCAGACCTGTGATTACGCCAGCATGTCCAACAGGAGGCGGGCGAACTGCGGCCCCTTGCCCGCCTCTTCATGCTTGAAGTACACGAACACATCGCGGCAGGCCGAAGTCTTCTCGCGAATGACCTGGGCCCAGCGGGCAATGTCGTCCGCAGTGTAGCCCTCGTCGCGCAATCTGAAGTAGGCGTAGTCCGCGGTGATCTGCACGGGAGTCGACTGCTTTTCACTGTCAGCGACGCACAGTGCCAGGTTCCTGGCTCGCAGGCGCGCGTAGACCTCATCGTTCAGCCAGGACTGGTGGCGGAACTCGAAAGCCGCGCAGACACCGGGCGGAAAGGCCGCGAGGAATGCATCGAACACGGCCAGGTCCATCTTCAGGTATGGGGGGAGCTGGAACAGCAGAGCGCCGAGCTTCGGCCCCAGTGTCGCGGCGGTCGTGAGGAAGTAGCGTAGCCGCTCCTCGCAGTCCTTGAGCCGCGCATCGTGTGTGATGCGCTTCGGCGCCTTCAGAGTGAGCTTGAACCGATCCGGCGTCTCGCGGCTCCAGCCACTGAGGATCTTCTCATTCGGCGTGCGATAGAACGTGTAGTTGATCTCGACGGTCTGAAAGCGCTCCGCGTAGTACGGCAGCATCTTCGTCGTGGGGAACTTGTCGGGATAAAAGCTCCCGCGCCACTCAGGGTAGTTGTAACCGGACGTTCCGACCCAGATGCTCATGCCAGCCTCCCCATGATCTCCCGCGCGGCCCCTGGAACGGCTCCTATCTGATGATGCCCCGGTCGTAGTAGATCCGGCAATTGAGCTCTGCCGAGAGCGCCGCGGCGACCTGGTGCAGCGTGAGGATCAGAGGCCGCGGCGGCGGCGAGCCGATCTGGGCCGATGTTCCGACGATACTCATGATGCCTATGAACTCATCGTCGTCGCGAAACACCGGTGCGGACAGAGCATTGATCCCGAGCCGCACTTCATCGACGGCCTCCTCGAAGAAGCGCTCGCGAATGATCTTGAGGCGCGCCTCGATGAGTCCACGATCGGTGATCGAGTGCTCGGTGAACGCCGCGAGCTTGCGCCCGAGTATGCGCTTGCGCGCGGCTTCGTCGGCAAAAGCGAGCGCGGTCCTGCCCTGCGAGGAGCAGTGCGGCGGTGGCCGGTTGCCGGGCCGCGAGGAGATCACGAGCCTGTCCAGGTACTCCACGCATGACAACACGATGGGCTCGCCGTTTCCTGGCACCGACAGCAGCGCCGTCTGCCGCGTCTGGTCCCGCAGCCGCGTGAGAAACGGGGCTGCGACGAAGCGCAGGTCGAATTGCTCCAGGGCCGCTTCCCCGAGCGAGAACAGCTTGCCGCCCAGGCTGTAGCCGCCGTTGCGCCCGTCCTGGAATACGACTCCGAGGCGCTTCAGCGTGGACAGATGCCGGTACACGCGCGGCTTGAGCTCACCGAGCTTGGCGGCAAGGTCGGTCAGGCCGACCGGCCCGAGGGCGTTCGAGAGCTCATCGAGAATTCGGAATGCGGTCTGCACCGACTGCAAGCCATCCGCGCCGGGCTCGCGCCGGCCTCGCGCCGGCGCAGTCCGGGGTTTCGCAGTCCGTGGCTGCGCAATCCGCGGCCCCGCCTTGTGTTTCATGAGCTTGGGCTCCGTCCCCCGCGGCGCATGGGGCGCGCAAGTCGCGCCGCCGCTCGAGGGGCGGTATAATAGCCGAAACACTGTTTCGCCAGGCGAAACAAATTCGCTCATCCCCTCGCAAGCACGCGAAGGAGCAATATGTTCCTGAAGGATTGCTGGTACGTCGCGGCCCTGGACCATGAGCTGATCGATGGCCGGCTGTTGAGCCGGATGATTCTCGGTGAGCACGTGCTGCTGTTCCGGGGCGAGAGCGGTAAGGTGTTCGCCCTCAACGACCGCTGCCCGCATCGCGGCGCGCTGCTGTCACGCGGCCGCCTGGAAGGCGATGCCGTGCGCTGCATGTATCACGGCATCAAGTACGACGGCTCGGGCAAGTGCGTACAGATTCCCGGCCAGGACATGATTCCGCCGAAGCTGCGGGTGCCCGGCTACCCCGTGGTGGAGCGCAGCCACTTCATCTGGGTGTGGATGGGCGAGCCGGCAAGGGCCGATCCCGCCCTCATCGTCGATCTGCCCTATCTGCACGCTCCGCAGTGGCGCGGCATCCCGGCGTACCTGCACTACGATGCGAACTACCTGTTGATCGTGGACAACCTGAGCGACTTCTCGCATCTGGCGTTCGTGCACACCCGCACGCTGGGGGGCTCGGAGGAGTATGCGTACGTATCGAAACCGACCGTCATCGAGCGCCTGGAACGCGGCTTTCGCGTCGAGCGCTGGCATCTGAACAGCGATCCGCCTCCCTTCCACAAGAAGGTGATCCGCGAGAAGAGCGCAAAAGTGGACCGCCGCAACATCGCCACGATGCTGATACCGGGCATCTTCACGATGGAGACGCTGTTCGCGCCCGCGGGGCAAGGCGCTCAGGAGGACAATGTCGCGGGCGCGAAGGAATACCGCAACTGCCAGTTCATGACGCCGGAGACCGAGAAGACCACCCACTTCTTCTGGTCGTACCTGAACAACTTCGAGGGCGAGGACACCACGATTTCCCGCTCCCTCCTGGACAGCCTCATCGAGGGGTTCATGGAGGACAAGGCGATCATCGAGCGCCAGCAGATCACTCTCGAGGAGGATCCCGGCTTCCAGATGCTGGCCATTCTCGCGGATGCGCCGCTGGCGCATTTCCGCCGCATCCTCGTTAAGCTGCTCGCAGCGGAGCAGGCCGATGCGCCCCCTGCACCGGGGGCTCCGCGGCTGACGACGGTCACCAGCTAGCAGGCCCGCACACCTCGCGGCGACGACAACAACAGCGATTCTCGCGTTACGCGCGTTTTTCCAAGATTGGGAGAAGCAATGGTCACGATGAAGCGTTTCCTGGCCGGGGCCAGTGTCCTGTGCGTCGCAGCGTCTGCAGTCCAGGCCGCGCCCGAGCCGGGCAGCAATGAGGGGCTCGATGAAGTCGTCGTGACTGCGCAGAAGCGCTCCGAGAGCGAGCAGTCCGTGCCGATGTCGATGACGACTTTCGGCGGCGCGGCGATCGAGCAGAAGGCCATCACCAACTTCTTCGACTATGCGACGAAGGTGCCGAACCTGGCCTTCGCCCCGACCGGCGATGGCGTCGGGACGGCCCGCACCGTCTCGATCCGCGGCATCTCGGGCGACAACGTCACGGGCTTCTACATCGATGACACTCCATTGCCGGACTCGCTCGATCCGCGGGTCCTCGACATCGATCATATCGAGGTGCTGCGGGGCCCGCAGGGCACCCTATACGGCGCGCGTTCCATGGGCGGCACGGTCCGCATCATCACGAGGGAGCCGGACCTGAGCCAGTTTTCCGGGACCGTGCACGGCGGAATCTCGACGACCAGCCGCACGACCGAGCCCAACTATACCGCTGACGCCATCGTCAACATCCCGGTGATCCAGGATCGGATGGCGCTGCGGGTGTCGGGCTTCTATGACGACGAAGCCGGCTATTTCAGCCGCAGCTACTGCACCTCCCCGGCAACCGCCGGCGTCACCTGCTTCCCGCTTTCCAGCACCGGCAGGACCACGGTGAAGAATGTCGGGGACATCGAAAATTTCGGCGGATCGGCAAGCCTCACGATCAAGGCGAGCGATGCCGTCACCATCACGCCGCGGGTCATGCTGCAGCGTGCGAGCTACAACGGCTTTCCGATGGCGGATTTCCTGAGCACCCCGGGCAACGGGATCGGCTACCCCGTCCCCTCCGGTCCGTACACACTGCCGACGGCCCTGACGTCCTCCGATTTCAACCAGGCGCGGCTGTTCAACATCCCGGAGGGCGGCACCGATCACTGGAACCTGTACTCACTCGCGGTTCATTGGAAGACCGGCGCGGGCGAGTTCGTGTCCTCGACGGCCTACTTCGACCGCAGGGTCGATGAGACCGAGGATCAGTCGGACTTCGTGTGGGCGGCGATCACCTCGGGGGCCTGCGAGACCCCTGCACCCTTCTGCAATCCCCCGGCTCCGGGACCGATCACCGAGATCAAGGCCTATCAGCGCTTCGTCGAGGAAGCGCGCTTCGTGTCCAACCTGTCCGGACCGCTGCAATTCGTCATCGGCGGCTTCTACTCGGACTTCCACGGCCGCGTGCCATTCGCATCCCTCTACCCGCCGTCCGAGGTCCCGAATCTCGACAACGAGCTCGGTGGACAGAACAACCCGGACTTCCCGAACCTGATCTTCGCTCAGGACTTCCACACCGACATCCAGGAGCCGGCGGTGTTCGGCGAGCTGTCCTACGAGATCACCAAGGCGCTGAAGGTAACGGGAGGCCTGCGGTGGTACCAGGTGAAGACGACCTCGAGCGGCTTCGAGGAAGGCCTGGCGGTGGGCGGAGGCCCGCCCCTGATCAGCCCGCCTGTGACGGACAAGGAGAGCGGCACCAATCCGAAGCTCGAGGTCGACTACCACCTCACCCCGGACCAGATGGTCTACGCGCTGGCCGCCAAGGGATTCCGGCCGGGCGGCGTCGTGCCGATAGTCCCGCCGGGAACTGCCGGCACACCCAATGACTGCGTCGCTGCGCTCGCCCAGGTGAACCCCAACATCACCCTCAACGACACGCGCAGTTTCAAGTCCGACTCCCTGTGGAACTACGAAGTCGGTGCGAAGACGGCCTGGCTCGACCGCCGGCTGATCTTCGACGCGGCGGGGTTCTACATCAAATGGAAGAACATCCAGCAGGAGATCCTGCTGACCTGCGGCTTTCAGTACGCCGCAAATGCCGGCGCCGCCGACAGCAAAGGCGGCGAGATTTCCCTGCGTGCGCGTCCCACGGAGCAGCTCGAAGCGTTGCTCGCCGTCGGGTACCAGGATGCGAAGATCACCGAGGCGGGCCCTTCCTCGCCGCAGGCGGTGGGCTCGCCGGTCTTCCAGGTGCCCAACTGGACGGGAAACTTCTCCCTCTCGTACACGACCCATGTCTCGGCCAGCCTCGACCTGATCAGCGGCCTGGACTACTCGTACATTGGCAGCAGCATCAGCGGCAGCACGCCGACCTCACCGCGCGAGCGGCCGGCTTACCGCCTGCTCGATGCCCGCTTCGCATTGGCCAGAGGCAACACTGAGTTTGCGCTCGTGGGCAAGAATCTCACCGACGAAGTGGCGAATCTCGGCGACAGCCGCTCGATCGCAGCGGAGGTTCCCGGACGGCCGCGGCTGTTCGTTAACCAGCCGCGGACCGTCGGTGTGGAGGTCCGCACCTCGTTCTAACTTACTTCTTGAGCTTGTTGAACAGGTCGATCATCTTACCGGCCACTTCGGTTGGATCGTGCGTGACCGGTGCGCCGCCCGGGGCTAGGTTCGAGTCCGTCAACGATGCGCCGACCATGCTGCCGGGGGCGAGATTCGTGAAGGTGAGGCTGTTCTGCCTCACCGAGCGGATCTGCTGGCCCGGCAGGATCGCGAGCTCATCGATGACGAGGTCATAGCCGAAGGACTCGCCGATCGGCGGCCGTGCGTTGAAGCGGATCATGGTGAACGTCGCCGCGCGAGACTGTCCGGGCGCCAGCATGAACTGCGGGTCGGCATTACGCGTGTCCACGACGCCCATGCCCTTGACGCTGGCGTCTGCATTGGGCCGGCCATAGAAGAACTGCTGACCGAAGTTGTCCCTGCCGGTGCCGGAGGTGTTGCGATAGGCGAGGATGATCGGCTTGTCGCTCACGTTGCGGAAGCGGATGTTGAGGCTCACCACCTGGTTGCGCGCTCCCTTGACCATGGCGCTCGGTGACACCTGCACGACCTCCGCAATGAAGGTGCCGGCGCTATAGCACCGTGGCGACCCGCCGCAAGGATCGGCAGCCACCGTGAGCGAAGCCGGCGGCGCCGTCGCACCGGGTGGCTGCGTGGCCGCGACGCCGGCCGCGGAGGCGACGAGCATGGCCGTGACTGTGATGTACGTGAGGATGTGTTGAGACCGCTGCTTCATAAATGTCTCCGAGGGCCGTTAGTGCTTGTTATCTGGAAACCTGAACCCGTGCGATCGATGTTCCAGTGCGCGATTCCCGCATCTCGTATTCGACGGCATCGGCGGTGATCGATCCGCCGCCCACGCCCGGCTGCACGTCGGTGATCCTGAGCAGGACATCCAGATTCACCGCTCCGCCACCGAGGCTCACCGTGTCGCGAACGCTCTGGGCCTGAGCAGCGGGCACACGCCAGATCTGCGCCGTTCGTCCGTTGCCGAGATTCAGCGTCACCTTCTGTCCCAGGGCGTCGAAGGAGAACACCGAGCTTGGCGCCAGAGCGCGGACGGTGAACTCGCCGTAGGTGGGGTCGTAGTCGCTGAGGTTGGCGTTGGTGGACAGGCGGATCGCGCCGATGCTCCGTACGGCTGCGCGCGCAGTTTCGAGCTCGGCCTTGACCGCAACACGCCGCGATGCCTTGTCAATGGGCGCTGCGTACTTGACGCGGCTGTCGTCCTCGACCCACTGATCGAGCGGTGGGGAAATTCCCGCAAGATCGTAATAAAGAAACACGACGCTGCTGGCGTCGGGATTCAACAGCTCGCCGCGGCGTCCAGCGAACGGGCCGCTGGCCGATGACGCGCTCGCCGGCGCCGCTGCAGTTCCCTCGGCTCCCACGGAGCCCGAGGGCACGGCGCTGCCACACGCGACGGCCAACATTGTGCCCGCGGCGACCAGGCAGACGCGCAACCGCGCCCGGACCTCTCTAGAGCTTCGGATCACTGGCATTCCTCGAAGCAGCCTCGACCTGCTGCGCCCGGCGCTGCGCGTCGAGCTGCTGCAGGTTCCGCTCCGTCGCGGAGACTTTCTCGTAGCCGCCCGCCTGGTCGACTACTCCCACCTGAAAGAACTGGCTCAGGTCGGGGTTGTCAGGCAGCGGAGCGACGACCGCAGCCACGACGAGCCCGCAGTCCGGCGAGAGGTTGACGCCGCCGTTAGGATCCGAGACGCCGGAGCAGCGGTTGTACAGCGGCGAGGTCTCCGTGACCGGCCGGCCCAGCGGATCGTAGATCCAGGAGACGAGGGTCCGGCCCCCGGCCTTCTGGCTGCGGCTGGGCGTCCCGTACTTCTTGAGAAGCGCCTGCTCGACACTGGCCATCGTCGGGTTCTTGCCGTCCTGGAACCACTCCTCGCGGGCTACGCTGATGACGCGCTCCTGTCCGGGGGCGCCCATGGTGGCGACGAACCACTTGGATTGACCGGCCTTCATGTCGTGCCGCACCGCGTTTCCGCCGCGCGCCAGGGCGTCGTCCTGCATCTCCTGCATCATCTGCTTGGAGCTCTTGTGAACCTGCGCCTCGGCGAGCCGGGCCTCAAACCCCTGGCGCAGCGTCTCCCCGAAGGTCTTGATCTGGAAGCCACGCGAACCGTCAGGCTGCACCACCATGAGCTTGTCGGTGCACAGCACGACATTGGCCGCTTCCTCGTAGGTGATGCCGGGACGGACACCGACCACATCGTCAACGGGAGCCTTGGCATCGCGCGCGGCGGTCTTGATCCGGGCGGGACAGTCGACGTCGCCCCGGGCCAGCTTCGCGACCTTCTCGGCCGAAGCGTCGGTGTTCCACTCGGGCTTGGAGCCTCCGGAGGCCGAGGAGGCGCCTCCCTGCGCGGCGCCATGACCCTTGGAACCGCACGCCGCCAACGTGGCAGCCGCCAGCAGGACAACCCATTGGGCGTATCGCATAGCCTTCATCCCCCGGTTCGTTCTTCAGATGCTCGCGGCGTCGCGTGCAGACAAGACGCTTGCCCGGGCGAATTGTCAGGGTTGCCCTACAGGGGCCTGACAGATCCGTTCGCCGAGCGTCTTCAGGACCAGAGACTCAGGACCTGTTGCGCATGGGACCCCCTGGGGTAGGCTTGTCCGGCGGGCCGCGCCACGACGCCCCGCTGGGGGAAAGTTGGACAAGCACGAGTTCATGCGCGCTTGCAAGGAGGGAGGTGCTGCCATCGAAAGGGCGTTGCGCGCCCTGGACCGCTCATTCTTTCGAGCCCTGTATGCCTACGGTCTGCGGAGCCTCCCCGACCCCGACCTGGCGCGGGATCTGGTGCAGGAGACGTTCATCAAGGTGTGGCTGCGTTGCGCAACCTTCCACGCAGAGTCCGAGCTGCTGCCGTGGATGAAGGCCATTCTTCGTCATGGCCTGCTCGACCGGCTGCGGCGTTCGCGGCATGAGGTGGCCTTCAACGAAACCGACATGAGCGAGGAAGTCAGCAGGCGGGTCTTCGAGCTGTCGCAACGCGAGGTTGCCACGCCGGAGGATCAGGCGCGCCGCGAACAGCTGGCGGCCTGCTTCCTGCGCTGCTGGAAGCGCTTCGAGCAGGGCGCACCGGCGCACGCCGCGGTGATTGCGTGGATCACGGAGGATGGCCTGAGTAATGAGGAGATCGGAGCATTGCTGGAACGCTCGCCCGGAGCGACACGCGAATTCATCTCGCAGTGCCGCAAGCGCGCGCGCGTGTATCTCGCGGAATGGTACGAGCTCGCAATCGGAAGGGACGAGGTCACATGAGTGCGGATGACGATCAGGCCTGGCTCGATGCGCTTGCCGGGCGGGAGCAAGCGGCAGGCCCGTCCTCGGCGCGCGTCGAGGGAGAGATGCTTCGCGACGCGTTGCGTGCTGCGCAGGCTGTGCGCGATTCAGGCGTTTCCGGGGTACCTGCTCACGATGAGGCACGCGAGGAAGCGCTCATTGCAAGGGCCGTGCGCGAGGGACTGATTCCAGTGTCCGGTGCGGGGCCGCAGTCGATAAGATCTTTGCCGACGCGCAGGCGCATGGGCGCCTGGCGCCCGCTGCTTGCGGCAGCGGTGCTCGCCTGCCTGGCAATCGGCTTTGCGTGGCAGCTGCATTCGCCCTCCGACATCGGCACAGTCCGGGACGCAGGGCAGGGCATTGCACGGCTCGAAGCGCGAGATCCCGTGAAGCTCAAACAGACACTCCTCACCGAGCTGCGCGCGGCCGGCGTCGAGGCGAGAGGCTACGAGTCTCTGGGTGTTCAGGGGATCGATGCCGATCTGCCGCAGCCACTTCCCGACACCGTGCGCCGCTTGCTCGCATCCCATGGCATTGCGGAGCCCCGCGATGGCGTGCTGCGCATCGAGATAAGGGAGGCGCAGTGACCGGAGGTCTCCAAGACTTCCGTGCCGCGGTTGCCCTGTTGCTGCTTGCGCCGATCCTGGTGCTCGGCGCGCGCGCGGCCGAGGCCGCGGAGCTGCGTGAGCTTCCGCCGCTTCCGCCGATCTGCACGGAGCCGCAAATAACCGCCATTCCCACGGCGGACGCGCAGGGGAAGCCCCTGTCGGCACTGCGCAAGCAGGTGGAGAAGCTGATCGAGACCGATCCGAACGCCTCGGTCGCCATCATGTGCGTGACGATCCCGCGTGTCGTCCGTGAGAAAGGCGAGCACTCGGTTGCGGCGGCCTGGTGGGTGGGCTCGCTCGCCACGCCGCTGATTGCCTTCATGGACCGGCTCGCCGAAGCGCTGCCGCTGCTGCAGTTCGCGCAGCCGATCTTTGAACGGCGCCTGGGGCCGTATGCTGCCGAGGTGGCCGAGATCCATGTCGCTTACGCGTGGATTGCCACGCGCCAGGGCCGTAACGCCGACGCCACCGCGGCATGGAAGGACGCGCTCAGGATCCGCGAACGCACTCCCGGCGCGAAGAAAATCGAGCTGCAGAAGGTGCTCGTCGGGCTTGCCCAGACAGAGTCGATGCTACGCAACTTCGCGGAGGCGCGGGACGCCCTCGAGAGGGCGCGCACCATTCTCGTGGAAAACGGCGAGACGGTGAGCGACGCCGCCGCGGCGATCGAGAACAGCTACATCAATGTCGCCTGGCGGGAAGAGGATTTCGCAGGGGCACGCAAGCACGCAGAGACGCAGATCCGCATCGAGGAGCAGATGGGCGGGCCGGCCGCGCAGCGTGTGCCTGCCTATGTGTGGCTGGGTCGCAGCCTCGAGCGGCTCGATGAGCTCGAGGCCGCCGAAGCCGCGCTACGCAAGGCCGTCGAGATATCCGAGAGTCAGCAGGACGCGCCGCTGCAGCGTCATCATTTTCTGGCACTCGAGCGTCTCGCGGGGTTGCTGGTCACGCGTGGCAAGCCAGCGGAGGCCCGCGAGATCGCCAGGCAGAGCATCGCCCTGGGCGAGCAGACCCGCGGAGCGGATGCACCCCTGCTGATCCAGCCGCTGCAGTATCTAGGGGAAGCGGAAGGCGATCTCGGAGAGTTGCCGGAGGCGATGCGCGACTTCGAGCGGGCGGGCGCCATCATCGAAAAGAACCCGAACGACGTCGAACGGCCCTTCGTCGTCGCGCAGTACAGCGGACTTGCCCGCCTGCAGATTGCGGTCGGTGAGCGTGAGCAGGCGCGCGCCTCCCTCGCATCGGCGCTGCAAGCAGTGGGAACCGACCCTACGCTCACGGTCGATCGTGCCGGGGCGCTCCTCGCGCTCGGCGGCCTCACGCCCGACACTGACACGGGCGCCGGCCGTGCGGCGCTTGCGGAGTCACTCGCGCTCTATCGTCTGAGGTTGCCGGAATCCCATCCGGCCATCCTGCGCGTGATCACCGAGGCCTGCACCCTGGAGATGCAGGCTGAGCCTGACAGTGCACCGAGCTGCGATGAGATCGCCACGCGGCTCGAGCGGTCGCACGACGTGGACCCGTTTCTGCGGCACGACATCTACGCGGTCTGGAGCGAGCTCAGCCATCGTCGCGGCGATCCGGTGCGAGCTTACGATCTGGCGATTCGGGCTCTGTCGGCGGCGGCCGCGCTCGGCACGCCCGACCCGCTGTGGCGCGCCAATTTCGCCCTCGCCCGGCTCGAGCGGGATCGCAACGACCCGACGCTCGCGATCTTTCTCGGCAAGGAGGCGCTCACGCAGATCGAGCGGTTGCGCGGCCGCTTCGTCGGAGAGGATCGTGGGCTGGAACGCGGCTTTCTCGAGGACAAGGTCGGTGTGTACCGGACGGTTGCCGACTGGCTGATGGAGGCAGGGCGGATCGATGAGGGCCTCGACGTGCTGCGCCTCCTCAAGGCCCAGGAGCTCTACGATTTCATCCTGCGCGATGCGCAGTGGAGCCGCGAGGACGGCGTTGAGCTGACTGGAACGGAGCAGGCGCTGCGGCAGCGATACCAGGAATCTGTCGGCGCGGACGCTCAGCATGGCTCGGAAATGGACCGCCTCGGCCGGCTGCAGGAGTCCGGGCGGATCAGTACCACGGAGAGACGGCAATTCCAGACACTGATTGCCGATGAGCAGCAGCAGGAAGCCGCTCGCGTGGCGCGCATCCGGGAATTCCTCGCCGACAGCCCGGGCAGGCTTCCCACATACGTGCGGGAGCGTGAAGTCAAGGTCCAGCAGCTGGCCCGCGAGCGCGCCTCGCTGGGTCCTGATGCCGCGCTTGCCTTCTATCTGCTCACTGACAAGCGCTTGCGCGTCTTCGTCGCTACCCGTCTGGGGCAGTATGAATATGTCTCGTCCGTGGACGGCCCTGCACTGAAGCGTCAAATCGGGCAATTCCTGGAGGCGATCGGGCGGCGCGAGGACGTGCATCGGGCAGCGCGGAGTCTGTACCTCGCCATCGCCAAGCCGGTCGACGACCAGGCGCGGCGTGCGGGCGCGAAGCGCCTGGTGCTGTGGCTCGATGGCGCGCTCAGATACGTTCCATTCGCGGTTCTGCACGACGGCGACGGCTATCTCGTGGATCGCTACGCGATCGAGAGCTATGCCTCCCCGGCAGACGATCGCACTGTGCTGGCTGCGCACGATGGGACCGCGTCGACGGTGGATGCTCGAACCGTGCCGATCGGGGCAGACGCGCGGCCCGTGCCGACCGCCGTTGCAGGCCGCGACGTACGCAAGATGAGCGTGCGGGGTCTCGGGCTCACCCGGGCCGTCGCCGGATACGACGCCCTGCCGGCGATGGCCGACGAGCTATGCGATGTCGTCAGAGGTCCCATCGCGGGGCTCGAGGTACAGGGTCAGTCCTGCCCGCGCGTACAGCTCGGCGCTGGCGCGTTAGAGGGCGAGGGCTTCGCCGATGCCGCGTTCACCGAGGCACGCCTGCGCTCGTTGCTGTTCGGTGAACCCCAGTACTCCGTGCTGCACCTGGGGACGCACTTCAGTCTGCGGCCCGGCAATGCGCGCCGGTCCTTCCTCGTGCTCGGCGATGGCTCGCGGCTCACTCTGGATTCCATCGGCGAACTGGATTTCCGCGGCTTGCAGTTGGTGACCCTGTCGGCCTGCCAGAGCGGACTCGGCGGAGCCACGACCGACGATGGCAGGGAGGTTGAAGGTTTGAGCGCCATCGTGCAAAGGCGCGGCGCCCGGCACGTCGTCGCTAGCCTGTGGCAGGTCGAGGACCGCAGTACGGCCCGCCTGATGCGCGAGATGTATGCGGCGCTGTCCGCGTCGAAGATGGATCCGGCCTCCGCGCTGCGCCATTCGCAGCTCGCACTGCGCGCCCTGCGGGTAGGGGGTGCGCATCCCTACGAGCATCCCTACTACTGGGGTGGATTCCTGGTTTCCGGATCGCGGGACTAGCGGGCGCAGCAGAGCTCGAAGAGGCCGAAACGGACCCGCCGCTTTCCTCTTCCGTTCCTTCCGATCGCGACGATTCCAGCGAACAGCGCAAGCGCCGCCACTTCCCACCACGACAGCGCCCCACCCCCGCCGCCTGAAGTGACCGTGACCGTGGGCGGCGCCGGTGGAGGAGCTGGCGCGGGCGTTGTATCTCCGGTCACGGTGATCGTCATCGTCGCCGGTGCTGATCGATTTGCGCCGTCGACGACGGCGACTGTCAGTTTCGCGTTGTCGCCCTGATGGGTTGCCGCGGTGACCGAGAGCGTGCAGGTGAGCGCAGTCGTGCCGCACGTGGAGGGATTGAGAGCCACTCCCGGAGTGCCTGCGGGGACGATGGAAGCGGGAATCAACGCCGCATTGCTGCTCGTCACGGAGAAGTGGAGATGGCCGGTGCCCGTGACCGTGAAGGGGAGGTCGGCTGACCTGGAGCCAGCTGTGATCGTGCTGTCTGGAAGCGCAGTCATTGTCGGGGAAGGTAGCGTTCCAAGAGCGCCGATCGCATCTATCCGGCCGTACCCGAACGTACCGTCGGGCACCGTCGGTCCGAGTTGCGTCGCGCCTGCCTGCAGCGCGGCAACGAGCTGCGGCACGGTCAGGGCCGGGAATGCGCTGCGCAGCAGTGCTGCGACGGCGCCGGCGTTGGGCACCGAAGCGGACGTGCCATAGAAATTGCCATCCGGAAACAGGTAGGCGGCAAAGTAGGTTCCCGCAGCATCGACGTTGATGCCGTCCGGGGCGACCAGCGTGGGCGCCTGAATGTGCGACGGAGTGGGGACCGCCAGCGTGATCGGCCCCAGGCTGCTGAAGCTCTCGATGGAGTTGCCCACGCCGTCCGACCCATTGACGGCACCGACGGTGATCACGCCCGCGGCAAATGCTTGGGGTGAGATGACGCTTCCCGCGGTTGACACCGATAGCGTCGTGAGACCGTCGCCGCCGACCCAGAGCTTGAGGTACTTGCCCGCGAGAGACGCGTCGGGGGTGCCTACATACAAGGTGTAGTTAGCGGAATTCACGGTGAGGTTCGGCGAGATCAGCGTGCCGGTGGCGGATGCGGTCGGGAAACACCCTGTTGAGCCGTCGCTGTTGTTCATCCAGTACAGATCGAAGTTGCTGACGTTCTGATTGTTGGGATCCGCCCACGCGAACGTCACGGGATATACTCCCAGGCCGCTGGCCGTCAGCGCCAGGCTCGGGATGCCGTTGAATGTGGCGACGTAATTGTCGACCTGCGTTTGGCCGTTCACCTGGCAGCTCAGGGGAGGCAGGTTCTGCGAGGCCAGCGTCACGGGAGAATAGGCTCCTTCCCAATAGCTGCCGTTGTAGTTGCCCGCGGCGGTGAACATGGCGACGTTGGGATTCTGGGAGAGAACCTGCTCGACGGCCAGTTGGTCCACGCCGCCCAGTGACATCAGCTCCTCTTGCGGAAACACCACATCGTCGACCAGCACCGTCGCGCCCGCCGCAACCAGTTGTCCCAGGCAGGAGGTGTACTCGATGAAGGACTCCGGTCCACAGAACGCGAGGCCCGCGCCCGGGGCAACCGCATGGACCTCCTGGAGCAATGCGGTGCCCTCGTCCGAAAAGGAGGAGCTCGAGCCACCGGCCGGATTGACAACGCTCACCGCGGGGAGCTCGCCGCGTCCCTGAATGACTGAGAGGCTGTACACGCCTGTTGACTGGACACCGACGGTTACGCCGGCGCCACGGACATTCGTCTGGGCGACGAACTGGTCCGCGCGCATGATCGACACGCCGTTGTGATCTATCGTGGCGGAAGCCGCCTGCGCCTTCGCTCTCGCGGACGCCTCCGGCGGCTGCCGCAATGGCGCGGAACCGATCGGGCTTGCCGTGCCCGTCCGCGGGCGGATGTGTACCGCGTACGCCGGAACCTGCACGCCTGTGACGCCGGCAATGCTGGCGATCCGGGACAACGCTGCGGGGGCAATCCAACCTTCAACGACACACAGCGGTGCGATCTTCACGGAGGCGTTGGGCGTCAGACCCGCGGAAGCCAGCGCCTGCGTCGGCGGGCTCAGCGAGCAGTCGTAGTGAACGTCGACCTGCACCGAGCCGTTTGCGTCGAAGCGCGGTGACAGGAGTGAGGCAGGCGGCACGGCGCTGCCGGGGCGCGATTGACCGGACGGCGGGGAGTCATGGATCGACAGCAACCCTGCGGATACGCGCGAGCGCCAGCCGTCGCTTGGTACCGCTGCATTCGCCACACCTGCAGCGTCAGCCGCTTCCCCGGGCCCGCCGGCACACATCCAGACAACGGCAATTCCAAACAGCCGCGCAGCAAGCCGGACGAAATGAGCTGTCCCTCCCATGGAGCCATTGTGCCTGAATGGGCCGATCGCCACCTGTCGGCTCCCAATGGGGCCGCAGCTCCCGGCTGAGTCATAATCGAGGGCGCTGACCGCGAGGACCGCCATGGGCATGGCGGATACCGCTGCGGTCTGGTGGATTCTGCGCCGGAAATGGTAGAACGGGTCAGGTCGGCATACAGTGCGATGAATTATGTCGAAGAACAAAGCCGGGCCTGAGGGCCACGCGATTCCTGCAGACACCGCCGCGGCGGGAGCCGTCACGCAGATGCTGGTGCGGTGGCAACAAGGGGATGAGCGCGCCTTCGGCGAGCTCGCCCCGATCGTCTATGCGGAACTGAAGGCACACGCGCGCCGCTACCTGCGGAGCGAGCGGCGCGACCACACCCTGCAAGGCACGGCGCTCGTGCACGAAGCCCTGCTGCGCCTGATGAACGGCGCGACGGTCAAATGGACCAACCGCGCGCACTTTCTGCATCTGGTCTCGAAGATGATGCGGCGGATACTGGTCGATCACGCGCGCAGCCGCCTCGCATCGAAGCGCAACAGCGGCGCGGCCGTCCTCAGTCTGGACGCGGTGCGCGAGGGGCAGATCGAGTCGGGGGCAGAATCGCCGCTCGACGAACTGTTGGGGCATACGCTCGCGAACCAGGATGCAGCGGCCACGGCCGACGTCTGTGGAGTCGATCGCGCGCTGGAGAAACTGAACGCACTCGATGCGCGCCAGGCACAGCTCGTCGAGCTGCGCTTCTTCGGCGGCATGACCATCGATGAGACTGCGCTGGCGCTCGGAGTGTCGGCTGCGACCGTCAAGCGCGAATGGACCGTCGCCCGCGCGTGGCTGCGGCGCGAGCTGCGGCAGGCGATCTGACCATGCAGGCGCCTGACTGGCAGCGGGTGAAGGACCTGTTTCACGACGCCCTCGCCCACGGTCCCGAGGACCGCGAGCGGCATCTGCTGGAAATGTGCGGCACCGATGCGGGCCTGCTGCGCGAGGTTCGCGAGCTGCTCGCCTCCCATTCCGATCGCGATTCCTTCGTCGATACCCCGGCCGTCGTCCATCTGTTTCCCAACTCCCAGGATGAGGAGGACTGGGCGGGCCGTCGGGTCGGTGCGTACCGGATCACGGGCGAGATAGGCCGTGGCGGCATGAGCAGGGTCTACCGCGCGCAGCGCGACGACGGCCAGTTCGAGCAGCAGGTCGCCGTGAAGATCCTGCGCCCCGGCCTGGAGAGCCGGGATTTCATCGAGCGCTTCCGCAGCGAGCGTCAGGTGCTCGCGGGCTTCAGCCATCCGAACATCGCGCGCCTGCTGGACGGCGGCCGCACGGAGGAAGGCAAGCTCTACCTGGTGATGGAATGCATAGACGGGCGCGACATCTTCCACTACTGCGAGCAGCACCGGCTGGACGCCCCGGCCCGCATCGAGCTGTTCCGCACGCTGTGCGGTGCAGTCCAGTACGTCCACCAACGGCTGACGATCCACGGCGACCTGAAGTGCCGCAACGTGCTCGTGACCGAGGAGGGCAGCCTGAAGCTGCTCGACTTCGGGCTCGCGCGGCTGCTGGGCGCCGCGACGACCGGCAAGGCTCATGCCGCCTCCGATGGTCTGGCCGCACTGACTCCCAACTATGCAAGCCCGGAGCAGTTGCGCGCCGGGCCCCTCACGACTGCAACCGACATCTACTCCCTGGGCGTGGTGCTGCATCGGCTGCACACCGGCGTGTTGCCCGAGAGGCCGGGGAAGCGACGCTCCGTGGAGCGCAGGATCGATGGCGATCTCGACTGTATTCTCGACAAGGCATTGCAGGAGGATCCGGCGCGACGCTACGCCTCCGTGGAACAGCTATCGGAGGACCTGCGTCGCCAACAGGACCGCCTGCCAGTCCTCGCGCACCCAGGCGGCCTCGGGTACCGCGCCGGCAGGTTCATCAGGCGTCATTCGCTTGCAGTAGCGGCCGCCACGCTCTTCGTCCTCGTGCTGATCGGCACGACGATTGCCATGAGCTGGCAGGCGCACATCATCGGGATCGAGCGCACGCGTGCGGAGGGACGCTTCGATGACGTGCGCAAGCTGGCGAATTCCCTGATATTCGACATTCACGACTCGATCAGCGATCTGCCGGGGGCGCAGAAAAGCCGCCACGTGCTGATCGGCACCGCGATGCACTACCTGGACAGCCTGTCGCGGGAAGCGGCGGGCGATCCGGCCCTGCAGCGCGAGCTCGCCGCCGCCTACCTGAGACTGGGCGACGTCCAGGGGCGGGCGCTCGAGGCGAACGAAAGCGACTATGCCGGCGCCTTGCGGAGCTACCGTCATTCGCTGTCGCTTCTGAGGGCGAGCCTCGCGGCTACGCCGCGGGACGCGGACACCCGGCGCGATCTCATCGTGAACTGCGGCAAGCTGAGCGACCTCCTGTGGCATACAGGGGACGCTGCCGGCGCGCTGTCCTTCTCGCAGCAGACCGTCGCCAACAGCCAGATCCTCACGGCCTCCGATCTCGCCAACCGCCGGTACCAGGCTCTGCTGGCCACGAGCCTGACCGATTACGGCTACAAGCTGTTCAAGATCCGCGGCGCCACGGACGAGGGCCTCAAGTACATGCGCCGCTCGATGGCGAGCCTGCAGGCGCTGTCGGCCGCGGATCCGACCAATCAGCGTCTGCTGCGCACCCTCTCACTGGCTTACGGGAGGACCGCGGAGATGATGCTGCACGAGCGCCGCTACGAGGAGGCGTTGGCGAAGGACAAGGATGCTCTCGGGCTGCTGGTCGCATTGAAGAGCGCTGTTCCCGAGAACGTGGATTTCCCGCACCTGGCGGCCTTCTCGCAACACGATATCGCCACGGTGCTGACGGCAATGGGCCGGCTCGATGAGGCCGAGCGCGCCGAGCAGATTGCGTTGACGCAGTTCCGTGCCCTGGCCGAGGCGGACCCGGGGATTGCCGAATACCACACGGACGTGAGCCGGGCGCTTGCCGGGATGGCAGCCGTCGCCAGCCGCAGGAATCAGCCGGACCGGGCCATCGAATGGCTCGATGGGGCGTTCCGGGAGACCGCGCGGGTGCCCGCATCGGAGTCGGACAGCGGCTACTTCCGCCTCGAGAAGGCAACCCAGGAATCGCTGCTGGGCGCCGCCTATGCGGTTCGCTCGGCGGACGCACACAGAAGCGCGTCCCAGCGCGCGCAGGACATCCAGAGTGCGCAGGCGCGCTATCAGAACGCGCTGATCCTGTTCCGGGGCCTGAGCTCCGCATGGTACGAGGCCGCCGAGGAGACGCGACGGGTGGAGAGCGAAGTGGCGAAGCTGGTCCCGCCGCCGCCGGGGCCGCCTCATTCGAACCGCGACGGGTCCGCGCCGGCGCTGAACTGACGCATGAACTTCTCGAATTGCGCCCGATGCTCCTGCGCAAACTTCGCCTGGGGCGCGCTCAGGACCGCGAGCTGCGCAACCTGCTCGGGTTGCTCGGCGTACTGCGACATCCAGAACACGAGCGTCATCCAGATTCCGGTTTCGCGCTCGGTCAGCCCATTCTTCCTGAAGAACGCATAGCACCGGGGGTGGGCGGCAAGGCTGCGGTAGAGGGTGGCGAGCCGACCATCCTCCTGGGCCTGGCTCATTGCGCCACAGTCACTGCTCAACGCCGGATCCCTGGCCACGGCCGATCGCAGTGCCCGGGTGGCTGCGAAGTACGCGTGGAGCCTGGCATCGGTGGGCAGGTAGGAGCGGATTTCGGCGTTGTCCCGCTCGGCGGGGGACTCGGGGTGGGCAGTCCGAAGGGCTCCCATGCAACCGAACAGCGCGGCCACGACGATGATTGCGCCTCTCATACCCCTTCAAGCGCGATCCGCGCCAAATCGGCTCACGAGCTCATACGCTTCCAGCTTCCAGCTTCCGGGTTCCGGGTTCCGGCTCACCGGCCCTGCCGAATCACCGCTCGTACGAGCGCCGCAGCGCGCCTGAGCCGGTTTTCCGGGTTCCTCCGCTATATCCGCTGATACATCCACGGCATTACACGAGGAATCCGCATGTCACGCCTCAGGCTGTCCCTGCTCATCGTCACTCTTGCTGCCGCGCGCACGGCGAGCGCAGACCCGGACGCAGACGGCTGCAAGGACGTGTTCGTGTCGCGGCTGGCGGGGTATTTCATTTCCGAGTGCACGCAGAGCGACTTCGACTCATTCGTCTTTGCCGAGGGTCAGACGGGGGAGACCACGGTCGAGGGGAAGATCGTCTACAACGCCTACCAGCAGCCGGAAGGGGACAAGCAGAACTCCCAGGCGCTCGTGCAGCACAACTACCTGAACGCCTTCAAGGCCGGCGGCTGGACGATCGTTTTCCAGAATCCGGACCTCATCGTCGCCAGGCAGGTCAAGGATGGCATCGAGCGCTGGGCACAGATGGACACCAACGGCGGCTACTACTACCAACTGCATCTGGGCCAGAAAGCCGACATGCAGCAGTCCGTGGTGAGCGCGGACGACATGGCCGCGGCGCTGGGACGCGATGGGCGCATCTCGCTGCACATCAACTTCGATACCGGCAAGAGCACGATCAAACCGGACTCCGTGCCGATAGTCGATCAGATCGTGGCCGTGATGAAGGGCAATCCGGCGCTGAGCCTGTCCGTCGAGGGACACACGGACAACGTGGGAACGGCCCCGTCCAACCAGGCTCTGTCGCAGTCGCGGGCGCAGTCTGTCGTAAGCGCTGTCGCGGCTGCGGGCATCGCCGCCTCGCGGTTGACCGCAGTGGGTTTCGGTCAGGGCAAGCCGATAGCAGACAATGCGACGGACGCCGGCCGGGCGCAGAACCGACGCGTCGATCTCGTCAAGAAATGACGTCCGCGCGAGCAACGACAGCGTTACGGCGCCAGCAAGCGGCAGTGGGATCCGTCGCGGCGCGTGAGTTGTTGCGCCCGTAGGAGGCGCAGGTTGACGCGGGCCCGAAACCCATCCGGGTCGAGCGCAATGGCCCGCGTGAACTGGCTGGCGGCGGCGGCGTCCCTGCAGGAGAGGGCATACGCTATGCCCAGATTGTTGGCCGCGCGAGCGTTGGTCGGTCCGCGGATCAGCACGTCCTGCCAGAAGACGATTTCGGTCGCGTAGACACGATTGCGTTCAACGGTGGCCATTCCGAGCACGAGGGCAAACACGGCAGGCACCGACCAGCCGAGCGCGCGCTGCGCCGCGCTTGAATGCACGCGCGCAACGACCCAGCCCAGCGCAAGCGCCAGGAGCCATGCAGGCCCTGCCAGCGCAAGATAGAGCTGACGATCGTTCGCGACGTCGAGGCGCGGCAGCAACGAGTTGGTCGGTAGCAGCCAAAGGTAGAACCACAGCACTCCGAAAGTGACTTGAGGCGCGCGTCGCCGCACGGCCCAGGCGCAAGACAGAAGCAGGAGCCAAAAGAGCCCCCACAGGAGGCCCGCGTGGCCGTGCGCTCCGATGACCTGTGCCAGCTGCGGATCGGCATTCAGTCCCGCCAGTCGGACCAGCTCCCGGCAAAGAAAGCCCCAACCTTCCGCCTGGATCGATAGATTCTCCGCAATCGACCGCTCATGCAGGGAGGTCCGCAGAAGGCGGCCATACGTCGTGGAAGTCAGCGCGGCCGTCACCGCGAGAATTGATATCGCGCCGTAGGCGAGCAATGCCCGACGCTCGACGGGGCGCCAAGGGTCGGGGCGACCCCCAGGCTCTGCCTCTGAGGGCGCATGCGGTCCGCGAGTGTGATGCCACAGCACGATTGCCAGCGGGAGGACCCATGCGGTTTCCTTTATCAACAGCGCAATGACGTAACAGGTGACTCCGGCTGCATGCATTGCGATTCCGGACGGCCGCTCGAGAGCCAGCTCCCAACACCGCAGCGCCGCCAGGCACGGGAGCGCGGCTAATGAGCTGGAGCGACCGGAAATGTACGTGACGGCCTCCGTTTGCACCGGTTCCAGCGCAAACAGGACAGCGGCCGTTGCGGCAACCAGCAGCGCGGCCCCACACTCGGTGGCCCTCGCGCGCCGCCGGAACAGACCGAACAGCAAGATCGCATTCAGTGCGTGGACGCAGATATTGAACACGCGGAAGCCGCGTGCGCCGCCGCCGATCTCGTGATTCAGCGCATAGCTGAGTTTCAGCAGCGGCCGGATACCGGGCAGGGAATGCCACCAGGCCGCGAGGCTCTGCACCCTTGGGTCCCCGACGACCACGTTCCAGTCGTCGAACTGGAAGCTCGCACCCAGGCTGCCGGCCCAACTGACGGCGATCGCCCCCGTCAGGGCCACGCATGCCAGGCCGGCCTGGCGAAACTCACGTGCCTCGATTGTGAGCATCGCGGCGGGCGGCGGCGGCGAGTCCGTCGCTGAGGATCCGATGCGCGGTCCACCAGCGCTCGCGGGAATCGAGCATCACCAGCCACACGCGGTGGCCCGACTGCTCCGCCAGCGCAATCAGGCAGTACCCGGCCCGGACCGTGTAGCCGGTCTTCATTCCGACGACGCCGTCGAGCCGGCCGAGCAGCTGATTGGTGTTGTTGAATGACAGCTCCATTCCCGCCGCCGTCCGCAATGCTGCATGCGCCTGCGAAACCACGCGCGCGATGCGTGGATCGGCGTAAGCCGCTTTGGCCAGACGCAGCAGATCGCTCACAGTCGAGTATTGGCCGTCCGCATCGAAGCCGCAGGGCTGCACGAAGTGCGAGTCTCGCATCCCGAGCTTCAGAGCGTGAGCGTTCATGAGCTCGGCGAATGCCGTGAGGGCGGAGGATTCGTCCTGCGCGGAGGCGGTGCTCCCGATCAATGCCAGGCACGCATCGTTGGCAGATTGCACGAGCATCGCCATCAATGCGTCCTCGGCACGCACCTTGTCCCCCGCGCGCACGCCGGAGCGCGGCCGTGTGGCATGCGCCGCGCGGTCGCTGATGGTCAGCAGTCTGTCGGGATTCCAGTTTGACTCGAGCAGTACGATCGCGGTCAGTAGCTTCGCCAGCGAGGCCGGAGCGCGGCGGCCATCCAGCCTGTGTCCCCACAGCAGCTGATCATCGATGGCGACGGCGTAGCCTGACGCCGCGTTGGGATAGGGATCCGCAACCGCGGGAAGTGGACCTGCGCAGGCACTCGCCCCTGTGCGGATCAGCGCGAGTGCCGCCAGGGTCCACCACGGTCTGTGCATCCCGGCAAGGCCGATCAACGCCCGAACAGGCCCTTCAGTACGCTCTTCGCCTTGTCCTTCACGGAATCCTTGGCAGCATCCGCGGCGGCCGGCGGACTGCTCGCGGTCGCTGCCGCATTCGAGGATGCGGTCGTCCCGGATGAGGTCGCGTAAGTGGAGCAGATGCCCCGATAGCGGGCTCCCACTGAGGTGTAGCTGCGGCCCGCGCATTCACGTGCGGCGATCGCCTGAAGTTGCGTGGGGCACTCCTTCGTCAGAAATTCGAACTCATTGTCGCCTTCGGCCGTGGAGCACAGCTTGGCGTGCACGGCATCGGCGCTCAGCCCGCAGAGCTTCAGCGAGTCTGAGTACGGGGTCGCCATGGGGTTGCTGGCTGCGTAGTTGGCCATGCTCGTCTGCATCTCCCGCTGGCCGGTGAACGGCTTGTAGCTCTGGAAATGCGTGCAATACGACTGCTTGGCGGCGGGGTCGGCGCAGCGGGGAGCGCCGGTGTGCAGTTTGTCCATGAATCCGTACGGATTGGGAGCCGCCTCGGCCTCGGCGGTGCAGCCCTGCGCCACGGCCTGCTGGTACTGGCTCTGCTGGGCCTGGACGGCTTTCTGCTGGCTCTGGATGGCCTGCATTTTCGCGGCGCCGTTGGCCTCGTTGCCGGTGCAGGGACCGACCTTCTGGCCCTGGTAGTTCATCGACATGTCGCCGCGGGCGGTCTTGATGTTGAAGTTCCCTGTGTACTGGTCCTTCCCGTACGTGATCTGGCCGACTCCCTCCATGGGGTCCTTCCCCGTGCACTTCACCGAATACTTGATGGAATTGCCACTGCGCGCCACTTCGGTCGTGGCACAGTCCGGGTTGCTCGACGGGGGCGTCGGCCGGTCCTGCTCATCCCCCTTGGAGCACACCTCCGTGGTCCTGGCGGGCAGGCTCATGCCCATACCTGTCATCGTCGTGGTAACGCGCCATTGGGTGCCCGACTGCGTGTCTGCCTGGGCGAGGGGCATCAGCAGGAGGGTGAGCAGAATCGGCAGCCGGCGGCGCAAGTCGCTGTTCATCGATGTCTCCCGGCGGCTGACCGCCAGATGAAGTCATTGGTCCTGATGGAGACTGAAGCGGAAATCGCGGACGGACCGGCTCATTTTCCGCAGCTCATTCCAGACCCCGGGTTCCGAATCCCCGCCGCGTGCCGTACAGTCCCCCCCGCACCGGCGCCAGTACAGGAAGACCCCATGACGTGTAAACATGTTGGATATCTGCTCATGCGTTGCCTGGGGGCGCTGGCCGTGCTCGTGGGCGCCTCCGCCACCGCTGCGGCAGCAGCGAAAGGGGGCTGTGATGAAGCCTGCCTGAATGCGCTCGCGGACCACTACCTCGCCGCGCTCATCGCGCACGAGCCGGCGCAGCTTGCGACCACCCGGGACGTCCGCTTCACCGAGAACACCATCGAGCTTCCCCTTGGGCAGGGGCTCTGGACGACTGCGAGCCGGCTCAAGCCGTACAAGCATGTGATCCCCGACCCCGATTCGGGCCAGGTTGGGCTCTACGCGGCGATCGAGGAGAACGGCGTCGGCGCGCTGCTCGCCGCTCGACTGAAGCTCAGAGCCGGCAAGGTGTCGGAACTCGAGACCGTGGTCGTGCGCGCGGGGGACATGGGCAGCTTCCTGAAGACCGAAGCGACGGAAGTGGCGCCCGGATTCCGGGAAGTTGTGCCGGAGGCCAAGCGGGCCTCGCGTGAGGATCTCGTAGCGGCCGCCAGTCTCTACTTCGATGGGCTGGAGCAGG